>Ga0172370_10006686_pt1 | contig 14408 bp, 14 predicted proteins | sample LakKiv5m_FD_114538 | JGI IMG/M metagenome (GOLD analysis project Ga0172370, IMG submission 114538) | Freshwater microbial communities from Kabuno Bay, South-Kivu, Congo - kab_022012_11.5m | ecosystem: Environmental > Aquatic > Freshwater > Lake | place: Democratic Republic of the Congo...
CGAGCTCGGCCACAACTACTACCAGCGCGCCTACGGCCACCTCGACCCGCTGTTCCGCAACAGCGCCAACGACGGCTTCCACGAGGCGCTCGGCGACACCATCGCCCTGTCCGTGACGCCCTCCTACCTGAAGGAGATCGGCTTCATCGACCAACTGCCGCCCGACAGCCTGAACCCGCTCATGAAGCGCGCCCTCGAGAAGATCGCCTTCCTGCCCTTCGGGCTGCTCATCGACCGCTGGCGCTGGGACGTGTTCTCAGGCAAGACCCCGCCCGAGCGCTACAACGCTGCGTGGTGGGAGCTCCGCAAGCAGTTCCAGGGCGTGGCGCCCGGCGTGGAGCGCACCGAGGCCGACTTCGATCCCGGCGCCAAGTACCACGTGCCCGCCAACGTGCCCTACACGCGCTACTTCCTGGCCGCCATCCTGCAGTTCCAGTTCCACCGGGCGCTCTGCAAGCAGATCGGCCACACGGGCCCGCTGCACACCTGCTCGATCTACGCCAACAAGGAAGCCGGCAAGCGCATCGACGACATGATGAAGCTGGGCCTCATGAAGCCCTGGCCCGAGGCGCTGGCCACCCTCACGGGGGAGACCCAGATGGACGCCACCGCCATCCTCGACTACTTCGCGCCGCTGTACGACTGGCTGAAGAAGCAGAACGAGACGCGCCAGTGCGGGTGGTAGGCCCCGTCACGTCATGACCATCGCCCCGAGCCCGTTCGAGCTGCCCCCCGACGAGCGCGACGCCCTGGTCGCGTTGCGGCGCGACCTGCACCGCCACCCCGAGCTGGCCTTCCACGAGGAGCGCACGGCCGGCGTGGTGGAGCGCCAGCTGCGCGCGGTCGGGTTGATACCAGAAAGGATAGCCGGTACGGGCGTCGTGGCGCTGCTCGATTCTGGGCACGCCGGTCGAACGGTGCTCCTCCGCGCCGACCTCGACGCGTTGCCGTTGCAGGAGCAGGCCACGCACGGCTACGCCTCGACGACGCCGGGCTGCATGCACGCCTGCGGACACGACGGGCACGCGGCCATGCTGCTGGCGGCCGCGCGGCGACTGGTCGGCTGCCGGGAGGCGCTGGCCGGTCGCGTGCTGTTCGTCTTCCAGCCAGCAGAAGAGGTGGGGCAGGGCATGCGGGCGCTGCTGGCGGCCGGGCTGCTCCAGCGCTTCGCTCCCGACGCGGCCTTCGGGATCCACCTGTGGGCTACCGAGCCCGCGGGGGCCTGCAGCGTGTTGCCCGGCGCCGTGATGGCCGCGGCCGACGAGCTGCGGGTGCGCGTGGTCGGGCGCGGGGGCCACGGGGCGCTGCCGCACCAGGCGGTCGACCCCGTGCTGGCGGCGGCCCAGATGGTCGTGGCGCTGCAAGGCGTGGTGTCCCGCTCGGTCGATCCGCTGGACCCCGTGGTGGTCAGCGTCGGCAGCATCCACGGCGGCAGCGCGCCCAACATCATCCCGGCCGACGTCCGGCTCGAGGCCACCGTGCGCACGTTCGAGCCGGCGGTGCGGGCGTCGGTGCTGGCGGCGATCGAGCGCGTGCTCCGGGGGGTGGCGGCGGCCACGGGCACCGAGGTCGAGGTGGTGGTGGTGCCCCATGTGCCGCCCGTGGTGAACGACCGCGGCGTGGTCGCCCAGGTCGAGGCCGCCGTGTGCGAGGTCCCGGGCCTGTTCCCCGCGTCGCCCGCCTGGCGCCTGACGGCCAGCGAGGACATGGCCGAGTTGCTGGCGCGCGTCCCGGGAGCCTTCCTGTTCCTGGGGGCCGGCAACGCGGGGCTCGGCGTCACGGCTCCCCACCATCACCCGTCGTTCGACCTCGACGAGGCCGTGCTGCCTGCGGGAGCGGCGTTGCTGGCCCGGGTGGCGGCGCGGCTGGCGATCGGCCCCGACTTCGGGTAGGATCCGGCCCCATGGACGAGCGCCTCACCGCCCTGTACGCCAGGGTCGACGACTTCTTCAGGGCCGCGGTGGCCGCCTCGCCGTCGGCGATCGCGTGCCGCGCGGGCTGCGACGCCTGCTGCGGGTACGACCTGACCCTCTTCGGGATCGAGATCGCGTCGCTGCGTGCCGCGTTCGGGGGCCTGCCGGAGGGCGTCCGTGACGCCGTCGTCCAGCGGGCCCGGCTGGGCTCCACGTGCGTGTTCCGCGACCCGACCTCCGGGCTCTGCGATGTCTACGACCAGCGGCCCCTCATCTGCCGCACCCACGGGCTGGCGCTGCTGGTCGAGGGGCGCGTCGACGCCTGCCTCCTGAACTACCGGGAGGGGTGGCCCGATCGGGCGCACGTCCTCGATCTCGATCGGGTGAACGAACCGCTCGCGGTGCTCAACCGGCTGGCGGGCTACGACGGGACGCGCACGTCGTTGCGCGAGCTCGTGTTGGCGGAGGGGGAGTGATGACGGAAGCGGCACAGCGGCGGCACGTCTCGTGGAAGCACAAGGTCGTGCGCGTGACGATCGTGATCTTGACGGTGGTGCTGGCTGGATTGTCGTGGTTCCACTCGCAGCGCCAGACGCACTACGACGACCTGGTCCGCTCCTGCGCGCGGCTGAAGGATCGCCAGTGCTGCTGGGCGTCGGTGCGCGCCATGCGCGAGGGCGGCTTCGAGTTGGTGGGCATCGACGACGACTGGCGCCGGGTCTGCCCGCCGGGGCAGTCACCGCACACCCTGCTCTGCTCGTCCAGTTATCAATGGTGCGCGCCCACGCCCTGAGCGCCTCGAAGGCGCTCAGGGCCTGGGGTCGTTGTTGTTGGCGTGGACCCTGGAGTCCACGCCGTGCGCGCTCCCGATAGTCGCGCGCCCACGCCGTCATCGCCCCCGATAGTCGAGCGCGGGCGTAGATCCTAGGAGAAACATGCAGCGCGTCCGGGTGATCGTCGAGCTCGAAGGCATCCTGCAAGGGGTGGGATTCCGGCCCACGGTGCAGGTGCTCGCCGAGCGGGCGGGGCTCGGCGGCTTCGTGCAGAATCGCTCCGGCAGCGTGCGCGTGGCGCTCGAAGGGCCCGAGTCCGAGGTCGACGCCTTCCTGGCCGCGTTCCCCGGTCGCCTGCCCCCGCGGGCTCGCCTCGAGCGCTCCACGCTGGTGGCGCGCGAAGTGCTGGCGCCGACGGCCGCGAAGGCCCCGTTCGCCATCCTCGAGAGTGACGGTGCTGACGCGGTGCGGGTCTCGATCCCGGCCGACCTCGCGCTCTGCCCCGATTGCCGCGCCGAGATCTTCGACCCGGCCAGCCGCTTCTTCGGCTACCCGTTCACGACCTGTACCAACTGCGGCCCGCGCTACACCGTCGTCGATGGCATGCCCTACGACCGCGAGCGCACCAGCCTGGCCGTGTTCCCGCTGTGCCCTGCCTGCCGCGCGCAGTACACCGACGTGCGCGACCGGCGCTTCCACGCCGAGAGCATCGCGTGCCCGGCGTGCGGGCCACGCCTCACGTGGTGCGGGCCCGACGGCGCCCCCCTGCCGGGCGATCCGCTCCGCGAGGCCCGGGCCTCGCTGGCCGCCGGCGCGCTGGTCGCGGTGCGCGGCCTGGGCGGCTTCCTGCTCGCCTGCGACGCCTTCGACCGCGGCGCGCTGGCCCGACTGCGCGCGCGCAAGCACCGTCCGGCCAAGCCCTTCGCGGTGATGGCGCGCGACATCGACGTGGCTCGGCGCTGGTGCCATCTGCCTCCCGACCTCGTGGCCCTGCTCGAGGGGCCGGTGGCCCCCATCGCCATCCTCGACGTGCAACCCGACGCGGCGGCCCGCGGCCTGCCCCAGGACCTGCTCACGCCCGACGCGCCCACGCTGGGCGTGATGCTGCCGACGACCGCGCTGCACGCGCTACTGGCCACGCCGCTTCCGGGCGACCCCACGCGGCCGCTGGACCTGCTGGTCATGACCAGCGGCAACCGCGGGGGCGAGCCCATCTGCCTGGCCAACGCCGAGGCGTTCGAGCGCCTCGATGGCATCGCCGACTTCTTCCTGGTGCACGATCGTGACGTGCGGCTGCGCAACGACGACTCGCTGGTGGCGGCGACCGCGCACGGGGCCCAGGTGTGGCGCCGCGCCCGCGGCTACGCCCCCGAGAGCCTGCGGTTGCACGCGCCGCTCGCGCGGCGGGTGCTGGCGTTCGGCGCCGAGCTGAAGAACACGATCGCCCTCGGCTGGGGCGACGAGGTGGTGCTGTCGCCGCACATCGGCGATCTCGAGACGCCCGAGGCGCTGGATGGCCTCCTGCAGGTGGTGGCGCGCTTCCCGGCCTACTTCCGCCAACAGCCGCAGGTGGTGGCCGTCGATCTGCACCCCGACCTGCACGCGTCGCGGGTGGGGCGCCGCGTGGCGGCCGAGTTGGGCGTGCCGGTGGTCGAGGTCCAGCACCACCACGCGCACGCGGTCGCCGCGCTGGCCGAGCACGGCCTCGACGCGGCCCTGGCCCTGGCTTTCGACGGCACGGGGCTCGGCCCCGACGGCACGATCTGGGGCGCCGAGCTGCTCCACGCCACGCGCGTCGACTACGTGCGCCTCGGCACCTTCGTGGGCGTGCCCCTGCCAGGCGCCGACGCGGCGGTGCGCGAGCCCGTGCGGCAGCTGGTCGCCCGGTGGTGGGCCGCCGGTGCCTCGCCCGACGAGGCGACCCTGGCCACCCTGGGCGTGGCCCCTGCCGAGGCCGCGTTGTGGCGCCTGCAGTGCGCGCGCGGCTTGAACGCGCCCACCACTCACGCGGCCGGGCGCCTGTTCGACGCGGCGGCCGTGGTGGCCGGGGTGGCGCCCCGCCACATCAGCTACGAGGGGCAGGCGGCCATCCGGCTCGAGTCCCTGGCCCGGGCCGCGAGTGCCCTTGACTCGCGCGCCGAAATCCCGTTCTCTACGCGGCGGGTCGACGACGTGCTGCACGTCGACTGGGGCCCGCTGTTCGCGGCGGCGGCGGGCGCGCCCCCGGCCGATCCCGCGGCCTGGGCGCTGGCCTTCCACCGGGCCGTGGCGCGGGCGTGCCTCGCGCTGGCCGAGCACGGCCGGAGCGTCACGGGGGGCGAGCGCGTCGTGCTGACCGGTGGGGTGTGGATGAACCGCCTGCTGGCCGGCCTGGCGCGTACCGAGCTGGAGGCCGCCGGCTTCCAGGTGCTCGAGGCCCGGCGGGTTCCCCCGAACGACGGGGGTGTGGCCCTGGGGCAGGCGGTGGTCGCCGGGGCGTCGGAGCGGTAGCGAGGAGGTGTGCGCATGTGCCTGGCCGTTCCCATGAAGCTGATCGAAATCACGCCCGATGGCGGCCACGGCGTGGCCGACCTCGATGGGGCGCGCTACGACGTGAACCTCGACCTGATCGAGGCGCCGCAGATCGGCGACTTCGTCATCGTACACGCGGGCTTTGCGATCGAACGCCTCGACGCCGAGGAGGCCGACGCCCGGCTCGAGCTGTTCGACCAGCTGGCCGCGACGTACCGCGAGCAAAAGGGATGAAGTACCTCGAGGGCTTCCGCAACCCCGACGCCGCGCGCGCCCTCACCGCGCGCCTCGCCGCCGCGGGCGAGCAGCTGGCCGCCCAGGGGCGCCGCGCGCGCCTCATGGAGGTGTGCGGGACCCATACCATGGCCATCGCCCGCCACGGCATCCGCGACCTGCTGCCGCCCACCGTCGACCTGGTCAGCGGTCCGGGCTGCCCGGTGTGCGTGACCGACTCCGGTTACCTCGACGCCGCCATCGAGCTCGCGAAGGGGGGCGTGCGGCTCGCGACCTTCGGCGACCTGGTGCGCGTGCCGGGCAGCACGTCGTCGCTGGCCGAGGCCCGCAGCGCAGGCGCCGCGATCGAGGTCGTCTACTCGCCCGAGGGCGCGCTGGCGCTGGCCGAGCGCGAGCCCGCGCGGCAGGTGGTGTTTCTGGCCATCGGCTTCGAGACCACCGTGGCGCCCGCGGTGTGGCTGGTCAAGGCGGCGGCCGAGCGCGGCGTGACGAACCTGTCGCTCCTGACCGCGTTCAAGCTGGTGCCGCCCGCGCTCTCGGCGCTGGCCGGCGACCCGGAGGTGCAGGTCGACGCCTTCCTGTGCCCCGCCCACGTCAGTGCCATCATCGGCTCCGAGGCCTACCGGCCCTTCGTCCAGCGGGGCCTGCCGTGCGTGGTCGCGGGCTTCGAGCCCCTCGACATCCTCGACGGCGTGGCCGAGATCCTCGACCAGATCGTCGCGCGCGCGTCGCGCCTGGTGAACCGCTACGAGCGCGTGGTGAAGCCCGAGGGCAACCGCCGCGCCCTGGCTCTCATGGGCGCCTGCCTCGAGCCCGTCGACGCCTCGTGGCGCGGCATCGGCGTGATCCCCGGCAGTGGCCTGGGGTTGCGTGAGACCTACGCCGGCTTCGACGCGGTGCGCCGGCACGGCGTCGCGATCACCGCGGGCGTGACGCCGCGGGGCTGCCGCTGCGGCGACGTGCTGAAGGGCAAGCTGAAGCCCACCGAGTGCCCGCTCTTCGGCCGCGCCTGCACCCCGCTGAAGCCCGTGGGGCCGTGCATGGTCAGCTCCGAGGGCAGCTGCGCCGCCTACTATAAATACGTCGCGCGCGGGGAGGCTCGATGAACGAGGAACGCATCCTGCTCGGCCACGGGGGGGGAGGGCGCCTGACGCGCGACCTGATCGCCGCCGAGATCGTGCCACGCTTCGGCCAGGGTCCGCTGGCGGGCTTGCCCGACGCCGCCACGCTCCCGCCGCTCGCCGGGCGGCCCGTGTTCACGACCGACGCGTTCGTCGTGCACCCGCTCGAGTTCCCCGGCGGCAACCTGGGGCACCTGGCCGTACACGGCACGGTGAACGACCTGGCCGTGGCCGGCGCCCGGCCGCGCTGGCTGTCGTTGGCGCTGATCCTCGAGGAGGGGCTGCCCCTGGCCGTGCTCCGTCGCGTGCTCGACGCGGTGAAGAGCGCGGCCGACGAGTGCGGGGTGGTGGTGGCCACGGGCGACACCAAGGTCGTTCGACGCGGCCAGGCCGACGGCCTGTACGCCATCTCGGCCGGCCTCGGCGAGTCCCTGCCGGGCTTCGACCTTTCGCCCGCGCACGCGCGCGAGGGCGACGTCGTGCTCGCCAGCGGCACCCTGGGGGACCACGGCATGGCCGTGATGGCGGCCCGCGAAGGCATCGAGATCGCCGGAGGTCCCGTGAGCGACACCGCGCCGGTCCACCGCCTGGTCGAGGCGCTGGCCTCGATGGCGGGCGGCGTGCGCTTCCTGCGCGATCCCACGCGCGGCGGGGCCGCGGCCGTGCTCAACGAGGTCGTCGAAGGGCGCCAGGTCGGGCTGCGCCTCCTCGAGGACCGGTTGCCGTTCTCGACGGGCGCGCGCGCCATCGCCGAGGCCCTGGGGCTCGATCTGTTGCACGTGGCCTCCGAAGGGCGCGTACTGGCGGTGGTGGCCCCGGAGATCGCCGACGCGGCGTTGGCCGCCTGGCGCGCCTTACCCGAGGGGCGCGGAGCCGTCGCGCTCGGCCACGTCACGCGCGACGCCGGGCGCGTGCTGCTGCAGACGGCCATCGGCGGCACGCGGCTGGTCGACGTGCCCCAAGGCGAGTTGTTGCCGAGGATCTGCTGATGCACGAGCTGAGCATCGCGGTGGCCCTGGTGGCCCAGGTCCAGGAGGTCGCCGCCCGCGAGAACGCCACGCGGGTCCTCCGGGTCGTGGTCGTGGCGGGGCGGCTCTCCGGGGTCGAGCCCGACGCGCTCCACTTCGCCTGGCCGCTGGCCGCCGAGGACACGATCGCCGCCCACGCCGAGTTGGTCGTCGAGGCGCTCCCCCTGACGCTGAGCTGCCGCGCGTGCGGCGTCTCGGCCGAAGCCGACGAGCCCTTCCCGATCTGCGAGGCCTGCGGCTCGGTCGACGTCGACGTGGGCGCCGCCCGCGACCTGCGCCTCCGCTCCATCGACCTCGAGTAGGAGAGAAGCCCCCATGTGCAAGGATTGCGGCTGCGAGGAAGGGAACGCGCGCGCCTACTTCGACGGGAAGGCGCACGAGCACGACCATGACCACGAGCACGACCATGACCACGCGCACGACCACGAGCACGACCACGCGCACGTCCACGCCGACGACGGCCACGTGCACGTCCACGTGCACCTGCACCTGCACGGCGCGACCGTCGGGCACGACCATGTCCACGTGTACGCGCACGACGACGAGCACGAGCACGACCACCCCCACGCCCACGAGCACTTTCACGCCCATCCGCACGAGCACGCCCATCCGCACGAGCCCTCGCACGAGCCCGAGCACGACACGCCGCGGGCTCGCACCGTGCAGGTCGAGGAGCGCGTGCTGGCGAAGAACGACCAGGCGGCGGCCGTGAACCGCACGTGGCTGGACGAGCGCGGCGTGCTCACCGTGAACCTGATCTCGTCGCCCGGCTCGGGCAAGACCGAGCTGCTGGTGCAGACCCTGAAGCGCCTGCACGGCCGGCTGCCCGCGGCGGTCGTGGTGGGCGATCAACAAACCGACAACGACGCCCGCCGCCTGGCGGGCCACGGCGCGCCCGTACGCCAGATCGAGACCCAGGCTGCATGTCACCTGAACGCGACCCAGGTCGGCGAGGTGCTGCCCGAGGTCGTGCCGCCCGGTACGCGGCTGTTGTTCGTCGAGAACGTCGGGAACCTGGTGTGCCCGGCCGCCTTCGACCTGGGCGAGCACTTCAAGATCGCGGTGCTGTCGGTCACCGAGGGCGAGGACAAGCCGCTCAAGTACCCCGTCCTCTTCTCCGACGCGCCCGTGGCCGTGGTCACCAAGGTCGACCTGCTGCCGCACCTCGACGTGCGCCTCGAGACCATCCGTGCGAACCTGAAGCGCGTGCGCCCCGACGTGACCATCTTCGAGGTCAGCGCCCGCACGAGCGTTGGCATGGACGTGTGGGTCGAGTACCTCGAGAGCGCCGTCGCACGGGGCTTCTAGTTGACGCCGTAATCCCTTGCGTAGTACCTAGGGCTACGGAATCGCGCTGTCGACCGCGTTGGGAGCCCCGGGTCACTCATGCGCTTCACGAGCCTGCACCTGAAGAACTGGCGCAACTTCGTGTCGGTCGATCTGCCCATCGGAGACCGCCTGTTCCTCACGGGGCCGAACGCCAGCGGCAAGTCCAACCTGATGGACGCGTTCCGTTTCCTTCGCGACCTGGCCAAGGACGGGGGCGGCCTGCAGTCCGCGCTCAAGGACCGTGGAGGCCTGGCTCGAATCCGCTGCCTGGCCGCTCGCCGCGATCCGACGGTCGAGGTCGGGGTCACGCTTTCTGGCACCAACGGAGAAGGGCCCGTGACCTGGCGGTACGAGGTAGGCCTGACGCAGGAGCAGCGGGGCGCGCATCGAACGCTCCTGAGGTACGAACACGTCTGGAAAGATGGCGTGCAGCTTCTGAATCGCCCGGATGCGGACGACGAGAGGGACGCCGAGCGGCTCACCCAGACGCACCTGGAGCAGATCGTTTCGAACCGAGACTTCCGCCCCGTAGCCGACGCGTTCAAGAAGACGCTGTACCTGCACCTGGTACCCCAGTTGCTGAAGTACCCCAACCTGGCCAACCGCGAGGCGGCTTCGGAAGATCCCTTCGGACTCAAGTTCCTCGAGCGCGTGATGGCGACGCCCGAGAAGACCCGCAAGGCCCGGCTCCGGAAGATCGAGGAAGCGCTCCGCGTAGCCGTGCCGGAGTTCAAGGATCTGACCGATGTCCGCGACGAACAGGGCGTGCCTCACCTGGAAGTCCTGTATCGCCACTGGCGCATCCACGGTGGCCGCCAGCGCGAGGACCAGTTCTCAGATGGGACGCTGCGGCTGATCGGGTTGTTGTGGGCCCTCCTTGAGAGCGACGCGCTCCTCCTCCTGGAGGAACCCGAGCTTTCGCTGCATACCGCTATCGTGTCGCGCTTGCCAGCGCTCATCTGGCGGCTGCAACAGTCGAAGCAGCGTCAGGTCATCCTGTCCACCCACAGTACGGATCTGCTCGGCGATCGCGGTATCCGCTCCTCGCAGGTGGCCCTGCTCCGGCCCCAGGGGAGCGAGGGCACCATCGTCGAGTTGGCGGCTGACAAGCGCGAGGTCGAGCTGCTGCTCGAGCAGGGCATGTCCGTCGGAGAGGCGATCGCCCCCCTCACGGCGCCGGCCGACGCAGCGCAGCTGTCGCTCTTCCGATGAGACCGCCAACCTCCATCTACCTCGCGGTAGAGGACGAGCTGAGTGAGCACGTCCTGCGCCGCGTCCTGGCCGGGCACCAGACGCCCTTTCACGTCGAGGCCGTGTATCGCCAGGGCGGGTACGGCTACCTGAAGCAGAAGGCCCCGGGCTTCAACAACGCCGCCAAAGCTCGTCCGTTCCTTCTGCTCACCGATCTGGATACCTACGAGTGCCCCCCCGCTCTGGTTCGAGACTGGCTGTCTGGCCCCCTGCATCCGCGCTTCCTCTTGCGCGTGGCCGTTCGCGAGGTGGAAAGCTGGCTGCTGGGCGATATCGCCGGGCTCCGGGCGTTCCTGGGCGTGCGTTCGACCTCGCCCTTTCCTGCGCCCGAGTCCCTGGCCGACCCAAAAGCCGAGTTGCTGAGGCTGGCTCGGTCCGGCCGCAAGAGAGACGTGCGCGAGGCCTTGGTCGCCGTCGACGAGAGCACTGGCAGGCTCCATCAGGGCCCGGACTACAACGGCACGCTGGGAGAGTTCGTCGTCACGCGATGGGATCTATCGCTCGCGAGGACGCGGTGTCCGAGCCTGGAGCGTCTGGTCGCCGCGCTGGGGCGCCTATAGCGGGAAGTGACGAGAGTCTGCAACGGGCGCTCACGGGCTACGCCAGCCCTTCGCCCGTGGTCGTCCCGACGAACTTGCCGTGCCGCACGCCCCGGGCGCCGATGATCGAGTGCCCCATGCTCTCGATCTCGCGAGCCGTGCCCCGCAGCAGGATGACCTCGAGGCAGTTGTGGGCGTCGAGGTGTACGTGCAGCGTGGAGACCACCGCGCGGTGGTTCTGGTGCTGGATGTCGGCGATGCGGTGGCCCAGGTCGTGCGAGTGGTGGTCATAGACGATGACCACGGCGGCGACGGCCTCGCGGTTTTCCTTGGCCCACAGATCCTGCACCAGCGAGTCGCGGATGAGGTCGCGGATGGCCTCGGAGCGGTTGGCGACGCCGCGTGCTTCGATGAGGCGGTCGAACTGCTCCAGCAGGGCCTTGTCCAACGAGATGCCGATGCGCTCGACCATGCCGACCTCCGCGCGGGTGCGATCCCCGCGACACCGCGGGGATGCGCTGGAGTGTAGGGGGCGGCGCCGGGCTGGTCAACCCGCTCGGGCGGGCAGGGCGTTGCGCGAGCCTTCGCCGTCATGGTAGCGTCGCCGCGCGAATCTCCAGGGAGGGGCGCATGCCCGGCCTGCTCGACCCGCTCGTGATCCGCCACGCCCGCATCCGCAACCGCATCGTGATGCCGCCCCTGTGGTCGGGCAAGGCGGGCCTCGACGGGCTGGCCACCGACGCCCACGTCGACTACCACCGCGTGCGGGCGGCCGCGGGATGCGGCGTGATCGTCGTCGAGCACGCGTTCGTCGAGCTCCGCGGCCGGCACACGCCCACGCAGCTGGGGCTGCACACCGACGCGGTCATCCCGGGCCTGGCGCGCGTGGCCGCGGCCATCCGGGCCGAGGGCGCCCTGGCCTGCGTGCAGCTGGCGCACGCCGGGTCCAAGGCCGACGCCGCCGTGATCGGCCGGACGCCCGTCGGACCCTCGGCCGTGCTCCACCCCTACGCCCCCGAGTGCGGGGTGCCCGAGGCCCTGTCGCGGGAGGCCCTGGCCGACGTGGTCGAGAGCTTTGCCGCGGCCGCCCGGCGGGCCCGCGAGGCCGGCTTCGACGCGGTCGAGGTGCACGCCGCCCATGGCTTCCTGCTGTCACAGTTCCTGTCGCCGTTGACCAACTGGCGCACCGACCTGTACGGCGGGCCGCTCGAGCACCGGGGCCGCCTGCACCTGGACGTGCTCTGCGCGGTGCGCGAGGCGGTGGGGCGCGACGTGCTCGTCTTCCTCCGCCTCGGGGCGGGCGACGACACGCCCGGCGGCCTCGAGCTCGACGACACGCTCGCGCTGGCGCCGCGGCTGGTCGAGGCCGGCGCCGACCTGCTCGACGTGTCGGGCGGCCTGCAGGGGTCCAGGCCGGCGGGGCTGGCCGGGCCGTACTTTGCGCGCTTCTCGGCGCCGTTGAAGCGCGCCGTGTCGGTGCCCGTGCTCGTGACCGGCGGCGTCACCGAGCCGCGGCAGGCCGACGCCCTGGTGCGCGAGCGCCAGGCCGATCTGGTGGGCGTGGGCCGTGCCATGCTGGCCGACCCGCAGTGGGCGACCAAGGCCATCGAGGTGCTCTCATGACGACGACGAGGCTGTTCCCGATCCTCCTGGCGCTGGCCGTGCTCGGCCCGGTGGCCTGCGGCTCCGACGACGGCGGGGGCGGTCGCCCCGAGGCCGACGCCGACACCTCGTCGCTCGACTGGAGCCACGGCACCGATCCCGGCACCGATCCCGGCACCGACCCCGGCGCCGACCCGGGACCGTCCGACCTCTCCGAAGCCGCCGGCCCCGACGCCGTCGACGTGCCCCCCGACCGGTCCGACGTCGGCCCCGAGCCGTCCGATACGCCCGCCGATCCCGGGCCCGCCGACGCCGTCCCGCCCGACGCCACGCCCGCCTGCGGCGACGACGTCTGCGCCCCGTCCGAGAGCTGCGCCACCTGCCAGGACGACTGCGGCGCCTGCCCCTGGTGCGGCAACGGCCTGTGCGACCTGGCCGAGGCCTGCGGCTCCTGCCCCGCCGACTGCGGCGAGTGCGCGCCGGCGTGCGGCGACGAGGCCTGTACCGGCGACGAGACGTGCGCCGAGTGCCCCGGCGACTGCGGCGAGTGCCCCGCCACCTGCCCCAACGACGCCTGCGACGCCGACGAGGACTGCCACACGTGCGCCGCCGACTGCGGCGCCTGCCCCACCTGCGGCGACGAGGCCTGCAACGGCGACGAGGCCTGCGACACGTGCGCGCTCGACTGCGGCGCCTGCGCGCCCAGTTGTGGCGATGGGGCCTGCAACGGCGCCGAGGACTGCCTGGCGTGCCCCGAGGACTGCGGCGCCTGCCCGGCGTGCCCCGACGGCGCGTGCAACGGCGGCGAGAGCTGCGCCGATTGCCCCGCCGACTGCGGTCCCTGCGAGCCCTGGTGCGGCGACACGGCCTGCAACGGCGCCGAGGACTGCGCGACGTGCCCAGCGGATTGCGGCGCGTGCCCCATCGACTGCGGCGCGGGCGGCTGCACCCCCGGCGAGACCTGCGACAACTGCCCCGCCGACTGCGGCGCCTGCCCGGCCACGCTGTCGTTCACGCCGTTCTGGACCGAGACCCTGAGCGGGCCCATCGTGCAGGGTCGTCCCCTGCGGCTGCGCTACGACGGCGCGCGCCTGCCCACCTGCCGCGGCTGGAAGTACGGCTTCCCGGCCTGGAGCCTGCTGCTCTATTACTCGTTCGACCTGGGGGGGCCGGCCGCCTACGTACCGATGGTCGCGAAGAGCCCCGTCACGGGTGACCTGGAGCCGGTGGAGCCCGTCATCGACGTCCCCGCCGGCGTCACCGACGTCTGGTTCTGGGCCACCAACAACGACGCGTTCGGCTGCAGCGAGTGGGACTCGGACTTCGGCAAGAACTACCACTTCCCCGTGTTCGACGCGGCCACGGTGAGCCAGGCCGTGGGGTGGGCGGGCCAGGTGAACTTCGTGCGCGTGACCGACGGCGGCTACGATCTGCTGGGTGACGTCGATCCGGCGTTCTACTGGGCCTCGATGGGGGGCTCCGAGGTGGCCACGTACGTCCAGTGCGAGGTGTACGTCCCGGGAATCACCGACCGCGCCTACGCCGACGACAACGTCACGCGCGAGATCGCCAACGCCGCGATCCGCGCGTCGCGTCGCTCCGACGCCTACCCCGGCGGGCTTCCGGGCGCCGAGCTGAAGCTGTTGCCCCTCGAGTACCTCTCCCGCGCCGGGAACAACTTCGTCTACCGCTGGTTCCCGGCTCCCCTCACGTACAACGTCGACCCGCAGCACGTCCCGGACGGCGCCTACCGCTACCGCTTCGAGATCGCCACCGCGGCGGGCACGGCCGTCACGGTCCTCGGCAAACCGGGGGCCAACGACCAGGATCGCACCATGGTCCTGGCCCAGCAGGTGCGCTGCGATCTGTTCCCCTACAACCCTCCCGCCGGGTGGTGCCCGTAGCTGTCGAATTCCGCGACATCTGAACGGTCTTTTCTGGACGAGAAGTCGGCGCGACCACACGGCAGCGTCGAGCGGCAGCGCGCATCGCACGTCGATTTCGCTTCGGTTTTTGCGCAAACGTTAGGCAAGACTTACATATTTTTCTCGTCCGGACGGTCAAGAAATCCGGTTGACACGCCTCTATGCGTCCGCTAAACGAACAC
>Ga0172370_10006687_pt1 | contig 14407 bp, 13 predicted proteins | sample LakKiv5m_FD_114538 | JGI IMG/M metagenome (GOLD analysis project Ga0172370, IMG submission 114538) | Freshwater microbial communities from Kabuno Bay, South-Kivu, Congo - kab_022012_11.5m | ecosystem: Environmental > Aquatic > Freshwater > Lake | place: Democratic Republic of the Congo...
CAAATGGATTTAAAGTAACATAATTTTTGTTAAGTTTAAAATCAGAGCTAATATCTATTTGTTTGTAACTTTCCAATAAATATCCCACTTTTTTGATAATCGATTGCTTCTTAATCATCTTAAAATAAGATACAATTTTGTTTTTGTTAAAATTACCTTTAGAAACTAAATTAATAATTTCATCAAAATTACCAAATTCTTTTGGATAGAGCAATGCATCAATAAGTAACTTATTATCATCTGCAATAAAAATATTATTAATTTTATTATATCCAAACATATATTTGGTTTTAATAAATTTTATTACATAGTTATTAAATTTTATTTGATTTCGTTTAAATGTAATAAATATATTTATTTTATTAACTATTTGATCAGTGTACCCTTTGTAGTAGGATGCATACCACCCACTGATATACGAAGGATAGAATATATTAGAAGATATTTCTTCTATTGTGTTACTAGAAGTATATGTACCTGAACAGATTTTCAGAATATATTTTTGCTTAAGTAATCTATTAACAACCGTTTTTGCATAATTTCTATTAGAATTTAAAATTCTCTGTATGTCAATCAATTTAAAAGTAGGGTATGATTTTAATATTCCTAACAATTTAATGGTTTTCATATATCATATATATTAATAAAGGTTTAAAAAGATATCATTATTGATATCTTTTTACTATAATAGTAATATTTACTTATTTTTGCATAATTCACAAATAAAACCTTGATTGTTCTTTAAAATTATTTTTGTGCTCTTCATAATACATTTCGAATAAATTGGGATTAATTCGTAATAAGATACGAATCAGCTCCAGGGGTTTCTTTGGGTGTCAACTGACCGAAACCAGTTGCAAAGGTGAAAAGCGCACGGTTATTGGGGTAACAAAACTTATTTTTGATGTTACCCTAACTTTACACTATTCTAATAACCACTCCCATAATGGAATAAATTCTATCTCCTTCTCTTTTTTACCTATATCTTTAGTTAATATTATCTTCTTATTTATCTTAATTTTAGGATACTTAACAATAAATTCATTTATTGAATCTATTTCCCTTTTTGGAATATCGTCTGCATAACACACATTAATTAAATCTACAGAATGATCTTTATTTGTTATTATAAAATCAACTTCTCCTTTCTCTTTCCAATAATATATTTCTTTTTGCTGTCTTTTTAATTCAATAAATACTAAATTTTCTGCTAAACGTCCCTCATCCTCTGAAAACTTAAATGATACTGCATTTCTTAAACCATTATCTATACAATATATTTTAGATGGGTTAACTTGTTGTTGCTTTAAAGAAAAACTATAAATTGGAATTTGAAAAACTAGATTTACTTCTTTAAGATAAGATATATACTCTAAAATTGTTTCTTTACTAACTGATATTTCTTTACATATAGATCTATAATAAGAAGATGCGCTAAATAGATTAGATACATTAGTAAGTAAATATTTTGATAGTTTTTTTAATAAATCAACATTTCGTATTGAATACCTTTCAACTAAATCTTTATATATAAACATTTCATAATAGTTATTTAATATCTCTTTCTTTAAATTATTCTCTAGAGCAACCTCTGGAAAAGACCCATCATTTAAATATTCATTAAAGTATTTTTTTAATTGATATCTTTTTGAGGAATAAACATCTTTCTTTGTAAATTTAAAATTTTTAAAATCTAAAAACTCATTAAAATTTAAAGTAAATAAATTATAAGATAATGTTCTTCCTCTTAAACTGGTTGCAATTTCTTGACTTAATAATTTGGATGAAGATCCTGTTAAATATATTTTTATTTGTTCTTTGTCATTTAATCTTCTAACAAACAATTCCCAATTATTTATGTTTTGTATTTCATCTAAGAAAAAGTATTTTTGCTTATTTTTATTATCTGGAAATAATTCATAATAACTTTCAAGTAAATCGTCCATGTCTAATAATTCTAGTGGGTATAATCTATCATCATCAAAATTAATATACAATATCTGATCTTTATTTATGCCTTTGGATAACAACGTTTCTATCAATTGATAAAAATAATAGGTTTTACCAGCTCTTCTATTTCCAACTAAACTGATTATTTTATTTGTGGGGGATATAGTTAATTTCCTATTTATTAAATTAGGAAACTTAAATTCTTGGAATTCTTTTATTATATAACTAAATTTATCTTTTTTCATATTATATATACGAAACAACACCTTTTTAAATTGGTAGTTTATATCATGCCAATATTATATTTATTTGTCGTCCTATATAATAACAATACAGCAGAATAGTTAACAATATATCGTAAGCTTTTAGCCAAAAGTTAACGATAAGCCCCAGGGGTTTCTTTGGGTGTCAACTGACCGAAACCAGTTGCAAAGGTGAAAAAGCTCACGAATTATTTATTATATTTTGCAAATTCTAATAAATTACCTTCTGTATCATAGCATTGAAAACACCGATAAGGATAATCAGTAAAATCCAAATCTATAGGTTTGTGTATTATTTTAACACTTAACTTACTTATTTTAGTAAATAATAAATCCACATTATCAGTCCAAAAGACTGTAACTGAATTATTTCCACAAATACGTTTATTTGAAATAATATTTGGATTAATTAAACCCAAATAAACCCCATTTCCGATATCAAAATCCGCCCAAGTATTACTCTCTCTATGTTTTACTTTACATGACAATATACTTTCATAAAATTTTATTGCACGATTCATATCTTTTACTGATAAATAAATATGGTCTAATCTTACAAACATAATATTCTACTCCAATAACCACTTCCAGATAGGAATGTACTTAATTATCTTATTATCTATCTTTTCATCCTTATCTAAATCTTTTGTTATTATTACCCCTTCTTTAAGCTTAAATTCATTTAATCCTGAGAGCAATGCTTTTACTTCTCTTTCTTTTGTTTTTGGGTTACTTAGATCATATGAAACCTGTATTAATGCAGTTACTTTATTTTTATCAGTTATTAAAAAGTCAACCTCATAATCAGACTTATCTTTCCAAAAATATATACTTTTGCCTCTTCTTTTTAATTCTATAAATACAGCATTTTCATATAATCTACCTTTATTTTCTGAAAATGAAAATGCAATTTTATTTATTAGTCCAGTATCTATACAATATATTTTTTTGGAATAGTTTTCTTGTTTCTTTAAAGAATAATCGTATTTGTTTAATTCAAATAATAAATAGGCATTTGATAAATAATAAATATAGTTTCTAATTGTATTAGAATTACCTGAATTAAATAGATTTTTAATTGAATTATATGAAAACTCTTTAGATATATTTGCCATTAAAAATGTTGCTGTTTTCTTAAGAACAGATACATCATTTATATTATATCTTAATAGAACATCCTTATTTATTATATCTTCATATATCTCTTCAAGTAAAGAAGGGTTATTTTCTACAACAACTTGTGGGAACCCACCTATTTTTAAATAATTTTCAAATTCTTTTTCTATTTTTATAAGATTTTTAGTATGCTTATAATCAGTGTCTATTTTTTTGTAACTTAAATATTCTTTAAAAGAAAAGGGATATAATTCAACATCTAAATGTCTTCCTGTCAAATAAGTTGAAATTTCCTTACTTAATAGTTCTGAATTAGAACCGGTTATATAAAACTTATTCCCTGTTTCATATAAACGATTAACAAATTGATCCCATTTAGGTTTTCCTTGTATTTCATCAAAAAAGAAAATATTGCTTTTATTAAAATTTGTTAGAAATACCTCATATATCTTTTGATAATCTTCTACTTGTATATCTGATAACCTTTCATCTGCAAATCTTAGATAATAAAATTTATTTTTATAATATTTATTCATTATTTGCAATAATAATGTAGATTTACCACAACGTCTAACACCTGTAATTATAATATTTATTTTGGAATTTATTTGAGTATCTATTTCTAAAAGCTTATCTCTTGTAAGTCCCAATTCCATCTTTTTTAAATCATCAGACTGATCTAAGACAATTCGTTCTATATTCTTTTTATCCATAACAATAATATATATAGAAACCTATATAAATATTTCTCTTAATGGTAAAGTTAAAAAAAGAATAATTTTCACAATGGTATTGAGAACCATATAATCAGCTCCAGGGGGGAATCGAACCCCCAATCTCATCTTACCAAGATTGAATGGTTAGAATCATAAAAATCTTCATTTTCTCTAAACCATTTATTTAAAGAAACTTTGAGGAGTTGGTTAATATACTTGGATATCTTAATATCCCTCTTTTTTAAGTAAAAATATATATTTTTATTCAGAGTTATAAGAACAAAAATCTTCTTGTTTTTATTAAGTTTTTTAGATCTAGCCAGATAAAAAATATAACTAAATACCTTTAAAAACGAATAATATTTAAAATTTAAAAAAAAATTAGAAATAATCTATAAAGTTCCTTTTATATATATTTGGGATCTATTTTATATCATGGTTGAAGATGAAATTAAATATAAAGAATTTGATTTTAATAATCAAAAAAAACTAACTAATAAAATTTTAAAAGAAATATATGATAATAATTATTGGATTCATAAGAATAATTGGACCATTGAAGAGTATGCAAAAGAATTAAGAGCAGGATTTAAATCAAAAAATATTATATTTTTAGCTTATAATAATAAAAAATGTATTGGAGGAATAATTGGAAGAAAAATAGACAATAAATTTCATATTGGTGATTTTTTTATTGATAGTACTTTAAGAAAAAAGCAAATAGGAGAAAAAATATTTTTTAGAATGTTAGGAATAATTAGAACAAAAACAAATACAGCTGAAATTACACTTAATTCTGAATGGGGATTTAATAGAATATTAACTGAAATTGTAAAAAGAACAAAAAGATCAAAATCTAATGTGAAATATTTTGTAGAGAAAAGGGCAGGAATTAAAGGAGGAATAAGTTCTCCAAATGATATAATATATTTCAAATCAAAAAAAAGACCAGGTTAAAACTTATAACTAAAAAGAGTAATTAAAAACTTTATAATAATTAAAAGCTTCTTGAATTTACACCTCTCAAATCAATAAGTCCAAACTTAAACTTTCCTATTTCTGGATTATAGTCTATTATAATTATATTTTTATTATTAAAATCAAGTTTTAATTTATCATAATCCCATATAATTGATGAATTACTTATTTCTATTAAAGCTTTAACTAAATCAGAATGCATTTTTTCTATAGCTATAGAAGACATTTTATTAATTGTCTTAGTAAAAGAAGTATTAAATCTATTTTCAAAAAGAATCTCTTTAAATCTATTCTTGGTTAATAGATCTTGGACCGTAATTGAGGGTATTATTCTTTCTAGAATATAACAACTTCCATCTTTTATTTTATAATCTATAATGTCTGCTATAACAATTTCTGAATATTTAAATTTGTTTTGTTTAATTTTTTTATTAATCATTGCTTTTAATTTAAGATATTCTCTACCTCTATCTATATCCATTTTCCTAACAGTTACTGCCACTGTGAAAGAAAGAGGAAATATTTTTACATCTAAATTTATATCAGAAATTACTGCACAATCTTTTCTTCTAGAAACCATTCTTTTTAATTTACCATTAAAATACTTTTTCCAAAAAGAATCAATATATTTTCTATCAACCTTCTTTTTAGGATAGCTTGCAAAAATAATTGTTCCAGGTATTTTTGTTAATGGACGACTAACTCTAGATGAACTTGCTTTGTTTAAACTACGTGGTACTACTTTTTTTATTGGCATTTACAAAAACCTCATAGGTAATTAATTAAGATACTTTTTAAATAAGTAACTATTTCAATGAATCTCCCAACCAACACAGAAATAATTAAAAGTATATTTTTCATATCTAATATCAAATAATATCTATAATTAAAACAAATATATAGTACTACAAAATATTTAAAAACACAAAAAAATAATAATTTATTTCTTTGAAAGTTCTAAAAGTGAAAGATATAGTTGCTTTGTCTTTTTAGATACCAAAACAGAAGTACCAGTAGATTTACTTATACATTTATCTGGAAAAGAAATATCCAGAGAAGTACCAATCACTCTCTTTATTTTATTTATTCCATCTTTAGTAAAAATATCATTAAAATGGATATAAGTTACATTTGAATAATCCTTAATATTTCTTAATATACTTGAATACATTGAAAACCATACTTTCTCTGCTTGAGAAGCAGATATTTCTATATTATGAAGATGCTTAGCTGCAACAATTATGCTTTCAACTGACTTTTCTGGTTCTCTAAAAATTATGATTTTTGCATACTCTGAAGATTTTGCATTCCATGCAGGCAAAGTATAAGATAATCTAGGATCTTTATAACAAAATAGTTTTTGAGATTTATATTCTTTTATTTTACTTTCCTAATCTTTATTTATTTTAATATCTAATGGGTTATCTAAAGATAATAACCAACAAGCATGATATGGAAGTTCAGGAGGAAACTCATGTTCATTTAATGACTGATGTATTATGTCATCATGAAGATGAATTATATCTAGAGATTCTAAATAACCCTTTGGACTCAATATATCTTTTTTAAGTAGATTATCTCCATTGAAAAATACATTCCCAGAAATTAGACCTACAAGAGTACTACTTCCAGATCTAGGAGAACCTAAAACAAAACAGTCTTTCAATTTTTTTGGTATCATACTAAAATCTTTCAATAAATATTTATAGTTTTCTTATTTATATAGTTTTTACGCAGAGGACGGGATTCGAACCCGTGTAGTCTTTCGACTCTAGCTTAGCAGGCTAGCACGTTTGACCACTCCGTCACCTCTGCATTCACTTATTTTTTCTCTGTTTTTGGTCTAATTTTTTCTTTCCTTTAGTTACCTAAACTAAAATATATTATCTATTTAAAACAAGAAAGAAATATATATTTTAAGCTCCAGAAGTTATTTAAATACTACTTGTTTTAACTAAAAAAACCATTTTAGATAATTACTAATCAATACTATATACTTAAAAATCTAACCTTAATAAATATCTAATAATATGAACGATGAATACATGATTCTTACTTCAAGTAAGGATAAACCAACTGCAAAAACAATAGCAGACAAACTTGATATTCAAATAGGAGACATAATAATCAAACAAGAAATGGGAACAGAAACAAGCATTGATGTTGAATCATATATAAATAATAAAATAATCTTTTTAATATACAATCTAGTACAGCCTATAAATGAATCATTAATGCAATTACTATTTGTTTGTGATGCTATAAAAAAGGAAGGAGCAAAAAATATTTATTTAATTAGTTCTTACTTACCATATACAACTATAATGAGAGATTATCCATTAAAGCTAAATTTTTCTTTAGTTACAAGATTCTTCGAAGAAGTATCTATTAATAGAATATATACTTTTGGACTATATAACCCTAGAATTACATATTATACAAAAACACCAATTTATAATATACCAATATCTGTTGCATTTAGTAAGATTATTGAAGACAATTTCATGAACAATAAGAACCTAGTAATTACATGTATTGATTATGAAATGCAAGAAGCAGCAACAGATATTGCAAAAAAGATTGGTTGTAAGACAGTTTATCCAAACAAAGAATACAAGAATGGAAAACAAAACTTTGAAATACACCAAGATATAAATAGTAAAGAAATATTAATTATCTCAAATACAATTAATTCTGGTGAACGACTAATATCCTATTCTAATTATTTAGCATATAAGGGTGCAAGAAATATATGTGTTATATGTACACATGGAATTATGAAAAAAGAAGCAATACCAATAATAGAAAAATCAATAATTAAACAAATATATACACTTACACATAACTACACTAAATCAGATAAAGTAAAAGTAGTTTCATCTACAAAAATAATTGAAGAAATCATTAAAAGAACAATAGAAAATAAGAGCATAAAATCAATTTTAAAATAACTAAATAAAAACAAATATTAATGAAAAAATTCATTTAAATATCTTTCTATAGTATATTATATATAGTTAAAACTAATTGTAATATTAATAAAAATATAAAAGGGTAGATGTATTATGTTAAAAAGCGGGGTTGCAGAAATAATGGGAAAGAACGATAATTTCTTAACTATTGTTCTTGATGATGGGGATGATGTTATTAAATGTATTGAAAATGCATTTAAAGAACAAGGTATTAAGAAAGCTCTTTTAGTATCTGCTGAAGGTAAGCTTAAAGAAACAAGGATAGCTACTTCTAAATCAGGAGTATTACGACAAAGAACTTATTCTGAAGGAATTAAAATTAAGCAAGTTTCTGGAGAGTTCAATAAGGTAAATAATGATTATTTTGGAGACGTTAATGTATCTTTAGCAAAGGATCCAATACATGCTGTTTCAGGTATTCTTTTGCAAGGATTTGCAGATGGAGAAGTAACAATAAGATTTAAGATTGTCGCAGACCTTTCATACACACCTGAAAACGCAAACAAGAAAAAAAGTTTTGAAGAAATGAGAGGAGAGAAAAAAGAACCAGCTCCATTCTTAATATCATAAAACCAGTTTTACTTTGTTTAATCTCAACAATAAAGGATTTTTCCTTTATTATTTTTCTATTTTCTGAAAACATAAAAATTAAACTTATTTCTTTTGTTTTTCTATAATTTCATTAATAAACTCATAACCAAGATAATAATAGGTATATGCTTTTGCTTGATTTAATCTTTTTAAAAAATTATAAAGTTTAGGATTATAATCATTCATTGACGAATACAATTTATATTTTTCACTATTTGGAATTGTTCTATAAGAAGTATTTAAATAATTAAATTTAGATTTATTTGCTTCTTGTTCTTCTCCGTTCATTATTAATATTTTACCTTTATTATACTTTTTTTTATAAGCTTCAGGCACATTGGTATAAACTCTCTTACCATCCAATGTCAAATAATTATCAGAATATTTATGCATTGTTCTTAAAGAATCAACACGATGTAAAGAAATAGTACTTTTTGGTTTAAATCTGTCTTTTATTTCTTCTCTTATATCTGCAATACCATAAATATCTGATTCTTGGGAATTAATTGCGATTAATTTAAAGTTATTATTTAATTGCAGTAAGTTTTCTGAAACAATTGTCTTTGTTCTTTCTTTAGGAGATATAAAATCAATCATTACAAATAATTTGTCATTTTTATTTATTGACTTTCTTAATTCAATTAAATCAACATTACTAGCTGAATTAAATTCTTTGGAGTAGGTCTTAAGAAAAGTAACTCTTGCTTTTGGTAATAATCTTTCAAAGATTGCTTTATAAAAATAACCCACAGAACTCATTCCTGCCAATGGTAATATCAAATGCAAATCAGAACCATCATTATTAAAAATATCTATATTCTTATGAGCCAATTCATTTCTAAGATTAGAAAAACTTAGAAAGAAACTTTGTTTTGTGGCATTACCATTATCTACTATTTTATCCATTTTACCTTTATATAAATTAATAAGATGATTTATTACTTTTTTAATTGTTTCGTCTTTGTATACTTCAAAAGGAGCTTTCATTTTTTTAAAGTTTCTTGGGTTTTTTTTTGAAAGAAGCTTACTATACCTTCCGATAGTTGCTTCTCTTTTAACATCTGCTATTCTTTCCTTTCTAAAGGTTGAATGCCTGTTCAGGGTAGGAATCACTTGTTTTCTTATTGGAGTCATAATTATCTTAATTTCTCTCTCATTGCTTCTCTAACAAACTCGGAACCTAAATAATAATAGGTATATGCTTTTGCAGAATCTAACTTTTTTAAAAAATTAAATAACTTTGGATCATATTTTTCAAGAGGAGTTTGGAGCTTATATACTTGACTGTTTGGTATTGTTCTAAAAATATCCTCTAATTCGAACTTGATTGGTTTTGCTTGTTCTTTAATCTCACTAAATTTAAGTATTTTTCCTTTATTATACTTTTTTGCATAAGCTGCCAAAATTTGACGATAAACTTCTTTTCCTTCAAAAAATCTTTTTTCATATTCTTTTTTCTGAAATATTCTTTCACTATCAACATCACGAAGAGAAGAAGAAACTAAATCATTACTAATAGAATCTTCTTCATTAATTAGATGGAATTTATGCTTTATTTCTTGCATTAAATTAGGAATATCATTATAATAAGATTCTGGAGAATTAACAGATATAAGATCATAATTTTTATTTAATTTAGATAAATTATTTGAAATTATAGTTTTTGTTTTACTTTCTATAGATATAAAATCAATTAATACAAATATTTTGTCATTAACATTAATAGATTTTTTAAGCTCCATTAAGTCAATATCTGCTATATTTTTTAATGTATTAGGAGAAGAAAATCTAAATTTTCTAGCATATGTTTTCAAGAAAGTGACTCTTGCTTCTGGCAATAATCTTTCAAAAATTGCTTTATAAAAATAACCTACTGGACTCATTCCAGATAAAGGTAAAAGTACATGTAAATCTTTTCCAGAATTATTATAAATATCAATACCTTTGGAAGACAATTTATTACGTAGTTTAAGAAAACTAGACAATAGATTCTCTTTTGTAACATTTGAATTGTCTATCTGTCTATTTATTCTACCTTCATATAAATCAAATAAATGTTTAATTACCTTTCTAATTGTTTCATCTTTGTATACTTCAAAAGGAGCTTTCATTTTTTTAAAGTTTCTTGGTTTCTTTCTTGGGAGAAGTTTGTGGTATCTCCCAACTTCTAAATTTTTTTTAACTCCAGACATCCTTTCAGTTCTAAATGTTTTGTGCCTGTTCATGGTTGTAACAATTGGTTTTTTTAATTGCATAATTTTCATATTTTAATTCAAATCTGATTTTTGAGAAATAACTATTCTTTCTTTTAGTTTAAAATCATCTATTATCTTTCCAAACTCATCATATAATTCCTTTATGTTTCTTGTTTTCTGCATCTTATTTGTCATCTCTGTTAAGATTTGTTTATAATAGGTAACTCTTCTTAGCTCTGGAACTAAACTCATTTCTTTAGAATCTAAAAGATATTTACCCAAAGTATTTAATGCTTTAAAATATTCTTCACACTTCTGTTTTCCTAACCCCATTTCAGATAATCTACTCATCATTATTTTTTGTTGTTTGATTACCTCTATGTCGCATTCAAGTTTAATCTTATCAAATAATACTTTATTTATTCTCTCATTATAATTATTAAGAACTGTTCTTCTTGTTCCTTTAGATTTTATTTTAGAATCCAATAATGCTTTTTTAAGCTCATCATTAAAATTGGATTTAGTTTTTTTTACTTTTTCTAATACCATTAATCTCTTTTTATTTATATCTTCTATTTTTATTTTAATTTGTTCTATTTTTTTGTTTAATTTTGCAATTGTTGTACTTGCACCAAATGGTTTTGTATGTTTGTCTATAATTACTTTATTATTCGGATCTAATTTAGATTTGTGAGTTTCAATAAAACTCTTTCTAATTTCTTGTAAAATCATATTTTTTGGAACATTAGGTTTTGGAGGCATATAATATCACCATTTATATTTTATTTCTAATTTTGAGTTCAGCTCTAACAAACAATCTTCCTGCAAGCTCTAGCATCTCACGAACTTTTTCTTCAGACTCTAAATTATAACCATAAATAAGGTTAGGAAAAACATACCCTTTCGCTCCATGATTAGCTTCATCAATCCTTTTTAAAATTATATCATCTAACACAATATTTTCCTTACCCATCTTAAAATCTTGCTCCTCAAATGTATTTAATGAATCAAAAGTAGGATTAGATTTCTTTTCATCATTAAAATATTTCTTAATGTGCTGACGAATATATTCTTTTTGAAAACCAGTATGTATAAAATCAATCAAGACAATTTTTGAAACATCTGAATTTTTTTTAAATATCTTCTTTAGTTGCCCACTTATAATATCTGGATAATTGTATATATTAACATTTGACTGGTTAATATCTTGATAAAATGTTTTTGCAGTTACAGTTACTGTATTTAACTTATGCTTAGTAACCCCTAATCTTTTTAATTCATCAACAACACCAGTTGTTAGATAATAATTAAATAAACTTCCTTTCAAAGGAAATACTAATAATGTATTTTGATTTAGACAATCACTTAATACTTTATCAATAATATCTATTGGTATTGTTTCTTTTTCATGTTTCTTTAAGAACTGTGTATACACTTCTTTTAATGTAATGCCATATCTTTCTTTAAATGCATAATCTATTTTTGAATCCCAAATTATTGGGGTTAATACATTCTCTGTATTAACTATTTTATTTATCTTATTGCTATAATCAAATACCTTACTCGTATCATTTAATTTCAAATTGATTTCCTTTATTGAACCAGCTAATTTTTTTGATTCTTTGTCTAATAATAGTAAAGTTTTTTTATTTTTATAATTTGAATTTTCTAATTCTTTTAAATAAGGATATTTTTTAAAAATAAAATCTAATAGTTTAGGAGAAAATTTAGCAAATCTAAAATCTTCAATTGGAATCTTTCTTTTTCCTATTCTTCCATAGTTTGATTGTGGTGTTATTTGATTAAATAATTTTATTAATTCAGGATGCTTTCTTTGAAATGCTTCACATTCTAATGATCTTTTTGTTTCTTTATATCCTGAAACTCTGTATCTACCTGCATAATCATGCTCATACATATGATAATTATTTGAGTTTAATGAAAAATCAGAATCTAAAAGAAGCTTAGTAATTCTATTCTTGAGTGCTTTATTTTCAATTTCAGGTAATATGCTTCTAATATATCTTGAAGTATATAATTTAATAAAAGCCTCTTTATATAATTCATTTACTTTACTTTGTTCTTGTAACTTTAGATTGTTTATAATTATTTTGTAATTTTCTTTTCTTTTCTTAAATATTTCATATTTACTAATATTAAGATGAGAATCTACTTTATTTCCAATTAATCCTAGCTCTTTTAAGAAAGATTTTCTTCCTTTTTTTATCTCATTTAATCTTCTAATTTCATCAATAGATAATTCTTTTTTGAACTTACGGCTAGTTACTTTATTACCTGATTTTCTTTCTCTTTCTATTCTCTTAAAAACCTCTAGCCTAGGTTCAAAAGCTCTTGGGCACATATCTCTTTATCTCTTTTATAATTCTATATATACAGAAATAGAAATCCAACAATATTAAAAATACTTGCTTTTCTTTCTTCTTTTCTTAACACCAAGCCAAAGAAGACTAATTGCAAAGATTGCTGCAAGAAAAAGAATAATCTGGTTAATTGTTCTATTACTATCTTCATTTTCTATAACCTTTTTCTCACTATTATTTTGAATAATTATATTATTAACTACTTCTCCTTTTTTTTCTAAAACTATAGAAGAATAAACTTCATCTCTATTAACAAGAAGATAATTAAGATCTTCTTTAATTAAATATAAAGAAGAAGTAAAAATTTCAAGCTTGCTTGTTGAAAAGAGAGGGGGATAAGGAATATAATCTATAAGTAATGAATTATTATCTTTAAGAACCTCAATAAAATAATAAGTTGTAAGTTTATTGTTATCATTAACTTCTATTGTTGTTAGGTATTTTTTTGCTCCAACTCCTAGCTTATAGTCCTCTAAAAGAAAACTTAGCTCATTTCTATCTATTTCTTTTTTTATTTCTTGTTTATTAATAATCTTAAGAACAGGAAGGGAATCTATATCTTTTATGATTCTATTATAGTCTAGAAGATAATTTGAATCTCTAAATGTAAAATCAATGAAGGGAAAAGATAATAAATAAGAAGAAAATTTGTTTTTATTTTGGATATACTCTTTTTTTAGAATAAGAAGAATATCTAAATAATCATTATAATCAAGATTATTAGTTGTTTGATTTATTGTTCCGCCTGAGCCTGAACCTGCATGTGAACCATTATTTCCATTATTGTTTCCTGATGGGGGGTTATTTACAGGAGGAGCATAAACATAAGTAACTATGTTGTAATCAAGACCAAGAAGAGAAAGTGGTTGAGATGGAAGAAAAGAGAACTGGTTTTCTTGTCCAAGAAATATAGTGGTCTTTTCAGAATCAAAAAAGAAAGATTGGTGTTCAAACCCTTCTTCGTTACAAGTATTAATATCATATATTCTTTTAACAAAAACAAAAGAGTCATTTAAAAAATTATAATCTATAACAATAATTTCTTGAGAAGTTAGAGCATATATTCTGTTTATGTCAGGATTAGAAGACAGAGAGAAGATGTGGGTATTAAGGTCAATAGAAGAGATTGGATCAAACTGATTTTCAAAATTATTTCTGAAATTATTATCAAGATCAAAAGAAGATATTCCATTTCCATCAGAACTTATAGAAAAGATGCGAGATGAAAAAGAAAAAAGATTGAAA
>Ga0172370_10006688_pt1 | contig 14406 bp, 12 predicted proteins | sample LakKiv5m_FD_114538 | JGI IMG/M metagenome (GOLD analysis project Ga0172370, IMG submission 114538) | Freshwater microbial communities from Kabuno Bay, South-Kivu, Congo - kab_022012_11.5m | ecosystem: Environmental > Aquatic > Freshwater > Lake | place: Democratic Republic of the Congo...
CAATCCCATCCACAGATTACGCAGATTACGCAGATGATAGGGCCAAGGGGTGAAATCCCTGAATCCCTCAATTCCTCAATTCCCCAATCCTCTCTTTCTACTTCTGCTTCCGATAACATATCAGGCCGCATGCCAGACATCGTTCAGCTTCTCTTCTGGCCGAGGCCTCATCCAGCCCAGGGTATTCGCTGGGGAATATCCAGGCCCGCTTGCTGTCGCCGGCAACATCCAGGATCGCCGGCCGCTCTCTCTCGGATGGGCCAACATCGTGCACCTCTGCGACGTCGAGGACCGTATCTGCCTCGCATACGAGATGGTCCAGGGGCGGGATCGTGCCCCCGCTGAAGTAGCGGTGAATGGCCCGGGTGAGTCTTCGCCCGGAAAGGAGCGATTTGACGACAGCGGAGGAATCGCTGATCCGACCCGGTTCCGGGGGCGTGCAGATCCCGTCATTTCTGCCGGGGAAGGTGCGAAAGGTCTCAATGGTCTCCCAGGCGATCTCGCCCGGTTCGAGGTCCTCTGCCTGTTGGGTCCGGACAAACACGAATTCAGGGAGACGCCCGGCCGGAAGGATCAGGGTGTCGGTCCGAATCGTTTCCTGTTCCCCAAAGAAACCACCCTCCGGATCCGTCTCTTCCACCGAGACCCGCACCAGGCGTTTGGAGATTCCCTTAAGTCCTATGACCACGTTCGACGGCCTGACCATAATCCCTTCCGCGGCCAGTTTTTTTGAATCCTGCAGCTCAACAGGGAGTTCAGGAAAGGGGAGATTGGAAACGATCGTAACCTTTTGTGTCCCCGCAGCAATGCACCTGCGCGCCAATTGGAGGCCTTCCAGACCACTGTGAACGATTACCGCCCTTCGGACCGGATCCATTTTCTTCTCTTCATTCAATAAATGGATGAAGTCGAGCATGGTGAATACGCCGGGCACCGATGCATCGTAACCGCTTGGATTCGGCTGCAGGATCTGTCTGCTGTCAAACCCGCCCTTGGTCAGGACGACGGCGTCAAACCCCTCCTCGAACAACGACATGAGATCAACATCGCGGCCCATGATCACGTTGGTTCTGGCCTCCACGCCGACCTCCAGGATGCCCGCTATCTCGTGATCCAGGACCTTTCGGGGGAGCCTGTCTTCGGCGATCACATACCTGAGAATGCCTCCCAACTGAGGCTTGGCCTCAAAGATCGTGGGCTGATAGCTGAGCCGGGCCAGGTAATAGCTGAGGGTGAGCCCTTCCGCGCCGCCGCCCACCACCGCGATCTTCTGCTCGCTGCCGGGCGCCTTGAAGGGCGTGAGGTGTTTCCCGGTGCGCATCTCGTGGTCTGCCACAAACCGCTTGAGAGGGTTGATGGCGACGGCCTCGTCGACCAGGTTGCGCCGGCAGGCCAGTTCGCATGGGGCAGGGCAGATGTACCCGCATATGAGAGGGAGAGGACATTTCTCCTTGATAATGGCGAGGGCCGCCTCGTAGTTGTTGTTGCGGATCTCCCGGATAAAGGCGGGGATATTGATTCCTGTCGGGCAACTCCGCTGGCAGGGGGCCGTGCACTCGTCGGTTACGTACTCCCCGATCATTCGCTCCGATGTGGAGGTGAGGGTGATGATATGCTTGGGACAAACCCGTTCGCAGGTGCCGCATCCGGTGCAGCGTTCCGTGTCCACCACCGGAAGGTTGTCAGGGCCCATGGAGAGTGCCCCGAAGGGGCATGCCCGAACGCAGGTCCCCAGGCCGAGGCATCCGATGGGGCAGACCTTGGCTCCGCCCCCCAGGATCATGGCCGCCCTGCAGTCCGCGATACCGCTATAGAGGTATTTCAGGTCTGCCTCGTGTATGCCGTACCTGCAACCCGGGTGAGCGAAGTAGGGTTCTCGGGCCTCTACGCTCACACCCAGGATCCTCGCCACCTCGGCTGCCACATCCGGACCGCCTGCCACGCACGAAGAGGGCGAAGATTTCCCGGCAACCATGGCGGCGGCATTCGCTGCACACCCTGCAAATCCGCACCCGCCGCAATTGGCCCCCGGAAGGGCGTCGGTCACTGCCTCGTGCTTGGGATCCACGTACACATAGAAGATTTTGGATGCCAAGGCCAGTCCCACGCCGCACAGGGCGCCCAGACCACCCATCACCAAAAGACCGCCTAACATGGTTTCCCTCCAGGCTTGGTTAATTGGTCATTCGCTTACCAGAGCCCAATTTCAAATCTCAAATCTCAAATTTAAAATTCCCTACACCATTCCCTTGAAGCCGAAAAAGGCAAGGGACATCATCCCTGCCGTGATCAATCCGATGGACGTGTCCTGCAAGGGCTTGGGTACCCTTGCGAGGAGAATACGTTCCCTCACGCCCGCAAGAAGAATCAGGGCCAGCCCAAAACCGACTGGATAGGCAAAAGAGGAGACCAGGGTCTGCATAAACGTGTATTCATTGTCTATATTGATGAAGCATACCCCCAGCACCGCGCAGTTGGTGGTGATCAAGGGGAGATAGATCCCCAGGGCCGAGTAGAGGGTAGGGACGTTCTTTTTGAGGAACATCTCCACGAACTGCACCAGGGTGGCGATCAGCAGGATAAAGGCCAGGGTTCTCAGGAACTCCAGACCAAAGGGTTTTAGGATAAACGTCCAGACGATCCAGGTCGCGGCCCCGGCCATGACCAGCACGAAAACCACGCCCATGGCCATGCCTACGGCGGTCTCCATCCTCTTGGATGTCCCAAGGAAGGGGCAATTTCCGAGGTATTGAATCAGGAGGATGTTGTTGACAAAAATACAGGCAATCACCAATGTAAAATAGTCGCCCATGGTCATTCTCCTTTAAGCAGGGAAGACGCCTTCCCCTGTCTATTTCTTGCCCAACATGTTCATGAGACAGAGCATGAGACCCAGGCACACGAAGGCGCCGGGCGCGGTCACCATAAATGCGAAGGGTTGAAATCCGGAACTGAAAACCTCGTGGTTCCAGAATGTGTTGTTGCCCAGGATTTCACGGATTATGGCCAGTACCGTCAAGGAGATGGTGTACCCCAGGCCCATGCCGAGCCCGTCTGCGAAAGAGGCCACCATCCCGTTCTTATAAGCGAAGGCCTCGGCCCGACCCAAGGGAATGCAGTTGACCACGATGAGGGGAATGAAGATGCCCATCTGGAGAAAGAGGGGATAGGTGAATGCCTGCATGGTCAGCTCGACGATAATGACAAAGGTCGCCACCACCACGATGAAGCATGCAATGCGGACATCTTTGGGGATCACCTTGCGCAGGGCCGAGATGAGGACATTGGAGCAAACCAGAACGAAGGTCACGGCCAGGCCCATGCCGAAACCGTTGTCCACCCCTTTGGTCATAGCCAGGGTAGGGCACAGGCCCAGGACCAGGCGATACGGAGGGACCTCGCTCCAAAGCCCCTTCTTGAATTCCTGAAAGACGGTCTTTTTCGCCATAACGCCACTCCCCTCCCTATGACTTGATGGATTTCGCCTTTTCGGCAATACTGGCCTTGAGCCTTTTATAGACCTCTGCGGAGGCCACAACTGCCCCGCACACCCCGCGAGAAGATACCGTGGCCCCGCTCACCGCATCTATTTTGCCGCCGTCTCCCTTGACCTTAAAGGGGTCTTGAATGGGCTGCCCTTTGAACTGCCTAACAAAGGCAGGCTCGCTTCGCACCCGAGATCCCACCCCCGGGGTTTCCCGGTGCGTGGTCACCGCTACGCCGACGATCTCATCGGTGTTCAGGTTGACGGCAACCACTACCCCGATATCGCCCCCAAAGCCCTTGCCAAGGGATTCAAAGGCCACGGTATTGGGCTTGCCGTCAAAGACCCCGACAAAAAAACTGCGATCCACCTTTCCGTCCTGGATCTTGAAACGGCTCGTCAGCGGATCATTGGAGCACCCCTTCAGGATCTCCTGAATGGCAGGACCCTTGACAAATTTGATCTGCTGGTACTCGATGCGCTCCTGAGTGGCGCTCTTGACGGCCGCAAGGAGCCCTCCGGAGACAGCGCTGAAGAGAAGGACGGCCACGAAGAGTTTGATCGTCTTACGCATCTTGTGCCCCCTTTCCGAATGCCTTGGGCCTGATCTTGTCCAAGAGTGGATTGCAGATGTTGATCAGGAGGACCGCAAATACGACGCCGTCTGGATAGATGCCGATGCTCCGGATCAGGACGGTCAAAAACCCACCGAGGGCGCCGTAGAGAAACATCGGGATGCGATTGACGGGCGAGGATGAGTCCTCCCCGATCAGGAAAAAGGCGGCCAGGAGGGTGGACCCCGTCAGCAGATGGAATATGGGGGCGCCGTACCTGGCGGGATCGCTCACATGAAACAGGGAGGCCGTGATCAGGATCCCGGCGATAAACGAGGCGGGGATTTCCCATCGCGCGTGGCCGCGCAGAATAAGATACAATCCGCCTGCAATGAGACCGAGCCCAAAGGTGGTCCCGATGCCGCCGCTCTGCCTTCCCATGAGGAGTCCCCATACGGTGAAATCCTCCACGGCCGAGGCGCCGAAGTATTTGAGAGAGGCGGGCGGATAAGCCATGTCAAAGCCCAGGTCGAAGTTGACCAGGGCCGCGTTGAAATCCATGACCCCCTTCCATGACAGCATCAGCATGGCAAAGGCCACCATGGGGGGGTTGAGGGGGTTGCAGCCGAGCCCGCCATAGACCCATTTGCCTACCAGGATGGCCGCAAGGGCGCCAATCAGCACGGCCCACCAGGGCGCGGTCGCAGGGAGCATCATGGCCAAAAGGAGCCCGATCACGGCGGCATTTCCATCCACGATGGTGACCGGCTTTTTCATGGCCTTGTTCAGGAGCAACTCCCAGAGGACCGCGCAGGAGACGGAAAAGGCCACGACCCGGAATGCGGGGACCCCGTACTGGAAAATGCCCATGAACACCGCAGGAAGGGCCGCCAGTAGATAATCGAGGTTCCTGGCCTGGATGCTGCTTCCGTTGTGCCAGTAGGGGGCGTAAGAAACAAGATAGAGTTTCTGGTCAGGCATGGGCTGCCTCCTCCGCCATCTGCTGAGCGAATTCATACTTGCCCAGGGCGATATAATGAAAAATGGGAATCCGGGCCGGGCACACATAGCTGCACAACCCGCATTCTATACAGTAAAAGAGATCGCAGACATCGACGGCGTCCTGATAGAGGCGGTTTTCCAGAAAGCGGATCAGGACATTTACGGGGATGCGGGCCGGACAGACCCGCACGCACTCGCCGCAGTTGAGGCAGTGGGTGTCTGACACGGGGAGGATTTGAGACCTGTCCTGAACGAAAATGCCCTCTGTGTCGAAAAGCACCGGTTCATCCTCGGCATACAGGGTCCTCCCGGTCATGGGACCGCCGATCACTACCCGGTCCCCGTGTCCAGTTTCGATGTTGAGGGCCTCCAGGACTTTCCTCACAGGCGTTCCCACCCTTGCCCGTGCGTGAATGGCGCCCATATCCTTGTTGACGACCGTCACAACCCTGTGAATGGGGATTTCCCCTTTTACTAATGCCGGTTGCAGGGCGATGACGGCATCCACGCCCAAAAAGGCAATGCCTGCCTCCTCAAGGCTCTTGTTCATCGGGACCGCCTTCTTCAGCGCATCCTTCACGATTAGCCTCGGATTTCCGTTGGGATAGAAAGGCCTGACGACCGAGATCTCCGCGCCGGTCTTTTCCGCATCGGGGACCGATCCGGGGGGGACGGCCATAATGATCCGGTCCGGTTGGGTCATCTCCTTCAGCCTTTGAATTCCCTCGGCCAGGGCATCGGTTTTGGTCTTGAGGAGAAACTGGTTGCTGGTGATCAGGAGATCCCGATCCATGCCGGATATGATCAAGATTCGTACGGGGCCGGCCTTTGGGAGCAAGGGGGAGAGGGAGGGCATTCCCGGCAGGGCCTCCAGGTAGCCCAACATCTGTTCCGGAGAACCTTCCTTATGGATTTTGAAAAACTCGCCGTCCTGTTCATCGCGGGGGGTTGCGTCAATGCCGATGCTTGAATAGGCCTTTCCAAGATCCCCTCTCTGGGATGAAATGTCGGCGACCCTACCCGTCACAGTGGCGACAAGAGGGGCAGCGCCGCCGGATTCCAGGAGCAGTCTCTGCCCGGTTCGAACCCCATCTCCGCGCTTGATGGACGGACTTGCTCCAGCCAGCCCTGGTCCCTTATACAGGAGGACGGCCCTGTCCGGAGGGGGCAAGTCTTTTAGGGCGCCGAGTGCATCCTGGGAAAGGACCGGATACGGCAACTGGGGTCTTCTTCCCAGGTTGAAAAAAGGTCTTTGAATCATAGATCGGCCTCCTCTGGTTCCGAGGGACAGAAATGAGATCCCTACAACATATGGCAACTCTTGCAGTTCACAGGACCCTGGCCTCCTTCTTCGTGGCAGCCCTTGCAGAGCTTATGGAGCGCATCGGCCTTCTTGGGCGCGTCCTGGGCATCGTCCTTCTGATGACATTCTCCACAGGCCGAAGGCTTTCCCTTCTCTTCCTCAAGCTCATGGTGACACTCTGCGCAGGCAATGGCGTAACCGGAATCCGAGGCATGTCCCTTATGGTCGAACAAGACACTTCCCCCTATGGAAGTGAAAAATATTCTGATAGGCTCTTCGGGCGCCATTTTTGCTAAGGCCGTATAGCAAATGACCCCTAACACGAACAAAATGCCCGTAATGCAGTAAGCGATCATCCGTTCCGTTCTCACTTCCATGGTCCTGTCCCCTCAAGCCTGTAGGTTCTTTGCGCAGGGTCGTCTGGCGAATGAAATATTGACAGTATATTCAAACGGGTTTTTGCTATGTGATGTTCATGGCAAGCGGATGACCTCCATCCAAAAGAGTCGCGTTCATGGCATGGCCCTTGTTGCTGAATGAGGTGAGGGTGAAGATCGTGGTTGGGTGTGTTTCATCTTGTTACCCCGCAAAAAGGGAGGTTCATAATGTGGGAAGATAAGATGTAACTCCCCTTTACAGAAAAACGAAGGTATTTGTCAAGGAAGTTTTGAAGGGTTTTCATCTTTATTCCATGGATGGCCAGGGATGGATTGACAGGCCCTCAAATCTCTGGTAGAGACGGACCCTGTTGAAACACATTTCCCTATCTGGTACATTTCCTGAGCATGAAGGACATCGCAGCCTCCATCGACCTGGGGAGCCACACCGCGAGACTCCTGATCGCCCAACGGTCGGAATCGTCGCCGTGGGGATGGACCCCTCTGCTCAGACGGCGGGCATATATCCGACTTGCTGCGGATTTCGGGCCCGAAGGCGACAGGCAAATAGGGCCTGATGCCGCGGCACGGGCACTGGAGGCCTTGCGGGCGTTTTCCCGGTTGATTGCCGATTACAGCGTCAGTCAGGTCCATGCTGTCGCCACCGGCATTATCAGGGATGCCATCCATGGCAACCGGTTCCTGACCCGTCTTTATGAAGCGACCGGCATCCCTATCGAGCTGATATCAGGGGAAAAAGAGGCCTTGCTCAGCGGAATGGGGGCGCGCGCCGGCCTGAATATCCATGGAGACTCGCTTGTCTTTGACCTGGGGGGCGGCACCACGGAGTTCCTGCGCCATATGGGCGGGGAGATAAAGGGAGTGTCCCTGTCCCTCGGCGCGGCCGTTTTAACCAGAAGATTCATCCGATCCGATCCGCCAGCCGCTGACGATCTGGATGCCATCTCAAGGGAAGTCGAGAGACGCCTCAAGACTGTGGCCGCGAATATCTCCGGCGCCCCCTGGGTCGTGGGAACCGGGGGGAGCGTCGCCACCCTCGCCGCCATGATTCACGGGATCGCGGGGGATGACATCCGGCCGGAAAGGCTCAATGGTCTGATCGTGACCCTGCCCGAGTTGGAGGCCTGTCTGGCGCAGATACACATCCTGACCACAGCGGAGAGGGTGGGGCGCCTTGGACTGGATCCGGGACGTGCCGATGTGATCGTGGCAGGGTCTCTGGCGATCGTGGGCATCCTGCGGTTCCTGGGGAAATCGGAGCTGATGGTCAGCCTGTCCGACCTCCTTGAAGGGCTGCTGATTGAGGATTCAGGGATTGAGGAATTTAGGAATTACGAATTGATCTAAATGGTTAGGTTTCAGGGCATGGAGGACGACATGAACCAGAACGACATCCGGTTCGGCTATACATTCGACGATCTGATCCTGGTCCCGGCACGGTCTTCGGTATTGCCGGCCCAGGTCGATGTAAAGACGCGATTGTCGCGGAATATCAGCCTGAATATCCCCATTGTCAGCGCGGCCATGGACACGGTGACGGAGTCTCAAACCGCTATCACCATTGCCCGGCAGGGGGGCATCGGGTTTATCCACAAGAATATGAGCATCGACCGACAGGCCCTTGAAGTTGAAAAGGTGAAAAAGTCAGAGAGCGGCATGATCGTCGACCCCATTACCATCGAGCCGGATCGAAAGATTCATGAAGTAATTGATATTATGAACAAATACAAGATTTCAGGCGTGCCGGTGGTGAAAGGGGAGAGCCTGGTCGGGATCATCACCAACCGGGACCTGAGATTTGAGACCAACCTGGACCAGCCGGTTGAAGCGGTCATGACAAAAGAGGACCTTGTCACGGCCAAAGTCGGTATTACCTTGGAGGAATCCAAGGCGATTCTTCACGCGCGGCGCATCGAAAAACTCCTGGTGGTTGACGACAACGGCAAGCTTGAGGGATTGATTACCATCAAGGATATCGAGAAGATCAAAAAATACCCCAATGCGTGCAAGGATGATCTCGGTCGTTTGAGGGTGGGGGCCGCGGTGGGCGTCGGGCCTGATATGGAGGAGCGGATCGAGGGCCTCAAAAAGGCCTCGGTGGATGTGGTGGTCCTCGATACGGCCCACGGTCATTCGGAAATGGTGCTCAGGGCTGTGGAAATGGCAAGAAGCGCATTTCCCGGCCTCGAACTCATTGCCGGCAATGTGGCGACGGCCAGGGGGGCCCAGGCCCTCATCGATGCGGGTGCGGACGGCGTGAAGGTGGGGGTAGGGCCCGGTTCGATCTGCACCACTCGGGTAGTGGCGGGCGTGGGCGTTCCCCAGATGACGGCTATTATGGACTGTGCAGACCAGGCCCGAAAATCGGGGATTCCCGTGATGGCAGACGGGGGGATCAAATTCTCGGGCGACATCACCAAGGCCCTCGCCGGCGGGGCCTCCTCAGTCATGATCGGCGGCCTCTTTGCAGGGACCGAGGAAAGCCCCGGAGAGACCATCCTCTTTCAGGGCCGCACCTACAAGGTCTACCGGGGAATGGGCTCCTTAGAGGCCATGAGAGAAGGGAGCCGGGATCGCTATTTTCAGGAGGAGATCGAGTTGGAAAAGAAACTGGTCCCGGAGGGGATTGTGGGAAGGGTCCCCTATCGCGGCCTTCTCGCGGAAACCATCTACCAGCTTGTGGGCGGGTTGAAGGCGGGCATGGGCTATTTGGGATGCAGCGCCATCAGCGAACTCCAGACCGATCCGGAGTTCATCCAGATCACGGCCGCCGGACTCCACGAAAGCCATGTCCACGACGTGATCATCACCAAGGAGGCGCCGAATTACCGGATCGAGTAGGGACTGGATTTTAGAAGTTTGGAGTTGCGAGTTCGAAGTGCCGAAAGTTATGATAAGGAAGGATTCCGATTTAAACTTTCAACTTTCCACTTTCAACTTCACACTTCACACTTCACACTTCACACTTCACACTTCACACTTCACACTTTAGTCACTCTATGGACGCCCTATGACACCTCCCCTTTACACGCAGAAGATCCTCATCCTGGACTTCGGTTCCCAGTACACCCAGCTCATTGCGAGACGGGTTCGGGAGGCCAAGGTTTATTGCGAGATCCATCCGTTCAATATGTCCCTTGACGCGATAGAGGCCTTTTCCCCCAGGGGGATCGTCCTGTCAGGGGGTCCGGCCAGCATCTACGACGAGGGGGCCCCCTTGGCCGACCGACGGATCCTTGAACTCAACCTCCCCATCCTGGGAATATGCTACGGCATGCAGTATCTCACCCAGGTCCTGGGAGGGGATGTCGGGAAATCAGGCGATCGGGAATATGGGAATGCGACCCTTACCATTGAAGACGATCGTGATCTCTTTTACGGGTTTGGAAAGGGTGAAGGGCGGACCGTATGGATGAGCCACGGCGATCGCATCGATCGTATGCCCGCGGGATTTGTGACCCTTGCAGGGAGCAAGAACAGCCCGGTGGCGGCCATGGCCGATGCGGCCAGGCGGCTGTTCGGGGTGCAATTCCATCCGGAGGTCGCCCATACCCCGGACGGATCCAGGATGTTGAGGAATTTTCTCTTCAGGATCTGCGGGTGCGAGCCCTCGTGGGATATGGCCTCCTTTGTCCAGGAGACCGTCAGCGCCCTGAGAGAGAAGATCGGCGATGGGCGGGTGATCTGCGGTCTGTCGGGGGGCGTGGATTCATCCGTCACTGCGGTCCTCCTTCACCGGGCGATCGGAGACCAGCTTGCCTGCATCTTGGTGGACAACGGCCTCTTGAGAAAGGGCGAGGCCCGCGAGGTGGTGGAACTCTTTCAGCAGCATGACGGGATGGACCTGCATTTAGTGGACGCCTCCGACCACTTTCTGGGCCATCTGAGGGGGGTTGTGGACCCGGAAGAGAAGCGAAAGATCATCGGCAGGGAATTCATTACGGTTTTTGAAGAAAAGGCCAGGGAATTGGGCAAGGCACGGTACCTGGCCCAGGGGACCCTTTACCCGGATGTGATTGAAAGCGTCTCCTTCAAGGGGCCTTCCGCTACCATCAAGAGCCACCACAATGTGGGCGGGTTGCCCGATGTGATGGATCTGGACCTGATCGAACCCCTCAGGGAGCTTTTCAAGGATGAGGTGCGCCAGGTGGGCGCGGAACTGGGGCTTCCGAGGGAACTCATCATGCGGCAGCCCTTTCCCGGACCGGGCCTTGCCGTGAGGATCCTGGGCGAGATCGATCGGGAGCGGCTGGAGATCCTGCGGGCCGCAGATGCCGTTGTGATCGAAGAGATTCGAATGGCAGGGCTTTACGAAAAGGTATGGCAGTCCTTCGCCGTGCTCCTCCCGATCCGTACCGTGGGCGTCATGGGCGACGAACGAACCTATGAGAACGTGATCGCCGTCCGGGTGGTGGACAGCCTGGACGCCATGACCGCAGACTGGTCCAAGATCCCCTACGAGGTCCTGGGACGGATCTCCAACCGGATCATCAACAGCGTCAAGGGCGTCAACCGGGTCGTTTACGACATCTCCTCCAAACCCCCCAGCACCATCGAGTGGGAATAGGGGATGGGAAACCGCATATGTTCCGCCTGAATGATCTCATCCTCCTCATCGTCATATTCTCATCCATGCTCGGCGGGATCCTCCTCCCCGCCTTGGCCTCGGTTTTCAGGCCCTACCCGGTTTACCTGATGATGCTCTTTCTGTTCCTGAGCTTTTTGTCCATCAGCATGGGGGACATCCGGGATACCCTGCGCCACCACGCGCCAACCCTTATCTGGCTTTCTTTTTTAAAGCTGATCCTGGTTCCCCTGGCCGCCTACCTGATCTTCAAGGCGGTCTACCCTTCCTATGCCACGGCCGCCCTTCTCCTGACCGGCATATCTACCGGCGTCGTCGCCCCGTTCATATCAACACTTGTCAATGCCAACGCCCATCTCGTGCTGGTCATGGTGGTCATCTCTTCCCTGCTGGTCCCGTTTACGCTCCCCGCCTTGGTCGAGGTGCTTTTGGGGCGTACCATCGAGATTTCGCTGACCGGGATGATGCGCACCCTCTGCATGGTCATTTTTGTTCCGATCTTAGCCGTTGAGACGCTGAGGAGAGTTGCACCCGCGGCCCTTGAATCCATCCATCGAAGACGCTTTCCCATCTCCCTGGCTATTTTTGCCATTATCAACCTGGGCGTATTTTCCGGGTACTCGGAGTTCTTTTTCCAGAACCCCGCCACCATTCTTGAGGCGACATGCGTGGCCATTGCACTCGGGGGGATCTACTTAGTGGTGGGGCTTTTCATACTCTGGAGGGCGCCTGTCGAAGACCGGATTGCCTCCGCCATCATCCTCGGAAATATGAACAATGTACTGGTCATCGTCCTTGCCTCACAATTCTTCGGACCCCTGGAGCCCACCGTGGCGGCCATGTACATGATCCCCTTCTTCGGCCTGATCCTCCCCCTGAGAGGCTATTCAAGGCTCGCCAAATAGGAACCGCTTCCTAAAACGGGTCCGACGACGTTGTGTCATCGGAACGTGATCACGATGTTTTTGTGCATTTCTCAGGAGAAGACAGGATGGATACAAGACGTCTTTTTGATACGGGTCATGGCAACAAGGCATGCGTGATTTTTCTCATCTGTTTGGTCGTCATGGCAGGTGCGGTGGTTGTGGCGTCCCTGATACAGACCGATTTCGGACGCGTGGCGGTCACCAATGTAACCTACAGGAATTATAACGGCATCCCGATTCGGGCCAAACTTCTGGTACCCGCAGAGGCTTCAGCGGATCATCGTGTGCCGGGGGCCGTGTACATCCACGGCTACCAGAACAACCGGGAGACCGGTGACGCCTACTGCATCGAACTGGCAAAAAGGGGTTTTGCCGTCCTTAATATCGACGCCATCGGCAGGGGAAATTCAGGTATCCCCAATGACCCCAAGGACGACGATTTTGACAAGACCTATGGCGGCCTGACGTCCCTCGAGTATCTGAGGACCCTGCCGTTTGTGGATGCCGATTCGGTAGGCATGATGGGACACAGCCTGGGGGCTGAGATGGCCTATGACGTGGCCCTGGCGGATCCAAACGTAAAGGCACTTGTTATCACCGGCTTTGCCTACACGCTGGATGCCACCTTGACGTGTCCCAAGAATATGCTGATGATCCTGGGACGGTGGGATGAATTCCGAAAACGGATGACAGGGACCCGTCACTTTGAAGCGGAATGGATGCACACGCCGCAGACAATAAAGGTTTTCCCGGTCAAGAACCCTGAATTCGGAAAGACCTACGGAGATTTCAGCGACGGAACGGCCCGGCGGGTCTTTGTGCCGCGGTCCATTCACTTCCAGGAATCCCACAGCCACGCGGCCATCGCCGAAACCCTGGCGTGGATGAAACAGGCGCTTCATCCCCCGGACAGGTACTGGATCGACCCAAACAAGCAGACCTGGCAGATCAAGGAGTGGGCCACGTTGATCGCCATGCTGTCCTGCCTTGCCTCCCTTCTCCCCTTAGGCCTTATGCTGCTGAGGACACGGTTTTTTAGCCCCCTCCAGGGTCCTGTCCGCGGGGTATACGCCTGCTCCGGCAAGACCTATTTCAAATTCGTCGGGCTCAACGGGCTGCTCATGTGGCTCTTCCTTCCCCTGATCCTTGTCCTTTTTGCCGTTCATATGTATCTGGCGCCGATCGACAGGGTCTTTCCCATGATGATGGTCAATGGGGTTGTCTGGTGGTTCTTCTGGATCAATATCATCGGCTTTCTGATCTTCCGCCACTGGTTCAGGAAGCGGGCACAGGAGGATGGACTTACTCTGGCGGATCTCGGTATCTCCTATAGAGAGGACCGTTTCGCAGTGGACGGGGCCGCGATAACCAAGACGATTCTCTTGGCCGCCATCCTGGTTGCCTTTGCCTATCTCGGCGAACACGTCCTTGAGCAGATCTTTATCGTGGATTTCAGGTTCATCTTCCCGTTCGCCAGCGACCTCACGCCCTACCGGGCCTTATTGTGCCTGGTATACTTCCCCTTTATCCTGGTCGGTTTCGTGCTGATGGGGATATTTCTGCACGGTCAACTTCGAAGGCCCCGAAAGAGGACCTGGTTCAAGACATTTGTCGCGTGGTCCTTCACCAACACCTTTGCCCTTATCGCCCCCCTGATCCTCTTTCTGATGATTCAGTACATACCGCTGTTTACCAGGGGATTCATTCCCCTGGTCGGACCGGGCGGGATGTTTGTCTCATTCGTGATCAACCTGTTTCATATCATCGGCGTTCTGATCATGACAATACCCATCTCCACCTGGTTTTACCAGCTTACAGGCAAGATCTACCTGGGGGCCCTGGTCAATGCCTCGCTGGTTACCTGGATGTTCGTTTCTTCCCAGGTGATTGCACCCATTCCGGTTTGATTAATTGGCGATTCTGAGAATGTCATGGATCTTTGATGAATTCATTGCACATCCCCGCATTTCAGGATTGCCGTAGCGTTGGCTCGTGCGTCCCATGGGACGCTGGTAAGAAAATAAGTTGACGGATGGCATACGTTGTGAGGATAATACGACATGCCAAGACAAGCCCGTTTAGACGCTCCCGGTGTGTTGCATCACATCATGATTCGGGGGATAGAGCGTCGAAAGATATTTTTGGATATATGGG
>Ga0172370_10006693_pt1 | contig 14400 bp, 11 predicted proteins | sample LakKiv5m_FD_114538 | JGI IMG/M metagenome (GOLD analysis project Ga0172370, IMG submission 114538) | Freshwater microbial communities from Kabuno Bay, South-Kivu, Congo - kab_022012_11.5m | ecosystem: Environmental > Aquatic > Freshwater > Lake | place: Democratic Republic of the Congo...
ACCACACTGCACGGCGCCGTGCTCGACGAACTTCTGCTGGAGGTCGTCGAGCTCCCCGTCCGCGGCAAGCCCCTCCACCGTGACCACTTCCTTGCCGCGCGCCTGGACGGCGAGCATGACACAGGAGTTCACGGCCTTGCCGCCCACGATGACCGTGCAGGCGCCGCACTCGCCCTCTCCGCAGCCCTCCTTGGTCCCGGTGAGGCCGAGTGTGTCCCGGAGAACGTCGAGAAGACGCGCCGTGGGCGGGATGTCCACTTCGTAGACCGTCCCGTTCACCTTGAGTACGAGATTCATGACGCCTCCCCATCCGCGCCGTGGAGTGCGGCGGTGACCCTCTCCGGGATGAGCGGCAGATCCGACAGCGTGGTCCCGAGAGCGTTGTTGACGGCATTGACGACCGCCGCGGCCGTCGGGACGGTCGCGATCTCGCCGACGCTCTTGGCGCTGAAGGGACCGTCGTCACCCTCGTGCTCGACGAGGAGCACCTGGACGTCCGGCATATCGGGAGCATTGACGAGGTGGTAGTTCTTGAAGCCGTCGACGCCGCCTCTCCCGGCCTCATCGAGGTCGAGGTGCTCGTAGAGCGCGTACCCGATGCCCATCTGCACGGCACCCTGGAACTGCCCCTCGGTCATCTTCCGGTTGATCGCCTGACCGACGTCACCGACGGCAAGGAAGTCGGTCACGGCCGTCAGGCCGGTCGCACAGTCGACCTCGACCTCCGCGAACTGCACCGAGTACGACGCCGGGTTGGATACCGCGTAGTACGTCGTCGAGGCCGTGATCTCCGACATGTGCCTCATCTGGCTGAGGAGGGCGATGTCGCGGTAGGCGACGGCACGCTCGCCGTCGTCCCGAACGCGGACGGCGCCGTCCCTGACGAACAGCCGGTCGGGCGGCGACTGCAGAAGATCCGCGGCGGCGGCGAGGAGCGCGGTCTTGACCTTCTCTGCCGTCACGCGGGCGCAGGCGCCGACCACGTAGGTCACTCGGCTGCCGTACGTCCCGTAGTCGAAGGGCGTGGTCGCCGTGTCCGCTTCGCCGGCGGCGATCAGGTCGGGGTGCACGCCGAGCACCTCCGCGACGATGATCTTCATCGTCGTGACCACGCCGCACCCCACGTCGTGCAGGCTGGCGTTCAGTTCGAAGGTGCCGTCCTCGTTCATCTTGAGCGACATGTTGCTGGCTTCTGGAAACGCGCCGAACATGCCGTTCTTGTGCGATCCGCAGGCGACACCGACGCCGCGGCGATACCGGCCCCTGCCGGCCGGCCGCGCCCGCCGTGTGGCCCAGTCGAACGCGACGGCCCCGCGCTCGAGGCACTCGCGTACGCGCGCGTCGCCGAGTGGGAGCCCCGTCACCGGGTCGATGTCGAACGGCTCGACCATGTTCCTGAGACGCAGTTCGACCGGGTCCATGCGCAGGGTCGCGGCCACCCGGTCCATGTGGATCTCGCCGGCGGAGATCATCTCCGGGGCACCCCAGCCACGGGCGGCGCCGCCCACCGGCGTGTTCGTGTACACGGCCCGACTGCGGTGGTCGTAGTGGGGGACCCGGTAGAGCTTCGTGACCTTCTTGGTCATGTGGATGCCGTAGTCCGGCGTGCTCGACGCGTACCCGCCGGCGTCGAGTGTGGAGGCGGCCTCGAAGTCGAGGAGCTCGCCATCGGAGGTGCAGGCCGTCCGGATGGCGGTCTGCGTGGCCGGCCGGCACATCGTCGCGATCATGGTCTCTTCCCGATCGAGCAGAAGCCTCACGGGGCGACGCAAGGCGTGGGCGAGAAACGCCGTGACCGGCTCGATGATGTACTCCGTCTTGCCGCCGAACGAGCCGCCCATCGGCACCTTGATGACCCGGACGCGGTGGTACTCGAGCTTGAGCAGTTCGGCGATGACCGTGCGCGCCGCGTAGACACCCTGACTCGTCGTCCACACCGTCATACCGCCGTTGCTGTACCCCTGCGCCACACACACGTGCGGCTCGAGCGCCGCATGGTGCACGCGCGGTGTACTCGTCGTGGTGGAGACGACGACGGCTCCGGTGAGGCCCGGGCGCTCGCCGACCTCGGTCTGGTGTTCGTAGATCAGGTTGCCGCCGGGATGGATCGGGACGTCCTCGCGTGCGAGTGCCTCGTCTGGCGTGAGCAGAACCGGGAGCTCGTCGTACTCGACCTCGACCAGAGCGGCGCCCGCCGTCGCGATCGCCTGGCTTGAGGCCACCACGGCGGCGACGCGGTCGCCGACGAACCGCACGTGCTCACTGAACAGCGTCTCATCGTGCATCGCGAGATCCTGACCGGGATGGATGCGCGCCCGGCAGAAGGTGTCCATGGGCGCATTCAGATGCGAGAAGACCTTGACGACGCCCGGCAGCGCCTCGGCCCGGGATGCGTCCAAACGCTTGACGATCCCGTGCGCGATGGGGCTGAGCACAAGCTTGGCGAACAGCATGCCCGGCACGCCGAGATCGCTGCCGTACACGAGTTCGCCGGTGACCTTCTGGGCCACGTCGTGGACGGGGTAGCTGCCACCGACGTATTGCAGGTCCTGACTCAAGCGGTCGCCTTCCTCTCGCGTCTCAGATCAGATTCCCGGGCGGGCGGTCTTCGGGGCGGGTCTCCTCGAACCAGCGCCGGTACCCGGCCCTGCGGGCCTGAGCCGCCGGCGTCGCGCAGCAGCCGCCCTCCGAGGTACACAACAGCTCGGGCGGCAGAGCGCGGCCGATCCCGTCGGCGACATCGATCGCCTCGTGGACCGGAAGCACCGCCTCGTGACCGGCGATCGCCAGGTCGGCGAAGACGTGAGCCATGCAGGTTGCCGCCATGATGCGACTGCGGCACGGCTGGCTCAACCCGCCGGGCATGGGGTCGCACGGCAGACCGGTGAACGCCTGCAACGTCAGCGAGGCCGCGTCCTCTACCGCCTTCGGAGTACCGCCGACCATGTGGGCGATCGCGGCGGCAGCCATCGCGCCGCAGACACCGGACTCGCCTGTGCAGCCGATGACCTCGCCCGTAGGCACGGTGCGCGTGTACGCGATCGCACCGACACCGGCGGCCACGAACAGACCGTGAAGCAGGTCGCCGTCACTCAGATCGCGCGCCTCCTGAACGGCGCTGAGGGCGGCGTAGATGTACCCGCCGCCGCCGCCCATCGGACCGGGGACGTTCACCACGCCGGGGATGCCGGCGCCGGCGCCGTAGGCCCAGGTGATCGTCCTCGCCGTGACGCCGTCGGTCAGCCTGCCGGGCGTCACCGCGTGCCGCGCCCAGCGGCCGGCGAAGTCCGGCTTGAAGGGGCCGGTGGGAACGACGACGTCTTCCTCGTAGACGGCGCGAGTCTGCCGGCGCATGTGACCGGCCAGCAGCCGCATGCGGTCGATCACCCAGGAACGCGGCCAGCCGGAGGCGTCCATCTCGTATTGGACGGCGACCTCCCAGAGCGGGACGCCCCGCCCGTCGGCGATCTCACGCCAGCGCGTCATCGTGTCGAACAGCTGGGGCTTGCGATCGGGCTGAGAGACCACCGGCAGGAGCGGGCGAAGCAGCGCGAGCCGGCCGGAGAGCTCCCCACCGGCGAGCACCTCCCGCAGCGTCGTGAGGTCCGGCTCCACGGCCAGGGAGAACGCGTGCATGACGCCCCGTCCGGGTGAACGACACTCCTGCACGCCGATCAGTTCGGGAAGCTCGAGCTGAAGCCGCTCGAGCATCTCTCCAGCGAGAGACTCCTGCGGGTCTTCGACGAGCAGCACGAAGGAATCGCCCAGGACCCGCAACGGATAGCCGTCGACGACCGCAGTCTCGACCATCCCGCCGCCGGTCGAGTCGCCGACCAGCTCGGCGATGAGACCGCTCCGGCCGGTGAGCACGAACTTGACCGCATTGGGATGCCTGCTCTCGGTGATCGTGGTGAAGTCGAAGGAGACCTCGGCGCCGGCCTCCTCGGCGAGCTCGAACGCCCGGAAGAGCCGCTCGTCGTCGGGGAGCAGGCCGAGCACGCCGGCAACCATGGCCCGGTCCTCGGCCATGATCCCGAAGGTCCCCGCGAAGGAGCCCCCCTTGTCGAGCTCGATGCGCACCTTCGCGACGGGCTCTCCCAGCAGGTTCCCGGCGAGATGGCCCAGGCGGCAGGGGCCGGCGGTGTGCGAGCTGGAGCCGGGCTGCATGACCGGCCCGAACACGTCGTTGAAGAACTCGGGGTAGGGCGCTACGGACACGTCATCCCTCCACGGCCTTGCCGAAGTGCAGGCCGCCGATCTCGACCCAGGTACCGAGCTCGCGCTCCTTGCAGATCTCGTAGATCCGATGCGCGGATGCGAGGTCCTCGATGGCGATGCCCAGCGACTTGAAGAGCGTGACCTCGTCCGGCGACGTGCGGCCCGGCGCCTTGCCGGTCAGCACCTCGCCGATCTCACCGACGATGTGCTCGTCGCCGAAGAGCCCCTCGCCCCTGGGGATGAGGAACTCGCCCGACTCGCTGAGCAGCGACTCGCGCTTGTCTGCGTAGAGCCGTGCCTTGGCGACGAGCTCGGAGTCGAGCTCGCGGGTGGTCGGCGTGTACGCGCCGACCGCGTTGATGTGCGCGCCCGGCGCGACCCAGGCGCCGCGCACGACGGGCTCGGCGGCCGTCGTCGTCGTGCAGATCAGGTCCGCGCCGGCAACGGCCTCTTCGGCGGTCGCGACGGCCTCGACGGGCAGGCCGGCGAGCCGCGACTCGCGCTCCGCGAACTCCACGGCGCTCTCGGCCGGCACGCTGGACACGCGCACGCGGCGTACCGGCCTCACCGCCCGCATCGCCTGCAGGTGCGTGTGGGCTTGCGTGCCGGCGCCGATGATGGCCAGGTCGCCGGCGTCCGGGTTCGCGAGCAGGTCCGTGACGAGCCCGCTCACGGCAGCGGTGCGGATCGCCGTGATGGACGTCGCGTCGACGATGGCGCGCAGCAGACCGCGCTCGGTGTCGAAGAAGAGCACGATCCCCTGATGCGTGTCGTACTCCGTGCCGAAGTTGGCGGGGAATGCGGCGACCACCTTGACGCCCACCGCCTCCAGGCCGCCCAGGTACGACGGCATGAGGCCCATCACGGCATCGCCACCGGGCAGCCCGAGCATGGTGCGCAGCGGCATCACCACGTCGCCCTCTGCCAGCAACGTGAGCGCCTTGCGCATCGTCGGGATGGCTTCTTCCATCGGGTAGATCTCAGTGACCAGCTTCTGGTCGGCGATGAGCACCTTCATGAGGCGACTCCCTTCTCGTAGGCCTCGGCGGCGCGGGCGATCGCGTCGCGGTCCAGCTCGACACCGAGCCCGGGCGCGTCGAGCAAGCCGAGCTTGCCCTGCCGCGGCGTGAGGTCCGGCGAGCTCACCAGATCCTCGACGAGCAGCTGGTGCATGAACTGGTTGCCGTCGGCGAGGTTCGGCGTGCTCAGCCCGAGATGATGCTGCGCGGCGTCGGTGATGCCGGACACGCTCTGGCCGTGCAGGCAGATCGGCACGCCGGCGGCCTCGGCGATGGCGGCGGCCTTCCTGAAGGCCAGCAGGCCGCCGGCCTCGTGCGGAGAGAGACAGATCGCGTCGCAGGCGCGCTGGCGGACGAAGTCGTACACGTCGTTCGCCGTCAGGACCGCCTGGTCGGCGGCGATGGGCACGTGGACCGCCTCGCGGACCTGACGCATCGCCGAGACGCTAAGCAACGTCGTCGGCTGCTCGACCCAGTCGATGCCGAAGGGCTCGAGCGCGTGGATCATACGGATGGCGTCGGGCACGCTCCAGGCACAGTTGGGATCCACGCGCAGGCGGCGGCCGCCGATGGCTTCGCGCACGGCCGCCGTGTTCCTCAGGTCGGCGGCGTCCCCGCGGCCGACCTTGAGGTAGATGACGCCGTACTCGGCGGCGGCGAGCTTGGCGGCGTGGGCGACGAGCTGCTCCGTCGTGTCGCCCTGCACGAACCCGAAGTAGTCGACCTCGTCGCGCACGGCGCCGCCGAGGAGCCGGTACACCGGCTGGCCGGCGGCCTTGCCGATCGCGTCCCACAACGCCATCTCGACACCGGCCAGGACGAAGTCCGCGTACCAGGGCATGTGGTTGAAGGTGCCGAGATGGCGCGCCTCGTGCACCAGCCGCGCCACGTCGTGGATGGGCTCGCCGATGAAGAGCGGCTCGACGGCACGCAGCGCCGCAGTAGTGACCTCCGCGGCGAGCGACGACACCGACTCGCCGATGCCGGTGATGCCGGCGTCGGTCTCCACCTCGACGAGGACGACCGGGGAGCCGTAGTCGACCCGCCCGGCCCAGTGATAAGGCTCCTTGAACGTGAGAAAGAGTGGCGTCAGGCGGAGCCCGGTGATGAGGATCCGCCCGGCGCGAGCCGTTCCGCCGACTGCGTCCACGGCGCTCACAACAACGTGTCCAGCACGCTGGCTTCGAGGATCTGCTCGCGAGTCATGCCCGTCGCGTAGAGGGCCGCCCTGGCCAGCCGAACGAGCGCATCCTGTGGCAGCAGACCCACTACCTCGCTCTCCCGGATCGCAACGCCCGCCGCGGCGGCGCGCTCGCCAATGGCGGAGACGACGTCGCCCATCGAGGTGACGCGGTAGTCGGTGAGGTTCATGGACACCTGCACGGCGCCGTCCTCGAGAGCCAGCCCGATCGCCTTGACGCACGGCATCCCGCCGTCGCGCTCACGGATCTCGACGGCGATACGCCGGGCCAGCTCGAGGTCGTCGGAGTCGAGGTTCACGTTGAAAGCGATGAGGGGAAACCGCGCGCCGATGGCGGTGGCTCCAGCCGTCGGATGCACGGTCGACGCGCCCTCGTCGGGCCGGCGTGCCGGGTCCGTGGAGATCACGTCACGAAGCTCCTCGAAGCCCTTGCCGCGGATCACCGCGAGATTGCGGTGCTCGGGCACGCGGGCCGCGTCCTCGTAGAGGAACGCGGGTATCTCGAGCTCGCCGGCGACGCGGCGCGCCAGCCGGCGAGCCACGTCGACGCACACGGCCATATCCTCCGAGCGCAGCGGGACGAACGGGACCACGTCGGTGGCGCCGAAGCGCGGGTGCGCGCCTTGGTGATCGTTCAGGTCGATGAGGGCCGCCGCCGTCTGGATGGCTCGAAAGGCGGCTTCGGCGATGGGTGCCTCGTGGCCGACGAAGGTGATGACGCAGCGGTTATGCGTGGCGTCGCTCTGCACGTCCAGGAGTCGCACGCCGTCAACCCCGGCGACGGACGCCGCGAGCTCGTCGATGACCTCCGACCGACGGCCCTCGGAGAAGTTAGGGATGCACTCGATGAGCGTCACGAGCGGCCTCCGGTCTCAGTGGGTGACGGCGTCGTGACGACACCGCCGCGAACGATCGGCACGCCACCCGCGATGACGCCGTCGACAAGGCTGACGCCCCAATGATACGGCAGCTCCTCGTGCGATGCGGCGTCCAGGATCACGAGATCGCAGCGCTTGCCGGTCTCGACGCTGCCGACCTCGTGCTGCAGGCCAAGCGCGGCCGCGCCGCCCATGGTGGCGGCACGCAGGGCCTCGGCCGGAGTCAGCCGCTGTTCCTGGCAAGCAAGTGAGACGGCCATCTGCAAGTTCTCGCAGTAGCAGCTGCCCGGGTTGAAGTCGGTCGCGAGGGCGATCGTGACGCCGGCGTCCAGCATCTCGCGGGCCGGCGCGTAGCTCGTGTGCAGCGTGTAGCTCGTCCCTGGCAGCAGCACGGCGACTGTGCCGGAAGCGTGCAGGGCGGCGATGTCCTCGCCGGTCACGTGGATCAGGTGATCGGCCGAGACAGCGCCGAGCTCGGCCGCCAGCGCCGTCCCTCCGGTGTGCGCGAGCTCCTCCGCGTGGATCTTCAACCGGTAGCCGAGGGCGCGTCCCGCCTCGAGCACGCGCCGCGACTGCGCCACGGTGAACGCGCCCTCGTCGCAGAACACGTCGACGAACTCCGCCTGCCCCGCCAGCGCCGGCAGGATCTCGTCGCACACGAGGCCGATGTACTCATCCTCGTGGCCGACGTACTCCTCCGGCGTCAGGTGCGCGGCGAGCACCGTGTGGACGCGGTTCACAGGATGCTCGGTCTTCGCCGCGGCAAGCATCTTGCGCTCGTCCTCGAGCGTGAGTCCATAGCCGGTCTTCATCTCGATCGTCGTCGTGCCGTGACGCAGGAAGGAGTCGAGACGGCGGCCCGCGAGAACACCGAGTTCCTCCTGGGAGGCGGCCCGCGTCGCCCGCACCGTGCTGTTGATCCCGCCGCCGGCCTCCTGGACCTCGAGGTAGCCGGCGCCGGCGAGCCGGCGGCCGTATTCCGCGGCCCGGTCGCCGGCCCACACGACGTGCGTGTGCGCGTCGACGAAGCCGGGCAGCACGGCGGCGCCCTCGGCATCGACGACGACGGCGGCGTCCGGCACTTCGAGGGCGCCGGCGATCTCGGACTCGGCGCCCACCCAGACGATGCGGCCGTCGCGCGCGGCGACGGCGCCGGCGGCGATGACCCCGAGGTCGCCAGCGGTCGCCGCGCCGGAGAGCGGCAGGGCGGGGCCGCCCGCCGCGCTCATCGTGACGAGCTCGGACGCCCCGCGCACCAGGAGGTCGCAGGCGACGGTCATGATCCAGCCCCGCCGGACTGCTCGGCGTCGGCGCGCACGACGGCGGCGAACCGGCCCTCGGCGACGGCGCGCGCCGTCGCCTCGATCTCCGGCGCGAGGTAGCGATCCCGACCGAGCGTCGGCGTCAGCTCACGGACGACCGCGAGCCCCGCGCCGGTGCCCGCGCCGGGCGTGAGCGGCGCCAGGAGGTCGATCGCCTGCGCCGCGCAGAGCGCCTCGATGCCGAGCACGTTCTGTGCGTTGCGGAGTACGTCCTGGGCCTTCAGCGCCGCGGTCATCCCCATACTCACGTGGTCCTCCTGGTCGCCGGAGCTCGGGATCGAGTCGACGCTCGCCGGGTGACAGAGGACCTTGTTCTCGGCGACCAGGGCGGCAGCCGTGTACTGGGCGATCATGTAGCCGTTGTTGAGGCCGCTGTCGGTGGTGAGGAAGGGCGGCAACTCACTGAGCGAGCTGGTGAGCATGCGGAACGTGCGGCGTTCGCTGATGCTGGCGATCTCCGAGAGACTCATCGCCGCCAGATCGAGAGCCAGGGCGAGCGGCTCTCCGTGGAAGTTGCCGGCGGAGATGATCTCGCCCGAGTCGGGAAAGACGATCGGGTTGTCGGTCACGGCGTCGACCTCGACACCGACCACGCGGCGCAGCCAGGCGAGGGCGTCGCGACAGGCCCCGTGCACCTGGGGGATGCAGCGGAGCGAGTAGGCGTCCTGCACCTTGTCGCAGTTCAGGTGACTCAGCATGATGGCGCTGCCGGCCGTCGCGCGACGCACGATAGCGGCGCTCTCGAGCTGGCCGGGGATCGGCCGCAACTCCTGGATCCGCTCCTGGAAGGGGCCCACCGAGGCGCGCAGGCCTTCGAGGCTCATCGCGCCGATGAGATCGGCCGAGTCAAGCAGCGCCTCGCCGTCGGCGACCAGCAGACAGCCGATGGCGGCCATGAACTGGGTGCCGTTGAGAAGGCTGAGACCTTCCTTCGCCTCAAGCGTGAGCGGCGCGAGCCCGGCGGCCTGCAGCGCAGGCCCGCTCGGCTCGCGCCTTCCGTCCGGTGTGAGGATCTCGCCCTCGCCCATCATCGCCAGCACCAGATGTGCGGAGGGGGCGAGATCGCCGGAGGCGCCGAGAGAACCCCGCGACGGCACCCAGGGCACAAGGTCGGCGTTGATGCACGCGGCGAGGTGGTCGGCCACCTCCCGGCGCACACCGGAGTGTCCGCGAGCCATGGTGTTCAGCCGGATCGTCATGCCGGCGCGCACGACCTCGCGCGAGAGAGGCACGCCGACGCCGACCGCGTGACTGCGCACGAGGTTCTCCTGGAGCTCACGGACCTTGTCGACGGGGATGTGCGTGGTCGCGAGCAGTCCGAATCCGGTCGTGACGCCGTACGCGACCTGTTCGTGCGCGATGACGGCGGCGATCACGTCGTGCGCCGCCTCGATGCGTTCGCGCGCGGGCCCGCCGAGGACGACCTCGGCCCCGCCTCTTGCCACGGCCACGACGTCGTCGATGGTGAGCGGCGCGTCCCCGATCACGATGCGCTTCATTGCGGTCGCCTCCTCGTGAACGCCTCCCTCAGAAGGCGGCTGATCTCGGCCGGTCCGGTCGCGACCGGGATGCCGGCCGCCTCGAGAGCGCTTTTCTTGTGGCCGGCGGTGCCGCCGGAACCCTCGATGATCGCTCCGGCGTGACCCATGCGCTTGCCGGGCGGAGCGCTGAAGCCCGCGATGTAGGCGACCACCGGCTTCGTCATCTCGGCGCGCACGTACGCGGCGGCGCGCTCCTCATCGTCGCCGCCGATCTCGCCGATGAGCACGACCGCCTCGGTCTCCGGATCCGCCTCGAACAGGGTCAGGCACTCCAGAAAACCGAGCCCGTGGATGGGATCACCGCCCATGCCGACCGCCGTGGACTGCCCCATGCCCTCGCGAGTGAGCTCGTGCACGACTTCGTACGTGAGTGTGCCGGAGCGCGAGACGACGCCGGTCGCGCCCGGCCGGAACACGTCGGCCGGCATGATGCCGGCGCTGCAGCGTCCGGGCGTGATGACGCCGGGGCCGTTCGGCCCGAGGAGCCGCGTGCCGCGACGCGCGAAGTGCGCCGTGACCTCGGCGAGATCGCGCACCGGGATGCCTTCGGTGACGCACACGACGAGCCCGACACCGCCGTCGGCCGCTTCGAGCAGCGCGTCGCGGGCGAACCGCGCCGGCACGAAGAGCACGGCGACATCGGCCGCGGTCGCCGCCACGGCGGCGGCGACCGAGTCGAAGACGGGCACGTCCTCGACCGTCCGGCCGCCCTTGCCGGGGGAGACGCCGGCGACCACGTTCGTCCCGGCCGCGAGCATGCGGCCCGTGTGAAAGGCGCCCTCGCGGCCGGTGATGCCCTGCACGAGCACACGGCTGGTCTCGTCGACGAGGATCGCCATCAGGTCTCCTCTCTGCCGGCGGAGGACTGCTCGCCGGCGCCATCGCTCCGCTCCCGAGCCGCGGCCACCACGAGACGCACCGCTTCTTCGGGGCTGCCGGCGACGGTGACGCCGTCCAGGCGCGCGTCGGCCAGCACGGCGCGCCCTTCCGCAGCGGCGTTGCCGTCGAGACGGACGATCACGGGAGCGTCGAGACCGGCCCTGCCCAGCACCCCGATGAGCCCGCGAGCGACCTCGTCGCAGCGGGTGATGCCGCCGAAGACGCTGACCAGCAGGGCCGAGACGGAGCGGTCCGCGAGAATCGCGTCGAGCGCCGCCGCGACGACGTCCCCACGGGCGCCGCCGCCGATATCGCAGAAATCCGCGGCCCGGCCGCCGGCGTCCGCGATCTGGTCGATGATGCTCATGACGAGACCGGCGCCGTTGCCGAGCACGCCGATGTCGCCGTCCAGAGCGACAAAGGCGAGGCCTGCCTTGCGGGCTCTCGCCTCACCCTCGTCCGTGGACTCTTCCGGTTGCAGATCCGGCTGCCGGTAGAGTGCGTTGTCGTCAATCGTCACCTTGCTGTCGAGACACACGGTCTCCCCGCCGCGCGTCAGCACGAGGGGATTGACCTCGACGAGGGTCGCGTCGCGGTCGCGGTACAGACCCCAGAGCGCGCGGACCGACGCCCCAAGGCCCTTCACCGCGTCCGCCCCGCCCGGGCCGTCCGGGTCCAGCGCCGCGGCCGCGACGACATCGCGGACCTGGTAGTCGCAGAGCCCGAGGAGCGGGTCGATCGGGGTGCGGACCAGCGCGCCGGGATCCTCGCGGGCGAGTGCCTCGATGTCGACTCCGCCCTCGCGACAGAAGACGAGGAGCGGGCCGCGGCTCTCGCGCGACGAGGCGATCGCGACGTACATCTCACGTTCGATCTCGGCCGCCTGCTCGACGAGCACAGCGACCACCGGGTGGTCGCGGATGGTCATGCCGAGGATGTCGTCCGCGGCGGCGGCGACCTCGTCGTGAGCCCGGCAGACGCGGATGCCTCCGGCCTTGCCGCGCCCGCCCGTCTTCACCTGCGCCTTGACGGCGACCGGGAGTCCGAGCTCGCGGGCCGCCTCGCACGCCTCGGCGGTCGTCGTCGCTACCCGCGAAGGCAGCACCGCCAGGCCGGCGTCGGCGAACAGCTTCTTGCCTTGGTGCTCCAGGAGGTCCATATGCGTCCCGTCCCGCCGGCCTACGACGCCGGCGCGTCGGCGGCGCCCGGTGATCCCGAAGCGTCCGCCGGGACGTCGCCGGCCAGCCGCAGACCCAGCTGGAACGCCCGCTCGTTGAGCTCACGGAAGCGCGCCGGGACGCGGTTGAGCACCGCCTGCTGCACCGCGTCGGCGGGCAGCACACCGCTGACGGCGACGAACGCGCCGAGGGCGACGATGTTGGTCACGACCTTCTTGCCGAGCTCGTCGGTCGCGGCCTGCGTGAAGGGCAGGCCGCACAGCACCATGCCGTCGGCGGCGGCATCCGGCTCGACCAGCCCGGAGTCGTAGATGAGCAGGCCTCCGGGCCGCGTGTCGGCGGCGTACTTCACGTACGCCGCCTGCGAGAGCACGAGGTTGATGTCGGGGGTGTGTACCTCGGGGAAGTCGATGTCGTCGTCCGAGACGATGACCTCCGACTTGGAGGCGCCGCCACGCGCCTCCGGACCGTAGCTCTGAGTCTGCACGACGTGCTTGCCCAGCGCCGCGGCGCCCTCGGCGACGATAGCCGCGGCGAGGAGGATGCCCTGGCCGCCGGAACCGGAGAACCGCAACTCCACGCGGGTGAGCTTGTCGGCGACGTCAGCCATTGGATGCCTCCTTCGCCCGCTCCTTGACCTCCGTCAGCGCGGTCACGAACTCCTGGCGCTCGGCGTGATGCAGCAGCCCGACCGGGTACTTGTCGCGCACGCGCGACTCGCCCTCGTCGAACTCGCCGGCCGGCACCGCGTGTTCCTTCTGCAGGCGCAGGAACTCGGTCGGGTCGGAGGTGAGGTTGAAGCGCCCGTAGTAGACCGGGCAGATCGCCATCGCCTCGACCATCGAGAAGCCCTTGTGTGCGATGCCGCCCGCGATCACGTTGACCAGCTGGCGATACGCCCAGGCCGTGCTGCGGGCGACGTAGGTCGCTCCCGCGGCGTGCGCCAGCTCGCAGAGATCGAAGGCGGGTTCCACATTGCCGTACACGCTCGTCGTCGACCTGTCGCCGAGGTGCGTCGTCGGGCTCGTCTGCCCGCCGGTCATGCCGTAGATGGAGTTGTTGAAGACCAGCGCCGTGAGGTCGATGTTGCGGCGCGCGGCGTGGATGAAGTGGTTGCCGCCAATGGCGGAACTGTCGCCGTCGCCCATGGCGACGATGACGTGCAGCGAGGGGTCGGCCGCCTTGACGCCGGTGGCCACAGCCAAGGCGCGGCCGTGAGCCGTGTGCACGGTGGAGTAGTCGAGGTAGGCGCTGACGCGGCCGCTACAGCCGATGCCGGCCACGACGACGACCTTGGTGGGGTCGACCTCAAGGCCCAGGAGTGCATCGATCAACGCCCGGGTGATCGTGCCGTTGGAGCATCCCGGGCACCAGAGCGTCTTGGCGGCGCGCAGGTGCGCCTTGATCTCCGAGGTCGTGTGCGGCTTGATCCTCGGGAGCTCGGGATCGCCCTGCGGTGACTGCTCGAGCTTCTGCTCGTCGACCAGGGCGCTCATTCGTCCTCCCATTTGTGGTAGTAGAACTCCTGCTTGACGAGTGCCTTGATCTCCGCCGGAGTGATGAGCTTGCCGTCGATGCGGCCGTAGTCGACAACCTTGGCGCGTCCGGAGACGGCGGCCTGGACCTCCCAGCTCATCTGCTTGACGTTCATCTCGGGGACGATCACGCTGCGCACCTGCCCGGCCATGCGGTCGACGGCGTGCGTGGGGAACGGCCAGATGGTGATCGGGCGGACCAGACCGACGGGGACGCCCTGGGCGCGCGCCCAGCGCACGACGGCGAGCGCCGAGCGGGCGACGGAGCCGTAGGCGAAGATCGCGACCTCGGCGTCCTCCATGTGCGTCTCCTCGACGCGCACGATCGCGTCGCGGTGGTGGTAGATCTTCTCGCGCAGGTAGCGACCGAGGTCGGCCGCGGCGGCCGGGTCGGCGGTGTCGGGGGTGCCGCTGCGGCGGTTGTAGACGAGGCCGGTGACGTGGACCTTGAAGGGCGACCCGAGCGGCGGACGCGGCAGGATGTCGTCGAGCGTGCTCGCCACGGTGTCGTATTCGTCCGGGTCGATGTCGAGCTCCCCTCGCTCGGCGATGCGCAGCGTGGCCGGGTCGGGGAGCGTGACCGCCTCGCGCATGTGCCCGATGAGCGCGTCGGAGAGGATGATGACCGG
>Ga0172370_10006705_pt1 | contig 14380 bp, 16 predicted proteins | sample LakKiv5m_FD_114538 | JGI IMG/M metagenome (GOLD analysis project Ga0172370, IMG submission 114538) | Freshwater microbial communities from Kabuno Bay, South-Kivu, Congo - kab_022012_11.5m | ecosystem: Environmental > Aquatic > Freshwater > Lake | place: Democratic Republic of the Congo...
GAGGGGTCCATCGGTCTCATCCACGACGCACTGGTTATGGGAATCCATGACTACTTCCATAAAATGGAATTTTCCAAAGCCATCCTTGGATTATCAGGTGGTGTCGATTCAGCCGTTACCCTTGTACTAGCTACAGAAGCGCTTGGCAAAGAGAATGTCAGGGCGGTATTATTGCCTTCGGAGTTTTCTTCGGAGAATAGCATTACCGATGCCATCACACTCACGAAGGAACTTGGTATTGAACATGAGATCATCCCGATTGAGACAAGCTTTCAATCCATAAGGCAAACTCTGGAGCTTCAATTTCGTGATCTTCCTTCTGACCTTACGGAAGAAAATATCCAGGCAAGGATCCGGGCGGTGATCCTGATGGCTTTGTCGAATAAATTCGGTTATATCCTGCTGAACACTTCGAACAAGAGCGAAGCGGCAGTTGGTTATGGAACGCTTTATGGTGACATGGCGGGAGGATTGTCGGTTCTGGGAGATGTTTACAAAACCCAGGTCTATGAGTTGGCTGCCTATCTCAACCGTAACCGGGTGATCATTCCGGAAAATACGATCCGGAAACCGCCGTCGGCAGAGTTAAGACCTAACCAGAAAGATGTCGACTCCCTTCCGGAATATGGGATCCTGGATAAAATCCTTTATCGGTATATTGAATTACGGCAAGGTCCGGATGATCTGATCCGTGAAGGATTTGACGAAGCGACCGTAAGACGGGTACTGAAACTCGTCAACAACAGCGAATACAAGAGGTATCAGACGCCACCGATCTTGCGGATTTCACCAAAAGCATTCGGTATGGGGCGCCGCATGCCTATCGTGGCGAAGTATCTTTCGTGAAAATAAAATTCCGGCAGGGAGATAGTCGATTAACATATCCGGCTTACATCACCACTGATTCCACCGACTTGATTTCCGGAAGTGCTCGTTGGACGGCAGCTTCAATACCGTTCTTCAGGGTCATCTGGCTATGGGGACAATTGCCGCACATGCCCAACAGGCGTATGTTGACAGTATTGTCTTCCGTCATATCAATAAATTCCACGTCACCCCCATCTGCCTGGAGATACGGACGGATCTGTTCGATCACATTTTTTACTTTCTGTTCAAGTTCTGAATTTACGGTCATAGGTTGGTATTGATTTGGTTTTACATCCCCAGGTTAAAACCTGGGGTTTTCTGGTATCACTTCAGTTGCTTTCTGCTTCAGAATCGGAAGGAGAGGTAAGAGTTTCCTTTAAAGTATTGCTGATCGCAATTTGCTGTGAAATGGCTGCAGCAAGTTCGTGGAAGGCATTGCTGACAGGAGATGGACCTCCGGCGACGACAGGATGGCCAACATCGCCCGAAATAGTGATTGTTCCATCGATTGGAATCTGACCCAGTAAGGGTATATTCAATTCATCAGCAAATTTTTTTCCTCCACCCTCTCCGAAAATACTGTATTTTTTATTGGGTAAATCGGGAGGAACAAAATACGACATATTTTCGACCAATCCAAGAATGGGGATCATGATCTGGTCATTCCGGAACATGTCGGCAGCTTTTCTCACATCTGCAATTGCAACTTGCTGTGGAGTGGTCACGATGATAGCTCCTGTAAGGGGAAAACTTTGGATCAGCGTAAGTGGAATATCTCCGGTACCGGGAGGAAGGTCGATAACCATATAATCAAGCGCTCCCCATTCGGCATCGGTGAATAGCTGCTTGAGGGCCATTGAAGCCATGGGGCCTCTCCAGATAAGGGCCTTTGACTGGTCGACAAAAAAACCGATCGAAAGAAGTTTTATACCATACTTTTCGAAGGGATAAACGAAGGTTTTGCCATCCTTATCAAAGCCTTTGGGACGCTCGTTCATGAGTCCGAACATCATCGGGATGGAAGGACCATAAATGTCAGCATCGATCAGGCCGACCTTTGCACCCGAATGCGCGAGCGCAATAGCCAGGTTTACCGCGACTGTCGATTTGCCAACGCCACCTTTACCCGATCCTACAGCAATGATGTTTTTCACATCCTTCAGCATCTCCTCATTTTCCTTCCGTTTTGAGGTGACTCTCGAAGTGACTTCGATTTCAACAACTGCATTGCGATCAACATAAGTATGTATGGCATCCGTACAGTCTTTCTTAATCCTGTCTTTCAGCGGACAGGCCGGGGTCGTTAATACAAGGCGGAATTTTATCTTTTTTCCCTCTGTCCTGATATCTTCGATCATCTTCAATGTTACCAGGTCTCTTTTAAGATCAGGATCATTAACATGACTCAGGGCGGATAATATTTGGTTTTCAGTGTATGTCATTGGTCATTAATTAACTCCTCATTCCTCATTCCTAATTCTTTTGCGGGGTTCCAGAATAGTTCATCAAAACGTATAATTTTATCTTTTCGTATTTTGATTCCTTCGCTTTCCAGCAATTGTTTCATTACTTTCGGTCCTCCAAAATGGCGTTTCCCGGTGAGCATTCCATTCCTGTTGACTACCCTGTGAGCCGGGATGTTGGTTACTTGCGTATGGGAAGCATTCATGGCCCATCCTACCATCCTTGCCGAGCCTTTAGTTCCCAGGTATTCAGCAATTGCTCCATAAGAGGTCACTCTTCCGAATGGGATCAATTGTACAACCTCATAAACAAGATCGAAAAAGGACTCCTGCTTCTTCATAAACCACGGGAATATTTATATTTCTTCCTTTATTTCCAGCAAGAATCCTTTTATCCTGTTCAGGGAATCGATAATCTCAACGTTTCGCACAACATCCTCCTTATTATCTCTTAGCTTATCCTTTGCTCCCTGAAGGGTGTAACCTCTCTCCTTGACCAGGTGGTAAATTATTCTCAGGTTATCCAGGTCCTGTCTGGTAAAGAGCCGGTTTCCCTTTTTATTTTTCTGCGGTTTCAGGATATCGAATTCTTTTTCCCAAAAACGTATAAGGGAAGTGTTGACTTCAAACAGTTCGGCAACTTCACCGATAGTGTAATAGACTTTCTCGATTTTATGATCTTTTTTCAGCATCAGGATCAAACGTTTTTAATCCATCGATTGCGACGGACGCTGCGAAAGATCGAGCATCATCTGGAACTGAGCCGGAGACAGGTCATTGAAAAAGAAGTAGATGGGATTGAGGGCAATGCCATTCTTGCGGACTTCATAATGGAGATGGGGAGAGGTGGATTTCCCGGTATTTCCTACATACCCGATGATCTGCCCCCGCAAAATTTTCTGACCAATCTTTACAAATATCCTTGAGAGATGTGCATATGCGGTACGGTAATTATAGCCGTGATCGATCACAACCTCGTTCCCATAACCGCCTTCTCCCCTGCCTGCTTCCATCACGGTACCATTCCCGGTGGCGTACACTTCGGTACCGACGGAAGCTGAAAAATCAATGCCTTCATGGAACTTCCTGACTTTGTAAAAGGGATCGACCCGAATTCCAAAATAAGAACCGATACGACGCAGGTCTTTATTATTAATAGGTTGGATTGCCGGCACACTGGCAAGCATCTTCTCCTTGTTCTTGGCCAGTTTGAATACCTCATCGTACGATTTTGATTGTACATAGAGTTGCCCCATGATCTTATCCATCTTTTTCTCAGCCTCGATTAAAATATCGGAATTCGAATATCCTTCCAGCTTTTCATATCGGTCAATACCACCAATCCCGGCCTCCCTGACAGATGCGGGAATAGGTTCGGCTTCGAAGATCACCCGATAGATATTATCATCCCTGTCCTGCAGATCTTTGATGATCCGTGTCACTTTTTCGAGTTGGTCATCAAAAACACGATATTGTAATTTCATCTGGTCCAACTCTCTTTTCATTGCTTTTTGCTTCGGGGAATCGACGAAATTGTATGCCAGGATCAGGACGACAGCTGCAAAAACAACTCCAGTTGACAAATGCGAGAAAAAGTACAGCGCTCTTTTCCTGAAAGTAGTTTGAACCCGGTCGAAGGTTAAGGATTTTTTATTGAACTTGTACTTTACCTTACTCATTTGCAGGTTAATAATGAAATATTCAAAAGTGGGGGGCAAATTGCGACAAAATTAAGTAAATAATTAACTTTGCAGGTGTTGTCTGGTTTAAAAAATGTTAACATTTGTTAAAGATTTGTTAATCTGATATTTAAATGAATTCTACCGCTATTCGAAAAACCTTTCTGGATTTTTTTAAATCTAAGAATCATTTGATCGTTCCTTCATCCCCCATGGTCATCAAAAACGATCCAACCCTTATGTTCACCAATGCCGGTATGAACCAGTTCAAGGATATTTTCCTGGGAAATAAAGCTGCGAAATCCAAAAGATTAGCGGATACTCAGAAATGCCTCAGGGTGTCGGGCAAACACAACGACCTTGAGGAAGTTGGAATCGACACCTATCATCATACTATGTTTGAGATGCTTGGGAATTGGTCATTCGGCGATTATTTCAAGAAGGATGCTATAGTATGGGGATGGGAATTGCTGACCGACATATTTGGGATCGACAAAGATAGGTTGTATGTAACGGTTTTTGAAGGTGATGAAAAAGAAGGATTGAAACAGGATCTGGAAGCATCTGTGATCTGGAAAACCCTAATTCCGGGAGACCATATCCTATTTGGTTCAAAAAAGGATAATTTTTGGGAGATGGGTGACACAGGCCCCTGCGGACCCTGTTCGGAAATTCATGTGGATATCCGGAATGAAGCAGATCGGATGAAAGTTCCGGGAAGAAAGCTGGTCAATAAAGGGAATCCGTTTGTGATCGAGATATGGAATCTGGTTTTTATCGAGTTCAACCGGCAAAATGACGGAAAACTTATTCCTCTTCCTGCAAAGCATGTCGATACAGGGATGGGATTCGAACGTCTTTGCATGGTATTGCAGGATAAGCAATCAAATTACGATACGGATGTATTTCAGCCAATTATCCAGTCACTTTCCTCCAAGGCCGGTATCCCCTATGGATCGGATGCGAAGTCGGATATCGCCATGCGTGTGGTAGCCGATCACCTCAGGGCCATTGCCTTTTCTATTGCCGATGGACAACTTCCGTCGAATGTAAAAGCCGGTTATGTGATCCGCCGGATCCTTCGACGGGCATTACGGTACGGGTATACCTTTCTTGGATTTAAAGAGCCTTTTATTAATGCGCTAATTCCTGTTCTGGTACAACAAATGGGAACTGTATTCCCGGAGCTTAAATCGCAGGAGACCCTGATTATCCATGTGATCCAGGAAGAAGAATCGGCATTTCTCCGGACTCTGGCAACAGGAATACAACGGTTTAACATCTATATTGATAACAAAAAGATCCATAATTATCTTCAGGCGCCCAAGATCCTGGATCCCGCATCATGTATGTTGCACCCCTTATCCAATACAATTGACGGTTCTTTTGCTTTCGAACTTTACGATACTTACGGATTCCCCATCGATCTTACGCTTTTGATGGCAAGGGAACAAGGGTGGACGGTCGACATGGAGGGATTTAACAAAGGACTTGAGGAACAAAAAATCCGTTCTCGCCAGGCTGCTTCTGTCGAAGCTTCCGACTGGAAGATTTTACAAAATGATATTACTCTATCTGAATTTGTTGGATATGATACTTTTTCAGTCATTACAGAAATCATTAAATACCGGAAAATTGCTACCAAAGGAGAAACTTTATTTCACATAGTTCTTGCCCAAACCCCATTCTATGCCGAATCGGGGGGACAGGTTGGCGATAGGGGTTGGCTTATTTCAGGAAAAGAGAAAATAGAGGTCATCGACACTATACGGGAAAGTGAGCTGATAATTCACATTTGCAAAAAACTATTTAAAGATCCTGTTCAACCTGTATGTGCCCAGGTTGATGTCGAAAAACGAATCCATACGACTAATAACCATTCGGCCACACATCTTCTACATGCTGCTCTTCGCCAAGTCCTTGGAAAGCATGTGGAGCAAAAAGGTTCTCTGGTTGATGAAAACCGGTTAAGGTTCGACTTTACCCACTTCGCAAAAATGACCCGCGAGGAGATCAGTCAGGTTGAAAAGCTTGTAAACGCCAAGATCCGTAAAAATATTGTCCTGCAGGAAGAACGGTCGATACCGGTTGGCGAGGCAAAGAAGTTGGGCGCAATGGCACTCTTCGGTGAAAAATATGGGGATTTTGTCCGGGTCATTATATATGATAAGGATTACTCTGTTGAACTCTGTGGTGGTACCCATGTTCCGGCTACCGGTCAGATCGGCCAGCTAAAGATTGTTTACGAAGGAGCCATCGCAGCAGGAATCCGGCGTATAGAAGCCATTACCGGAGAGAAGACTGAGGACTATTGGGATGAGAAACAGCAGCACCTCTTTGAACTGGAAGAAATTCTTAAAAATCCTAAAGATTTGGTAAAGAGTGTTAAAACCCTGATCGAAGACAACCAGTCGTTGAGAAAAAAGGTCTCTGAATCAGTTAAGGTGAAAATACAGCAACTCAAAGAAGAAATCAAGAATAAAGTTGAGCAGCTTCATGGTGTTAACTTTTTGGCCATTAAGGTTGATCTCGATGATGAGCAGGTAAAGATTCTTGGCTGGGAATTGAATAAAGATATTCCTAACCTGTTCCTGGTCCTTGCCAACGAATGCGACGATAAGGCAGGTTTGACAGTGATTCTTTCCAAGAGTCTGGTGAACGAACATAAAATGAATGCAGGAAAAATCATCAGGGAACTAGCTAAGGAGATCAAAGGCGGCGGTGGTGGACAACCTCATATCGCTACTGCCGGGGGGAAGGATACGGGAGGCATTCCGGCAGCATTGGAGAAGGCGAAGGATTATATTCCAAAGTAGTCGGTACACTGAATAGATAAGGGATCGGCGATCATTAAAAATAACTTATTGACCTATTGACTTAATGACAAATGACTAATGACCAAATAATTACCGATATTCGGGAGTATTGTCAGAAGTATGCAGATCCTGCCATTGTTCAGAAATATTCCCGTTACTTTAAAGATGGATATTCTGGTTGGGGTTTGCCGCATGATCTTTATGAAGCAAAAGTCGCTGAGATACTTGCCCTACCCGGGATGAATATTGACAAGGTACTTCAGCTGGCTGACCTCCTTGTGAAATCGCCCAAATATGAAGAGGTCAGCATGGCAATCGTCATGACCTTGAAATTGCAAAAAGAGTGGAGCCGGAAAACCTTTAATTCGGTTGAAGATTGGTTTTCACTTGGAATAACCAATTGGGCTCATACCGACTATATTTGCGGGGAGATCATCACTCTCTTTTTCAAGAAAGGATTTATATCCCTCGAAACGATAGGTGGTTGGCGATTTGCGAAAAATAAATTCCAACGGCGGGCTGCCGTTGTCGGACTTATTAAACCGATGAAGATATCTTCCGATTTTCGTCCTTATTTCGATTTTATCGACCCCATGATGGTAGATGCTGAACGGGAGGTTCACCAGGGATTGGGATGGTTCCTGCGCGAAGCATGGAAAAAACAACCGGAGCCGACGGAAGCTTTCCTGCTGAGATGGAAGGAGAAAGCAGCCCGCCTGATATTCCAGTATGCAACCGAAAAAATGTCCAAGGAAAACAAAGAACGATTCCGGAAAACAAAGTAATTTCGCTATTTTGCTACCTGCCGACAGGCAGGCAGGCTTCGCTATTTCGTTACTTAACATGAAAATCCGTCAATTCGAAGAGATAAGTAATAATGCCTGGCCGTGCTTACAGTCCATGCAACACGACGGCTGGCTTATGCGGTTTGCAAACGGAGTAACAAAACGGGCAAATTCAATTAACCTTCTTTATCCATCAACTCTCAATCCTGAGAAAAAAATCGATTTTTGTGAAGAGGTTTGTAAATCAAAGAATATTCCTGCAACATTCAAGATCACTGCCATTGCCGATCCTTCGAATATCGATGATCTGCTCGAAAAACGTGGTTATTATGTCCATTCAACCGTCTCTTTCCAAACTGCTGACCTGAAGCGAAAAAATCCCGGATCGGATCCGGAAATAGTGGTCTCTTCAACAATTGAGGAAAACTGGATCAAAGATTTCATTCGTTTGAATGGATTTGATTTTAACCTGAAATCTACCTATATCGCAATCATGGAACGGGTGCTTACGCAAAGCCGAATGGTTTCAATCAAAGATGGAACAAGAACCATCGGTGTCGGCTTGGGAGTGGTTGAAGGCCCTTATCTGGGTTTGTTCGACATCGTAACCGACAGGGCATACCGGAGAAAGGGATTTGGTACCAGACTGGTAAACAGCCTTCTCAGCTGGGGTATGGAAAATGGTGCAGAAACAGCTTACTTACAGGTACTGACCAGCAACACTCTTGCTCAAAAACTTTATGTAAATCTTGGATTTAAAGAGGCTTACCTTTACTGGTACCGGATGCAGAAGACCTGAATGCTACAAGTTCCGTACTTCCTTTTTTAGCTCTTCTATAGCAATATTGATAGGAAGCTTTTCTTTTTCAAGAGAGATCTCAAGAATAATTCTTGCCAATTCTGAAGATGGAGTATTCTCTGTTGTTTTTGCAGCAGCCTGATTTATCAACCGGACAGTCTCTTCTTTTGCATTCTTGACCAGCTCCCAGGATGTAGAGGATATATAGATCTGTTGAGAAAGATTGTATTCGAACTCATCCCGGATGGTTTTCACGAGAAGCGATTGTAGTTGCATGGAGGAAAGATCCGGTTTATTCAATCGCAAGATCAAAGTCGAAGGGAAGATCCTTTCCAGAAAAAGAACAACGCGTTCGTACGCCTGTAACCGTAACGGAAGGATGATTTTTTGTGACTCCCCGGTTGAGGCCGGTATGATCTGTTTCCTGCTTTGTTTTAAATAGTAACGAAGGAGCAAGAATACTCCCGTAAAAATAAGTGCTAATACTATCAGGATCTTGATCAGGTGTAAAAAGAAAAAGGGATGCATGGTAATTTTATTTATTTATACAAATTTATACGGATACAAGATAAGTTTGTAATTAAAGGATTGAAAAGTTTTCTAATTTAGCTTCCCTTTCAAAAAATCTTTATCCTCGTGATATCAGAATTTAATGGATTGGAATTTATATTTATAAAGAAAGGTATATGCCAGATGAACTAAAAATATATACAAAAGGGGGTGATAAAGGAGAAACTTCCCTGCTGGGTGGAACACGTGTATTGAAAAGCAATGACAGGGTAGAAGCCTATGGGAACCTTGATGAGTTGAATTCCTTCATCGGGTTGATCCGTGACCAGGACATTGACACCCGTTACCAAGAAATACTTATCCTGATCCAGTCGAATCTTTTTATCGCGGAGGCCCTGATCGCATGCGATCCGGAAAAACATACCCCCGCTCTTCCGGCGCTTTCGGAGGAAGACATTCACCTGCTTGAAAGTGAAATCGATTCCATGATCGGGGAGTTACCTCCTCTCCATTCATTTATTCTTCCCGGAGGGAATGTTATTGTTTCGATCTGTCATGTAGCCCGGACAGTTTGCCGGCGTGCAGAAAGGTCAGTTGTCAGGTTAAACCAGATTCAACCTGTGGAGGGAATAATAATTCGTTACCTCAACCGTTTATCGGATTATTTGTTTGTACTGGGGAGGAAAGTTGGGAAGGATTCGGGAGCCGAGGAACGGAGGTGGGAACAAGGAAAAGATTTCGCTTGACTTTTTGAATTTATTTTTTATACTTTTGCAGGATTCTTAAAAAAAGCTCGGAGAACCAATGTACTGGACACTTGAATTAGCCTCCAAACTGGAAGATGCGCCCTGGCCTGCCACCAAGGATGAGTTAGTTGATTGGGCAATCAGATCGGGTGCTCCACAGGAAGTAATCGAAAACCTCAGGGAAATTGAGGATGAAGGCGAATCATACGAACGTATTGAAGATATATGGCCGGATTATCCCACCAAAGACGACTTCTTTTTCCACGAAGACGAATACTGATCAATTTACGATTTACGATTTTAGGTTTACGATTGAAAAATTAATCGCTGGTTGGTGTATTTGCTTCTGGTGAAGTAAAAAATGTGAAGTTTACGTTTCCGTATGCTCGTTTCTGCGAAAAACAGGTATGCTGGTCGAAGTTCCAGGTTGCCGAGTGTTCAAGTATGAAGATTCCTTCCGGCTTAAGGATAGATGAATTAAATATAAGTTCAGGGATGATTCCAAAGTCGGCCAGGTCATAGGGCGGATCTGCAAAGATCAGGTCGAATGAGGCAGTAGGATGTCTAAGGATCTGAAATACATTTGACCGGACGGTTCTAAGATTATCAATTCCAAATTCCCGGGCAGTTTTATTTATAAAATCGATGCATCGTGGGTTTTGGTCAATAGCGGTGACGGAGGGGCAATCCCTTGAGATGAATTCAAATGAGATACTTCCTGTTCCTGTGAACAAATCCAGTACTTTGACCGATTCAAAATCTATCAGATTATTCAGAACATTGAACAACGCCTCTTTTGCAAAATCGGTGGTAGGCCGCACATGGAGTTTCGATGGAGGCTGGAGTTTTCTTCCCCGGTATTTCCCGCTTACGATCCGCACAGGGTAAAGTTTAGAAGCGGGTAAAATGATTGAGGCTGCACCTGGTTGAACACGTAACTGAATTTAAAATTATCGTTGCGCCGCCCAAATTCGACATGCCGGATATAGCGTTGTAACAATTCAAACAAGTTAGAATTCCGGTCCACCTTGCCCAGGAGTACGACGGGAATGTTTTCGGGATTGATATTCAACTGTTCCAACACAAAGATCAGATAGTATGTGACGTCTTCTGCATTAAGGTATGAGAAAGAATTGAAATAACTCATCTGACGTCCGTCAAACAACATGAGATCAAAATGTTTTTCCCGAAGGTGAAGGAAGACCCGGTTTGCATTTATACGGTTCTTATAGTTGATCAGAACAGACTCCATCAGGATGGTCGACAGGTGGTAGATTCTCGAGTGCGGGTAAATGGTTTTCATTTCATCTAATATAACGGCCGGTACTGAAAAAACATTGTAATTGTCCATCACAATCAAGTGGTCGGATAAGGCCTTTTCTTCAGGATCGGATTTATAATTAAATTTCAGGTAAGTTTCCAGTTCGTTGGGATCGTAAAGTGGACCGGGTATCAGGGTATGTTTCTTCCCTTCATAAGCAATTTTAATCAACTTATAGGAATTTTTTAGCCAGGGCATTGCTGTTACCACACTTTTCAAAAAATCATGGAAAGAGGTTTTTATACCCGGACGTTGTTGGAATTCATTTCTCTTTATTTGTTGGACACCCATGAACTTATTCCGCCGGTAATCGAGTATACAATAGACAAAGCTTGACTCGTTAAATTGGATGAAGAGTCCATAATTCCTGGTTTCCTGGATGGAAAACGCATCATCCACTTTACTGAGCATAATGGTAAAATGATCGGCCATTCTTATCAAACAATAAAAACAAGTACAAGATTGATGGCAATGATAATAAGAAAACCGGAAATAAGGAATTTCCAGGCTTTTTTTCCACCAAAAAAGCAACCATATATCAGTTTCAGGACATTATTGCTTATGATCGCCTGCAATGTAGCCATCGCAACAACATCCAGCGATACGACATATTTCCCCTGGAAAAGGTTGATCAGGAATGGATCGATATCCGTCAACCCTACGATATATGAAAGTATATTCAGTCCAAGAGTTCCATAATGGGTGATTACGCCATATGTGATGAAAGTAAATGCCACGTATAGCGCAGTAAAGATCAGGGCCATTTTAAATTCAAGTGGGTTCTTATCTTCCGAGAGATCCTGGTCAAAAGCCCCGAAAGTTCTGTTCTTGTATAACAGAATACCAATACCTATACCGGCTGAAAGTACAAAAAGTATAATGAAGTAGGGCCAGATACGGAAAAACAATGATTGGGTAAAGATGAAGATCAGGATAAGGATCCTGAAGTACATCATTGAAGTAGCAAAGAGGATCCCTGCTATATACTGGTTCAGGTTTTGAGGTTCTTTTTTGCTTTTTTTAGCCAGGATGATCGTTGTTGCAGTGCTGCTATAGAGACCTCCAAGGATACCTGATAGTATTATACTTGCTCTCCTGAAAACGAATTTTTTCAGCAGATAACTGAAATAGGAAATAGTTGAGATAACCACGATAGCCAACCATATCTTATATGGTGTAAGACTTAAATCCTTTATGAAGGGCTCATCCGGTACAATGGGCAGGATCACTCCCGCGATTACGAGAAATTTACCGAGTGTTAGAAATTCATAGCGATCAAATTTCTGTGACAAGGCGCCGAATGTCTCTTTCATCTCTGTTAATATGAGTATGGTGACGACAATCAGCAGAACCATCCACAGCGGCTGTGTCAGAACAAGAGGGCCGATGCAATAGGTGATAAGAGCAATCAGGGTTGTGGTGGCTCCATAGTCTTTGAATTCCCGGATATGAAAAAAATAGGAAATTGAAAAAATGATTGCAAGTACCAGTCCTCCACCCATGAACAGGTAAGCGTGCTGCCAATCGATAAGATACAGAACAAAACCAAGGATGCCGATGAAAGTAAAAGTCCGGTCGGTACCAAAGGTATGGCTGCCTTCGTGGATCAGATTATGAATTCTCCGCTGTGAAAGCCCTATCAACAATGAGAAAACAGTGACCAGCACAAAATTTATCAGGTTCTGGGGGATGTTTTTAAAGATTTCCATATATCAAATAGTGAAATGGTGAAACAGCGAAATTGTGAAATATAATGACATAATGATTTAATTACCAATGACTAATGACTAATTACCAGCCGGTACTCCGGTATATCTTTTAAAAACTGAAACGACTTCTTGTGGTGATCGATCCTGCACGCATAATGTTGCAATCCATTTGTTACAACTAAGAAATCAACGGTCAGGGACATGTTATACATCGCTACCTGGTCGAATACACCCTGGGTGATCTCTACTTCCGGGGATTTGCATTCGACAACCAGACATGGATTTCCCCCAGGTCCATACACGAGGATGTCGCCGCGTTTTTTCAGCCGGTTATATGTCAGAGAGGCTTCCACGACTATTACCGATACAGGATAACCTTTTTGAGTGACCAGAAAATTTAAAAAATGCTGCCGGACCCATTCTTCTGGAGTCAATCTTACAAATTTTCTGCGAAAACCGTCAAATATCTCCTGTTTACCATTCCGGTCATGTCTGATCCGGGCTTCAAAATCCGGTAAGTTTAATTGCTGCATCATCCTTCCGTACAAACATACGTAAAAATCTGACAAATCGTTATCTTTGTCACCTCAACCGCGCTCCATACAAACTCATAAGTTGTTTACTTCAAACCGATCCCGTATTGGTATGAAACCCTGATCTGCATGAAGACTAAAAAAGAGATTGTCGATGATTGGTTGCCCCGTTATACGGGAACTTCCCTGGGTGATTTTGGAGAATTCATTCTCCTCGCTAATTTCAGCGGGTACTTAGACATGTTCTCAAAATGGCTTAATGTCCCTATCATGGGCAAGGGAAAAGCCATGCCGAGTGTCACCAAGGGGAAGATCAGCCTGATCAATTTCGGATTGGGAAGTCCGAATGCCGCTACGATCATGGATCTTTTAGGCGCCATTAAACCCAGGGCTGCGCTGTTTTTAGGAAAATGCGGCGGATTAAAGAAGAAATGCAAGATGGGTGATTTGATACTGCCGATTGCCGCTATCCGGGGTGAAGGCACTTCTGATGATTATTTCCCGGAGCGGGTACCGGCGCTTCCGGCATTTAACCTGCAAAAAGTTGTTTCCACTACAATCCAGAAGTACCGGAAGGATTACTGGACAGGTACAGTATATACTACCAACCGGAGGGTTTGGGAATATGACGAAGAGTTTAAAACCTACCTGAGGAGAACCCGGGCTATTGCAATCGATATGGAGACTGCGACGTTATTTACCGTGGGATTTGCCAATGAGATACCGATCGGGGCATTATTGCTTGTTTCCGACCAACCGATGGTGGCCCGAGGGATAAAGACCCAGGTCAGCGATATCAAAGTGAATGAGAAGTTTGTCGAGGATCATTTACGGATTGGCATTGATACCATGAACAGCCTGATCGAGCAAAAACTTAAGGTCAAGCATCTCCGGTTTGATTAGTACCTTACCATGGCTGAAAAAAATAAAATCAGTTTTGACGAAATACTCCGCGATCTGAAAAACCAGATCTACTACCCTGTTTATTTTTTGTTTGGCGAAGAATCCTATTATATTGATGAAATCTCCGATTTTATTGAACATACCGTTTTGAATGAGCAAGAGAAGGAATTCAACCAGTCCATCCTGTATGGTAAAGATTCCAATGTGCCGATGATCATCAGTTATGCCAAACGCTTCCCGATGATGGCC
>Ga0172370_10006706_pt1 | contig 14380 bp, 7 predicted proteins | sample LakKiv5m_FD_114538 | JGI IMG/M metagenome (GOLD analysis project Ga0172370, IMG submission 114538) | Freshwater microbial communities from Kabuno Bay, South-Kivu, Congo - kab_022012_11.5m | ecosystem: Environmental > Aquatic > Freshwater > Lake | place: Democratic Republic of the Congo...
CTGATTCAGAGTGCCAGGCTCAATGGGCATGATCCGTATGCCTATCTGAAGGATGTTCTGACGCGACTGCCGACTCAGCGCAATAGCCAGATCGCAGAACTATTGCCGCATCGCTGGCAGGCGCAAGTTCAATCGCTTTGATTCCCAGGCACAGCCAATGTGCTGGGGTCAAGATGGGTTGGCTGCGTGCTTACAGCGTGTCGCCGGGGGTTGGTGTTGAAAAGATCGCAGCCCGATATTTCAGACGTACTGGATACTCTGCTTTCTTCCTCAAAGAGATGTGCGCAGCGCGACGACCTGATCGCAGGGACCTTCTGATCGCACCTCCAAAGTTGGGCTGATCGATGCCACGTACCCCAAATGCTGTTCCAACAAAAAGGGGTAGATGACAGCCGTCGACTGAAGTGTGGCCACCGGGATTGCCTTGCCCGTATATCGCAGTGCGGCTTCTATCAGCCAGGCAACGGCCTGATCATTGACCACCGGGATAGGCGATTTACGAATCAAGCGTTTTCCCTTTGCCACGCGTTCTATCATTCCCCAGTTCTCTTGTGATTGAAGAATTCGTGAAACGGCTCGCGCTACACCATCACGATCACCGTAAATTTCAGCCATCCGGCGCTGCACTTCTTTGACCGAGCAATCGCCTTGAATGGAAAGGAGTCGGCCAGTTATTTCTGCTGTTTTCCCAAAAAAAGGGAAGGTGACTACTGCGCATCCCCAATTCAAAGACGCTACCAGACTCGTTCCACCGGCTTGGAACAGTTCGACTCCTCTCTTTGTAAATTCAGCGTGTTCTGGCAATGGCTGAAGCCAAAGGCGTCTCAAAATATCAAAGGACTTTCTCCTTGAATCCACACCGGTCAAAACTTGAGCAATCTGACTCTTAACGTCATCAATGGACCTGTTGTTACTCGCTGCTTCGAGTGCCAAAGCGCACCAGTCCATCTGAACGTATCTATCGAATCCAATGAAGAAATTTTTGGATTTATTTTCCAATTTCTATCCTTGACAACTTCACGAAAGGCACCAACAGCTCTTCGACCGAGATGCCGCCATGGACGACGGCCCGTTCTCCCTGTTGCATGAAGGCCGCGCGTCCGCCGGCGAATAAGGTCATGAAGTTCGCCGGTAGTCCAGCGACATCAAGACGGTAGGTGTTCGGATTCGCGGCCGCCGACTCGGCCACCAGAGTCTCGCTGCGATAAGTCCGAACGCGCTCACCACGCAGTTCGGGGGCCACACCCTGCTTGGGTCGGCCCTGACCGACCGCTTCCACATTGCCGTGGTCGGCTGTCAGGTAGACGTGGAAGCCTTTGTCGAGCAGCATCGCGAAAAGTTGGTCGACGAACCCGCTCTCACACCAGCTCTCGATTTGGGTGGCGATGCCGCGCTTGCCCAACACAGCGCCGTGCACGATCTCATCGACCGTGTCCACCACCATGCCCGCGACCCTGATCGATGGCGCAGAAATGGCCGTAGCCAGTTCCGCCAGCTGATCGGTTCGCTTGATGCCCTTGCGGTACACGACCTCATTGGCGCGCAGACCCTGGTCTTGCCAAAACCGCGACCACTGGGTCGGCTCCGGCGAGGTGGACTCGATCGTGTCGGCGAACTCTCGTGGTTTGAGTCCGGAGAACAGCGCCTGCCGGGATACCGATGTCAGCGTTGGGAGCCAGGCAAAGCACGCGCCTTCCTCGAACCCGAGCTTGGGCGCTCGCTTGGCCAGGGCCTCGCGGATCCGCACCCATTGGTCCACGGCCAGTCCATCGAACACCAGCAAGGCAATCTTGGCTTCGCCTGCACCACGCCGCATCGAAAGAAAGCGCGGCACGTGGTGCACCATGACCGGTCCTTTGGCGACAGGCAGCGAAGGCAAGTCGGCATAGTGCTTGGTCACCCATTGCCGCAGACTCTCGTCGGTGGTAGCTTGCAGCTCTGCAATCGCGGTCTTCAGCCCTTCGGCGCGCACCGTGTCCAAGGCATGAAACCGGGCAAGTACCTCGCCGAACCGACGGGACACGTTGGCCCAGTCCCGGTAGGACGATTCCAGCGTTGGCAACGACTGAAGAATGCCCTTGATGCCCTCGGCGACCAGGTTCCTCAGTGCGAGTGGGTCTTGGACGATGCCCACCTTCGCCCACTCAGGCACGTTGACAGCTTGCCCATGAATGGCCATCGGGTGAAGCAGTCCGTCCAGGAACATCGAGTCGACCAGTACCCGAACATCCGGATGCTCAAACGGCACGTCAGCCTTGGCAAAGAAATCTGCCGGCGTGGGTTCACCGGTACGTGTTCCCGTCAAACCAAGGCGTGACAGGTAGCGGTACCAAGCGTCCTGCACGACGCGAAGCAACGTGCTCTTCGAGGCGAACAGCTCGCTGATCGGCAGATCCTTGAACGCCGCGTGATCGCCAAGCACGTGCGCAACATGGGTTGCCAAGACCGGCGGCAGACCGGAATCGCGGTAGTGCAACCGCAGCAACTCCCGCCACAGGTCCTCGGGGCGCGAAATCAGATGCGGACTGATCTTGAAGATGTGGGTCAGGACGAACTCTTTGGTCGCAGACTCACCCAAGGCCTGCGACGCATGCTTCGTCTGTGCAGCGAACAGCGCTTCATGGTTCTCTGCGCCAATCTGTCGAACGACGGGATAGCTGAGCCTGGGGAACAGGTTGGCAAGGCTCAGGCTGACTCGGCGGGCTTGCCTCAGGTAGTCCCAGGGCAAGTCGACGACGTTGGTGCCACGCAAATGCAACACCAGGGCCTTGGCCGGCGCCGCGTCACCACGGTCCCATGCGCTGCGGTACCGATCTTCATACTCGGAACGGAACGCGACCGAGTCCTCAAACGGCAGCACCTCGAAACCGCGCTCTCGCAGCCCTGACAACACCTGCTCATCCAGCAGCACATCGTCCGGGTCGGCGGCGATCCACAGGCGAGACAGGTCTGCCGGAAACTCCTTAAGGATGCGTTCAATCCATGGGCTCATGCAGTACCCACCCGAAGCATCATCACGGCGTTGAGATCTGGCACGCTGGCCTCTGCGGCATCCAAAGCCGCCATCCGTGCCTGGTACTCGGCATTCAGCCGCTTGCGCCGATGCTCGCGAACAGCAGGCAAGCCGATTCTGCCGATGGCCTGATAGCGAGCGTCGTAGGCATACTTGGCCCGCTCCCGCTCTTCCTTCAGCCGTGAACGGTGCTCCCCGAGCAGTTCGGAAAACAGGCGTTCGCCTTGCGTCTTGGCCGCCGTCATGGATGTATCGAACCACAGAACTGCCTGCTCGGTGGTGGTGGAGCCGGTGATCGCGACCGCCTCAGTCAACAGCAGGTCCCAGATGCGCTTGGCCGTGGGCACAAAGGTCCGCCCGTCGTCTGTTGCGAAGACCGGCAGGAAGCGCTTTCGGTTGAGACCTTCGGCGGACAGGCTGATCTCCCACAGTGACCAGACCCCCTGCACAGCTTCAGGCAGGCCGGCGATCTTGGCCACCGGCAGGGGCTGACCAGCAACGCAACGTGACAGCTCGCTGATCACCGCTCTGGCGCGAGGGTCCTCCAAGGTGACCCATTCCAGGTCCGGGTTTTGTTCCGCCGTCCTGGCGTCAAAGCAGACCTTCGCGGACTCGCTGCCGTCCACCCATTTCACGCGCCATGCGTCCCCCGTTTTCAGGGCGTTGCCACCACGTGCCGGTAATCCGGATGTGATGGCGCGCTCCAGCCAAAACTGCGCCGGGTGGTCGCGCCATTTGCGGGCATCGTGGGCGTCCAGCGCATGGGCATCGGCCAGCAGGTCGCTGTTCTTGCGTTCGTCGGCGACCCTGTCGCGGACCTGATTGAGCACGGCGTCGCAGGCCTTGTCAATCGAACCAGGGTCTTGCAGGCCCTGCACGAACACCTCGTCGAACATCGCTTCGGCCTCGACGGAGTCCATCACGTCAGAGGCCTTGTCCACACCGAATTCCTGAGCGATAACTTCGAGCTTGGTCTCCAGCACCTGGCGGACCCGGTGCTCCACCGTGTCTTCGAGAACGAAGTTGATGGCGCGCACCACATGGCGTTGACCAATACGGTCCACGCGGCCAATGCGCTGCTCGATGCGCATTGGGTTCCACGGCATGTCGAAGTTGACGACGACGTGGCAGAACTGCAAGTTCAGACCCTCGCCGCCAGCGTCGGTGGAGACCAGAACCCGAACGTCCCGCGAGAATGCCTGCTGTGCTTTGGTGCGCGTATCCAGGTCCATGCTGCCGTTGAGCAGGGCCACCGAGAAGCCACGGCTTTCGAGGAAGCCCGCCAGCATGGCCTGCGTTTGCACGAACTCCGTGAAGATCAAGACCTTCATGGTCGGGTCGTTCTCTTCCTGCTGCAGCTTGTAGATCAGCTCCAACAGGGCTTCGGCCTTCGCGTCGGTGCCCTGGGCTTCGGTTTCCCGGGCCAGGTTCAGCAGCAGGTCCACCTCGGCTTTCTCCTGTGCCCAGCCCGAGGTCTGCACCGCGATGTCCACCTGGCTCTGGCCGTCCAGCTCAGCCCACTCGTCCATCTCGGTCGAATCGAACAGCGATGCCTGCGGTTGGGGCTCGTTGAGCAACGCTTGCCGCTTCTCAAGCGTGGTGCGAATGGCCGCCGTGCTGGACGTCACCAGCCGCTGCATCAAGATCATCAAGAACCCGATGTGCCGCTGCTTGGCCGCCAGTGCCTGGTTGTAGCCATGGCGCACGTAGTCGGTGACCGCCTCGTACAACCGCTGCTGGGCACCGTGCCGGTCTTGCCACGCCACGGTCTGGAGACGAGTGAGCCGGGGCTTGAACAGCGGCTGGCCTTCCGCATCGATCGCATTGCGCTTTTCGGTGCGTATGACGAACGGCCGAACGCGATCTCGGCTGACGCTGCCTTCATCCGGAAACGAGTCCCGGTCGATCAACTGCATCAGGCGCAGGAACTGGTCGGTCTTGCCCTGGTGGGGCGTGGCCGACAGCAGCAGCAGGTACGGCGCCGCTTCGGCCAGCGCAGCACCCAGCTTGTAGCGCGCCACCTGGTCGGTGCTGCCGCCCATTCGGTGCGACTCGTCAATGATCACCAAATCCCACGACGCCGAAATCAGGTCCTCGAAGCGCTCTCGGTTGTAGTTGTTCAGCTGCTCCAAGCTCCAGCCTTTGCGGCCTTCAATCGGCTTGACCGAGTCCAGCGAGCAGATCACTTGGTCGTGCAGCCGCCAGAGGTTTTCTTCGTCGTTGCGCCACTGCCGGAATGCGGCCAGTTCCGCCGGGTCGACGAACTGCAGCTTCTCCCCGAAGTGCAGGCGCATCTCGGCCTGCCACTGGCGCACCAGCCCCTTGGGGGCTACCACCAACACGCGCTTGGCCATGCCGCGCAACTTCAGCTCACGCAGGATCAACCCGGCTTCGATGGTCTTACCCAGGCCCACCTCGTCCGCAAGCAGGTAGCGAACGCGGTGCTGGCTCATCGCGCGGTTCAGCGCATAGAGCTGGTGCGGCAACGGGACCACGCTGGACTGGATGGGCGCCAGCAGCAGGTTGTCCTCCAAGGCATCCAGCAGCTTGGCCGCCGATGCCGTGTGGAGGACGTGCTCGACCGTGGGCTGGATGCTGTCGAGCTGGGCCAGGTCCTGCGAGCGCGCGCGCACCACCGCATCTTTGGTGGGCAGCCACACGCGGTAAGCGGTTTCGCCCCACATGTCCTGCCTGTCCACCACGCGGCAAGGCGCAGCATGGCGCGCGTGCCAGCACCACGCGCCTACAGCGTGCCCAACCGAGGTTTGGCCGCTCTCCGCCATCAGGCGCCGGCCTCGGTGCGCGTGAGTGCCTGGTCGTACCAGAGCAGCAGCTTCTCGTCTTCTTGCAGTGCCTCATCAGGGATCTTCTGGGCGATCGCGATGATGGCTTTGTAGTTCTTGGCCGCCCAGGCCGCCTTGAAGCCAGCTCGAAGCACTTCAAGACGAATTCCCTTCAACTTGCGACTGGTGGACGCTTGGTAATCTTCAAACTCCTTTAGTAGCGCTTTCTCTCGCTTCTTTTCAAGGTCCTGAGCCTTATTGGGGTCTGGCACATACCAGCGGTCCTTAGCCTTCGATATCAAGGCCGGGCTATCCTTTCCCAAACTGCGAAGGTCTTTGTGGTTACTGGACAGATAGCCGTGAATCTGGCTAGGCACCTCCCCATCGCCGTCGTATCGCAGAAAGTTGGCTTCTAGCAAGTCTTGCAGCTCTGGCTTGTTCTCATGCTTTTTCCACCCTGCGCCCAACTGGCTAACGAACTCCGGATGAATCTCGCGATAAGTCGATGGGCGCTTCTTCAAGTGGTCGCTTAGCCAGTCGATTGCAGATCGCTCATCAGACACAAATAGCTCCATCTGAGGCTGCTGCTGGAATCGCGATCGGTCCTTCTCGTATTGAGATACTTGGTTTTCCAAGAAAAACATTTCGTCTCTCTCAACAAATCGCTGTCTCATGCCAGCCTGAAATTCCTGAGAGGACAACGGAACCATGGCGCCGTGTTTAATAAACCAACCAACCATTCGATCGTAAATAATCCTCGAGGTTCGTTCCGATATATAGATCAACTCACCTCCCTTGATATTTGATACAGGCAAGTGCTGTAGGTGACTTTCGACAAAATCCCAAGCGGCGTCCGGTGATCCGCCCGTCAGATGGAATTTATCCTCCAACCCTCCGTTGGGTTTGTATGCGGAAATTATCAAATCCTGGACTACTGCGCCCGGCCGAATGTCTGCAAGGATCGTCGTGGAGCCTTTATCAAGCTTCCCAACTTGGGCAACAATGAATCCGGCCTCAGCAAGATTTGTCTGAATTAGGTTCCAAACACTCGCCATTGTGTTATGGAACTCAACAGTAATCCATCTGCCAGGCTTAAGTACCCGAAAATATTCATTGAAAACGCGACGCATGAGCCGTCCGTAATCATCAAAACTCTTATTGCGCACTTCGTTAATAACAGCTTCCGACTTCTCCATGGAGCGTACTTTGAGCCAGCCCTCCAGCATCAAATTCATTTCACTGTAGATAATGTTTGCGCCAAACGGGGGGTCCGTATAAATATAGTCAATTGAGCTGTTCGAGATTGCACTCAAGCTGGTCGAGGATTGAGCGGAAACAGCGCACTGAGCGCCCGATGTTGGCTTTGCTGCTTCCGAGTCGATCATCTTCTTGATCTTCCTCTCCAGCGAGTCGTAGATATTCTTTTCCATGCGAACAATCGGCATGTAGAGGTTGCCCGACATGCCGCCGCCGCCCCCAAAATATCCTTGCCTTTCTGAAACAACAGTAAAGATCGACGTCAAGCAAGCTCTAGCGACATTGCGGATTGCGCCTTCCTGGATTCTTGAAACACGGTCCCACAAATCTGCAAATACCAAAGCATTTCTTTCGGACAAGAATCTACTTACATCAGTGATTCCCTTGTCGCCCAGTTGTGCAAGCTTTGCGGAGTAGCCCTCTGGGTCAATTGAGTCGGTGGGTTTCCACTTAACATTTTCAAGTGCCCTGATCCTTTCAAGTACCTTCTGATCGAATGAGTTGGCCTCTCTGTTGATTCTGGTGCGGCCGGTCCCGGCATTAGTCCAAACTAGTGCCTTCTTCTTGCCTGATGAAGTTATTACACGCTCGACTCTTCGCACATTTAAATCGGCCGCACAGGAAGGGCATGGAAATGATTTTCGAGTTTCTACCTTATTCCCGTGGTGCACGACTCCATGCGGGAAGAATGGAAATTCAAACACGCATTCAGGGCAAGTAAATACATCGGCCCAAACGAAGTAATTAACTTCATACCTCCGTCCAGATTCCTCGGTCTCATATACCCATCCCAACTCCTTCTTGGATGCTGCAATGATCTGGGTTAATGCAAGCGCAGCTGAGTTTGCCGGATTGGTTGTTCCGTTTACTGAAGCAATGAAGGTCGCAATGGGTGACAGGTCAATAACAATGCCGGTTCTGCCAGATTCCCTGGCAGCGACACCCGTCATTCCCGTTCCGCAGAAGGCATCAAGAACGATCTCGCCTGGTCTTGTGTAGTGTTCGATCAGTCTCTTGATGATCTCTGGCGGGACCTTGGTGTGATATGGGTGGAAGGAATAGACCGGATGCCGACTGTCAGCCGCGAGATCGCCTGCGAAGGGAAGTTTTGTCTTGCCGTCTTTCTCTTTGCTCAGATGATGAGTGACGAATTCCGTTAGAAAGGGATTGGGGCATGCGGTGTAGTAAGGGGGATCCGAGAGATCGAGGATTGCCTGATCCGTTGCGTCAGGGAATCCTTCCGTCTTTCGGAACTCGGGATCTTTGAGTTTTTCAGCAAGAAGTTTGCCGAAATATTCGCGGCGGGCAGTGTCGTTTGGAAAGGTTTTGCCTAAGCATTCGACGGATTTAGAAGCGGGTTTGTTGGTGGAAAAGAGATCACTCATAGTTAAATCTGCCTCGGTTAGAGATTCGGGCGCACCTGGCGCACGTAGGTAGCTTTGTCGATGCCCACGTGGTGTAGGAACGTCTTGAAGACGCCCGTGCTCACCGGGTCGCGCGTGGGAAGAATGAAGGCACGTTGATCCGGCCCCGTCCACTTCTGGTGGCCACCTTTGCCACCCGAAGCGTCCAGGCTGTGGCGGAAGTGTTTCAGTGCCCTTTCAAGCTCGCGACGCGGCGGCACGTTGAACGTGGCCGGGTGGCTTTGCAGACGGTCAGCGATGACGCCCGGGCCCACGAAACGCAACGGGATGTCGGCGGGCTGGAATTCGTACGGCAGCGAGCCGGTGAGCGCGCTTTCAAGTGGCAGGCCGATGCTGGTGGCGGTGATCTTGGCGTTACCCGTGCTGAGCTGGTTGGCAAAGGTGCGCCACGTGGCAGGCTGATGACCCAGCCGCCACTCCTGATACCCGGGTGGCGCCAGGTCCAGTGATGCTTCCACGACGCGGTCGAGGCCCTCGACGTTCGACGCCATCCGTGCGACCAGTGACTGGATGCCCGGCGCCTTGAACCAGCTCCATGCTGCCCAGTTGGCCAGGGCTTCTTCAAGCCAATCGGGCGTTTCGCGCAGCGCCTGGTAGACGCGTTCCTTGTAGCGCAGGTGCCGGGGCTGCTGGGCATTGATCTCGGCCCAGGAGAGTGCGGCCTCGACCCGGGCGTGGAACAGCTCGTGGGCGTAGGTCAGGCCAAAGGCCAGCAGCGCAGCAAGGCTGTGTGATCCATGAACACGTGCCGACTTGAAGTCGTCTAGAAGGCTGAGCGCGAGATCGTCCAGCTTGCGGGCGTCGAAGTAGATGCCCCAGGTCTCCTCGGTCCAGACGTGATATGGCTGGAACCAGGCGATGGCCTCGAAGCCCTGTCCTTTGACGTCCTTACGAACGTCGTCCACCCGATCGCGGTAATCGTCTTGGTCGAGCTGCAGATCGTCCAGAGCATCCTTGAGGTCGTTCGACGTCGGATCAAAGCCCTGGACCTGAACCGAGTCCTCCACCGGCTGGGAACCGGCGTCGAACTTGGGTTTGCCCATCTTCTCGCTGCGCGGCTTGCGCAGTGCCGCAGGCAGGCGCCTTTGAACTGCCCAACGGACTTCGGGGTACGAGGGCAAGCCTGTGTGGGGCACCCATGAGACGAGGCCTTGCGCGCGGCGACCAGCAGCGCCGGGAAGAATGCCGGCGTAGTTGCCATCGCGGGATGGCGGCCAGCCAGATCCGGCGACCGCGGCGATGGCTGCGCGTGCCAATTTTTCCGTGTCGCCCGATGTGGGCTGTGGGAACTTCGCGGCGCGCGGCATGGAAGGAAGTAGCCGCTCCACAGTCACTACCGGGCGCTCGATCTCTAGCCGCGCCTGGGCAAACCCCTTGAACTTCTTCACGGCGCTGTTGCGGGAGTAGAAGTCCTCGTCGTCCTGCGTCTTGCGCCTGATCGCTTCGTCGAACTCGGCGACCTTCGCCTGATGCGCCAGAAGCAACGCATCTGCACTGGCTTTGAGAGAAGGTGATATCCAGGCATCTGGCGCCATCGGCTTCGAACGCCCCACCAGCACGCATAGGGTCTTGCCGTCAGGCAGCAAAAACACGCCGTGGCAATGAGCGACGACCTTGGTTCCGGCCGTGATGCGTGCCCCGGTGGGCTTGAGCTTGGCTGGTGCCCACACGGCTTCTTCCATCTGGCCGCGCAGCGTCTTTTTGCCATCCAATCTTGCGATAACCTTTGCAACGAGTTTCGACCTGTGAACAGTGACTTCCCATACGCCCATTGAAAGAAATTCAACAACGTCAGGATCGGTGCACGGCACGTCAATGCAGAACACATCAGGCGTTGTCGTCCAAGCAAAGCTGGAGGGAATCCAGCTTTGCAGATGTTTAAATCTTCTTCCTTGACGGCGCATCAATGACAGGTCACACCGTATAGGTTGGACGGCTTAAACCTTTGAAATCTGCAACACTCTCGGCGACACTGGGCAGCTCAGGGTTGGCTCCCCCGATGGCTACAGCAAGTTGGGAGTATTGCGGTGCAAATTGCGGGTACTTCTCATCAATCCAGGCAGGCACGTTAGGTACGGACTTTCTCAGGATGCGACGGCCTCGCACATCGATAACGCCCGTAGCCAGACTCTGAATCATGGGCAGGTTAGCACCACCACCAGTTAACACCACATTCAAGTGACTTTCTTTCATCAGATCCAAAAAACCATCCCCCGTAGCATTCAGAACGTCCAATACTTGCCGCTGCAACAAATCACTAAACGCCATGAGACGGGTGTTAGTCAAGAATTTGTCGATTTGAATCGTAGCTATGGATCCGTTGGCCAGAGGAACATGTACGTTGCCATCGCGGAACAGGGTTTCCTTTTGCAGCCGGATGGTGCTTTGTAGAAACCTCAGGTTGTGTTCACCTTCGGGGCTTGCCTTGTCGATCCCTTCATTTTCCAGAACGTAGAACTTCAACAGGTCATCAACGCGGTTACCGGCCTGCTCCAACACCTTGATCGTGTTGGGCACGATGCGCACAAGGCAAACGTCTTTGGCGGGGTTGTGTTGTAGCAGGAAAAGTCCAAAGTCGGTAGTGCCGGCACCAACATCCACCACCAGAAACAATTCTCGCTGTGCTTCTTCGGACAGCATCAGACTGGCCGCGGCTGCTACCGGCTCGGGAATACCATTACCCAGCAAGTAGTCGGGCAAAGTATCCAGCTGGCGTACCTTGTCCATCGCTACTTTAGCCTTGAACAAGGGGATACCAACTTGCCATTGGTCATGAAATGTGTCTGCCAACACCTGGGCCTGTGCAAGCATGCGCCGCAACAGTGGCTCGGCCCATTTGTTTCTTTCTTCAGACCAACATGGGCGAGCGAATCTGCGCGCGCAGTACCGCGTAAAGCCTTGAGCTTCTAGTTCGGACGTCGCCAGGTCGGTCAGGTATCCTAGGTACAGGGTGATAAGTTCACCCTCTGTCATGGGGATATCACTGATTGGGTTGATCTCCTTGCCAATGATGGCGCGGTGAATGTCCACCTGTTGGCCCATGCTAAGACGTGCTTTTGGCGAGTCGAATCTTGAGCGTCCGAGCGCGGCAGCGGCTGTACCAAACTCAATAGCTTGCGGTCCGAAGTGAAGGATGCCATCGTCAGTGATGAAAAGAGATGACTCGACGGGGTAACCGCTTGCGCCTGCCCGTTTACCGAGTGCTAACTCGACCGGTGTGTTCTCACCCTGCATCGCAAAGGCCTTTGACATGGCGGTGCCGAAATCCAGGCACATGGTGATTTGGGGATCAGCTGCCCTAGTTCTGTCGAAAGCAGCAAGGTTTAGTGCAATATCGGGTTGTCCAGCAGCGGGGTCGCTGATCGGTGTGGGTGCGGGATCGCAGGGCTCAATAGGTGCAGTGATCGTGGGAATTGTTCGAGGTAATGGCGTTATCGCCACCGTCGTCTCAATTGGGGAATGAATCCCATCACCTGCGAGTAGGGTCTCAAGCGCAAGCTTCTCCATACTTGAGATCGTTCCCAGCTTGAACTTGCCCGTTGACGAGTCCAATTCGATACGTTCCAGCAGGTTCTCAATTAACAATTTAGCGTTATCGATGTTCATGTTCTCTCCCAAATCTTCTTACTCGACCAAGCCTTTTTTGATGACTGTTCCGATGGTGCCGTTGACGGCTACCTTGACAACTGCCGGGCGTCGGATCACTACTCGTGTGCCATTTAGTGTGCCAAGCGTGTCAAAATACTTCGGTGCGAAATCCACCTCTTCGCCCACCGAACCAAAGAGATCGAGCTCACGCCTCTTCGCAAGATCTTCAATCGAACGGAGCATGGCTACGGCCTGCAAATAAATTCCACGAAAAACAGCCACTAGGCTCGGATCAAAAATTTCCAATGAGTTTGAAATTCTCTGCTCAGAGTCGCTCTGACATTTGAATGCACGGGCTTCAATGAGGGCCATCCCAAGCGCTTCGTCCAGGCTGCCTAGCAAGGACTCTTGAAGCACATCACTAGTGGTAATCGTGTTCATCACCCGACCGGTTTTCAGCCATGCACGTATGGGTTCGTCGATCTCTGTGTGTTTTTCTGCAAGTTGAACCGCGACAACGCGAGCGCGCTCCTTGATTCCGCAGGTGAGTTCTAGTCGATTGAGCAAATCTTGGTTCGGAACGCCCATGCGACCTAGCATGACAAGCGCCTCTGATACGTCTCTAACCAGCAGATCGGTTTCAGACTGTACTTCGCTGGGCCAGGAAATGCTCTGGAAAAATGCTCTGCAATACTGGAGTGCTTGAAAGGTTTGCGATTCAGTAGCCAACGAGAACCTGGATCGCACCATATCATGCAAAGTCAGTGCAACCTCGCGGGTCAAATCGATCTGGATTGCTTGATCAGTCGGTCGTCCTGTCGACGAAAAGGTAGATCGAATGAACGAGTCAAGTTTCTTGCCGACATCGTGGCCTGCATCGAGTAATGACGAAAGCGCCGTGGAGCGAAAGATCTCCAGGGTCTTTACCAATCGCTTGGCCAGCGATTCAGCCGGATTCTCGGTCGCTGGTCGAATACCATCAAACGCGGCTTGTAGCAGGTCGAGAACTTCTGAAATGGATTCCACTCTTGCCACAATGCCTGCCATCAGCTCAGCTCTGGGTTTTGGCGCTGTTTCGTTCGCCAAGCTGTTGGCACGATAGGTCTGCAACCAGGGCGCTTCGGTCATGGAGCAAGCCCTGGCTACATTGAGCCTGTCATCAGCATCTTCCAGTAGCGTCAACGGCGGTATTGGTTGAAGAAAAGCGGGTTGAACACGCTTGATCATCTCAGGCTGGCGTTTCTTCAATTGCTGAGTTGCGCGAACCAGTTCGGCAATGGCGAGCAGCTGGTCGCGAGGTGCGCTACCCGATTGATTCGCTACATCAACCCATTTGTCCAGACCCAAGCCGAACCTCGGGTCATCGGCCCGCTTAGGGAGCGCCTTGACCGTCATGAGAGCGGTCAAGACTCGAACGCGTTCGACTGGGTCGGTCGTAGTTGCAAAAGCTTCTAAGAGCAGCTCTGATTGATCCTCAGCCATGATCACTCCACCACGAACCGGAGCTTGCTGGCGTCCTTGCCCTTGCTTTGTTCACGCAGCAAGGATTCGAAGCGTTCACGCAGCTCGTCGGGCTTGGCGGGCGAGCCACCGCGCAGTAACGCTGCCTTGATTTCATCGCCGCTGATGCGAACCTTTTCCAGACCCGACAGGGCTTCCTGTACGGCGCTGACAAAGTCCGGGGTTACCGGGTCAGCCAGCTTTTTCGACGCGACGAACTTTTTGATCAACTCGCGGGCGGATGCCTTCAGCAGGTCAAGGTTGGCCTGGATGATCGGGTCGTCCAGGTTGTCGATCAGCGTTTGCTGCCAACCGTCGAGCAACTTGTCCAGTTCCTCATCCAGTTGCTTGAGCACGTTGGCGGCCGGAAGGAAGTCGACTTGCTCGTTGGCCGGGCGGAAGCTGCAGTGCGGGCAATAGGGGCTTGCCGACAGCTCCGATTCCACCAATGACGCGCAACTCTTGAGCTTGTCGAGCTTGTCGTCGAAGGTGGTGAGTTGACTGGTCGGCATCAGCGAGATGCCGGCCAGGGCCCGCATGGCCACCAGGCGCGTGTCCTTGCGCAGTGCAGACTTGGACTTGTCCTCCGCCACGCCTAGGCGAGCCTTGCTGTGCTGGGCGATGTAGGCGGTGAGATAGTCCTTCTTGAGCTGGGCCAGGGTCTGCCGGTATTCGGCGGCATGATGTGCGTTGCGGTCCAGCGCGAGATTGTCCAGGATGTCCTTGCGTGTGCTTTGCGCCTGCTTTACCCAAGCATGATCACTGGACAGCACCATCTCGGCCTGCGACAGGTAGGCGGCGGTGCTGCCCAACTC
>Ga0172370_10006707_pt1 | contig 14377 bp, 9 predicted proteins | sample LakKiv5m_FD_114538 | JGI IMG/M metagenome (GOLD analysis project Ga0172370, IMG submission 114538) | Freshwater microbial communities from Kabuno Bay, South-Kivu, Congo - kab_022012_11.5m | ecosystem: Environmental > Aquatic > Freshwater > Lake | place: Democratic Republic of the Congo...
GAGTCTAGCCGCCCCTGCAGGGCGGATTGAATTATTTCATAAGGGTCATTGAAATGATCTTTATGTCGGTTTTCGGGCGGTCGGAAGAATCGCGGGGGGCGTTGCCGATCTTTTCCACGATATCGATGCCTTTGGTTACCTCGCCGAAAACGGTATACTGGTAATCCAGCGGCGGATATCCGCCGGTTGAAGTGTAGATGGTTTTCTGTTCCGGAGTGAATTTCGGATGGGAGCCATCCCGTTCGAATTGGGTCAGTTCGTTGGCTGACCAAACCTTGCCCGTTACGATATAGAACTGTGATCCGGATGATTCTTTGTTCGGGTTTACGTTGTCGCCCTGACGTGCTGCGGCGAGGGCTCCTTTTTTGTGGATGTGATTCGGTTTGAATTCAGCAGGGATGGTTTTGCCAATGGAATTGAAGCCGAGCCGCTGGCCTGGTTTGGCATTTTTCGAGTCCGGGTCGCCGGCCTGGATCATGAATCCCGGCATCACGCGGTGAAAAAGGATGCCGTCATAGGACTTCTTGTTTATCAACTCGACAAAATTGTCCTTATGGATCGGGGTGTCGTCATAGAGAAGGATGGTCACATCCCCCATGGAGGTTTTCATCAGAACTTTTGTCTGCTGGGCCTGGTTTTCGCTCATTGTTCCGAGAGTTAACAGAACCGTTAGTAATAGGGTCAATCGAGTCATATCCGTTTATTTAGCGACGCAAGATAGAAAAAATCCCGATTCGGGGTTATGAACCGGTTTGCTCGTTTTGTTGAAAAGTGCTAATATTGCCGCGGGATGGTACCCGCCTCGAGACATTAGCTCAGCTGGTTTAGAGCGCTTGCTTGACAGGCAAGAGGTCACTGGTTCGAATCCAGTATGTCTCACACAGATAGTGAACCACTTACGAAGGAAATACCGGGTAAGTGGTTTTTTATTTGCACACAATTTACACACAACTCACTACGATAAGAGCTTAGACGTTAGTATATGACCTGATGACGGATTCAAAATCAGAGCAGCTTAAAACCGCTACGTATCTTTAATGCAACCAGGGAGATGTGATGACTTCAAAGCATTTTTTTGAAGCATGTCAATAATTCCGTGCGAGTGTAGAGGACAAAAAATTATCACGTAATTAATAGATTATCAGATTATAACATTGAGATTTAACGTAATTAACATTATTCAATAATATTGATAAAGTGTTATTGAACAAATAATTACAAGGTTTTAGATTGGTTAAAAGAGAGGGGGAGGGTCCGCAAAATCGTTTTCTTTCTTCAAAGATGGGGGTTGTCATTCAATTATTAAAAGCACGCCTAACTGTCAGTGCCTGTGTAGTGACATTTTACATTTTATTTATTTAGTCGGAAAGGACATGTAGTCTGGAAAGAAAACAAATGAAAGCTTGGGCAAAGAAATAAAGAGTTAATACCTTCACACAATGCTAATAGAACCTGGACAGATCGTCAAAAACCTTATTCCGTCTGAACCTGTAACTATCAATCAGATTCAGCCGCTTGGGAATATGGTGTCACTAAGATACACCGGAGTTAATTCCAACAGAACTAACACTAAAGTCATTCCCAGATCAGAATTTGAGAATCTTGAGCTGGTTTCGAAAGAAGGTTCTTTCAATTTCATGGGTGATCCCATCCGCTTTGCATTGTTCGCTGAAGCGGAACGCATTAACTCAGCCTATCAGTTTGATCCCCTGTTTGCTGTTAATTGTAGTATCGTTGACCCATTGCCACATCAGGTCGAGGCGGTATATAAGTTCCTTCTTCCCTTGCCCAAAATCAGATTTCTCCTAGCAGATGATACCGGTGCTGGGAAAACCATTATGGCAGGCCTACTCATGAAAGAATTGATGATGAGAGGGTTGGTCGAGCGCATTTTGGTTGTTACCCCTGGAGGCCTGACGAAACAATGGCAAGAAGATGAAATGGCTATCAAATTCAATATTCCATTTACGTTGGTTAATCGGAGTCTGTTTTCATCCGATCCAAACATATTTCACACGGCTCCACGAATCGTAACCTCCATTGATTTCATTTCTCGTGAAGATATCTTGAATGTCGCCAGTAATTCACATTGGGATTTAATCGTATTTGACGAATGCCATAAGCTTTCCGCTTACGATTATGGTAATAAGCAATACCTCTCATTACGGTATAAAGCGGCTCAGGTCTTATCTCAACAATGCGAGCATATTCTATTGCTAACCGCCACCCCTCATCGGGGAAGAAAAGACACGTTCAAGAAGTTACTGCAACTTTTGGATGAAGATATTTTTGCAACCGATGAAATTGCCTCAACTCGGATCAAAGAACTTGAGCATAACGGAATCAATAAGTTTTTTATCCGCAGATTGAAGGAAGATATGAAAGATTGGCAAGGTAAGCCCTTGTACAAAAACCGATTCACCAAGACCGTTTCCTACCAGCTTACCCCGGAAGAAAAGGAGCTATACGATGCTGTTACGAATTACCTGACAAAGCGGAAAGAAGAAGCAGCCGAAACAAGGAATATTCACGTTTCCTTGGCATTGACAGTGATGCAGCGAAGGTTGGTAAGTTCCATATTTGCCATAAAAAATACTCTTGAGCGAAGATGGAAGGCTTTACAGGGTATCGTCGATGAATTGAACAAGAACCCAGGTCTTTGGAGTCAGCGTCATAAACTGGAAGGATATGACGTAGAAAACATTGAAGATTTTGAAGACCTGGAGGATGACGAAAGAGAAGCGTTGGAAAATATACTATCTGACCCACGAAAATTTCGCCTGTTTACTACAGCAAGTAGTTTAAAAGAAATCCAGCAGGAAGCCAGTGAAGTAAAAGTACTTTTTGAGCTGGCACAGACCCTGTACAATCGCCAACAAGAGGAAAAGAAGTTCCAGGAGCTTCAGGCATTGCTCAAATCGAACGGCGTTCTTGATTTAGGAGAAAAATTGCTGATTTTCACCGAACATAAGGACACCTTGCTATACTTGGAAGAACGTCTTACCAAAAGTGGGGGTTACAAAGTTGCAACTATTCACGGCGGAAAGTCAGTAGATGAACGCAGACAGGCTCAATGGGATTTTGCAAAACCAGATACACAGATTTTGATTGGTACCGATGCTGCCGGCGAAGGGATCAACCTTCAATTCTGTCGATTGATGATTAACTGGGATATCCCGTGGAATCCTAACCGTTTGGAACAAAGAATGGGGCGTATTCACCGCTATGGTCAAAAACAGGATGTATTAGTTTTTAACATGGTGGCTAGCAATACCAAAGAAGGGAAAGTTCTGGAAAGACTGCTCACGAAATTGGATATCATCCGGGAAGGTATAGGGGATGACCGTGTTTATGATGTTATTCAGGATGTACTGGAGAATGTAAATTTGGAATCTATCATCAATTCCGTTTTCAATGGAAAGGAGACTGCCTTAGACGATTTCCTCGCACAAGATGATGAGCAATTGAAAGTTAGATTTAAGGAGAAGATTCGTGAACAGAAAAATAAGTTAGCTCATAGCACTGTTGATTTTAAAGACGCTAGGGTTCTTAAAGAGAATTCAGATGAGAAACGGCTACAACCCATTTACATCCGATTGTTTTTCGAAAAGGCTTTCAAATACATCGGAGGAGAATTCACCGAATTGCGAAAGTCTATCTATCGAATCGATAAACTCCCGGATGAGGTTATTCAAGCCCTAAGAACAGATTACAATATTTTTGCTGATGCCATTCGGCTTATCCAATTCTGCTTCGATAAAGATGTTTTTCTCGATTATCAAAATACCAATGATTTAGGCAAGGTTCATTATATAAATCCCGGCAATCCGCTTTTCGATAGTTTGATAAAAGTGGTGAGAAATAGATTCCGGGAGGATATGCTTAAAGGCACGATCCTCATATCCCCCGATGATAAGGAAGATTTTTTTGCATTCTTTGTCAAGTCCCAGATCGTTGACAACCGGGAAAGTAAAAAGGACGATAGCGTCGCTGATGAAAGGTTATTAATGGTGTACAAAACACAGAATGGCGATTTTCAAGTTACCTCTCCGGCTAAGTTTATTGACCTTCATCCACCCACAGAATTCACAAAACCAATCGAGCCACCACCGGTCGTGAGTAATGATGACGTTGTTCAGTGGAGTTTCGTCAATATTACTCAGAAGCAATTTGATGATACCAAAGCCCATGTTCAAAAGGATGCTTCAGATAGAAAAACCTACCTCGAATCGGCCTTTACTCGAGTAATACTGGATTTGCAGGTGCAAACGCAAGAATTACAGGGTAAGGTTTTGCTTGGGGATATCAAGGTACAGGATAAGATTTTAAAAAAGCAGGAAAGAATCTCTGAGCTTATCCGAAAAAAAGAATCTCGGTTGGAAAACCTTGAGCTTATGGCTCAGATCAGCCCTAAAGCTCCTGAAATTCTCGGATGTGCTTATGTTGTACCCTTAACCCAAGTTGAATATAAAGGGCATTATGGCATGAGTCGTGATGATGAAGCCGAAGCCATTGCGATGAAAACAGTAATGAATTTCGAAATTGAAGTTGGGTGGATGCCAGAAGATGTAAGTGCAAACAATGAAGGTTATGATATCCGAAGCATCAGCCCAGAAGGGTTAAAGCGATATATTGAGGTAAAAGGTCGAAGTGCCGTGGGTGGAGTAATGCTGAGTGAAAATGAAATGAACCGGTTGGCTCAGTTGGGTGATGCAGCCTGGTTGTACATGGTGATGAATTGTAAGAGCAACCCTGAACTTTACCGGATTCAAAACCCAGCATCGGTTTTGAAGTTTGAAATAAAGTCGAAAGGTGTTCAGTTTTTCCTTCCAATGGAAGAATGGCAACAAAAAGTAATCTGAGACAATGGCACAGGCTAAAAAACTCATCGAAGTGGCTATGCCGATTAAAGAAATATCGGCGGAAAGCGTAAGAGACGGGCGAATTCAACATGGTCATATTTCTTCCCTGCATAAATGGTGGGCCCGAAGGCCACTACCCGTTTGCCGTGCAGTTGTGTTTGCCAGCCTCGTACCTGACCCAGTTGATGACAATTGCCCGAATTCCTTTAAAGAGGCTGTCGAATTAATATTAGGCAATTTAGCTAATCCTGGTGACCCCTATAAACCGTATGATGATATACCTTATACATCTGCTATTGATCAAATGGAAGATAATTTGAGGAATCGACTCTTAATGTTCATAGGAAAGTTTTCTAATGATTTCATCGAGAATGAAAAACAAGGCAAAATAACCAATGCCAAAGAGACACTAAGTGCCTCGAGCTTAATTAAATGGGATAATAAGAACAATGAACCCCTGCTTAATAAAGCTCGTAAATTGATTTGGGTAGCTAATAACACCCAAAGTGGAAAAACAGCAATAGACTTGCTGAATGATTTTGATTCTCATTATAAAAGCATTAAGGATTCAGAACAGGAATTATACTCTACTCCAGACAGACATCTTACCAATGTTGATTTACTTATCAAGGAATCTGCTTTGCAAAATGCAATTGAAGCTTTTTGGGATAAGATGCCCAAAGTATTCGATCCATTTGCCGGTGGTGGAGCCATCCCACTGGAAGCTGCTCGGTTGGGTTGTCGAAGCTACGGGAATGACATTAATCCAGTTGCATTTATCCTACAAAAAGGCAGTACTGAGTATCCACAGAAATTTGGCAAACCCATTACTTATTCAAAGTCTGAATTTGTTAAACAATACGGTCAGCAATTATGGAATCAGCAACCACATGAAAACAAAATTGTAACAAATGGAGAAGCCGTTGCTGTGAAGATAAATAATAGAATTGCTTTCGATGTTGATATATATAGCTCAAAAATTCTATCTGCAGCAGAATCAGAAATTGGTCATTTGTATCCAAAAAACAAAAATGGAGAAAGCCCGTTGGCATATTATTGGGCTAAGGTTGTAACATGCAGTAATCCAAGTTGCAAAGCCGAAGTCCCAATGTTGAAAGGTTTTGATTTAGTGAAAACCAAGAATAGAAAAGTGCATTTGTACCCAATAATTTCTGGCAATAGAATTTCTTTCGAAGTAAGGAATGGCAGCTCTACCATCAAGGGATGGGCTGACAGAGGTAATTTGCGTTGTCCTTGTTGCGGCAATACTACGGATGCAAAAACATTAAAAGCCCAATTTATTGAAGGCAAGTCCAAAGAACAAATATTAGCGGTTATTTGGGAAGGAGTTGGTGGGAAAGTTTATACTATCCCTAATGAATTAGAACTAGAAATAACTAAAACTATCAACAACATCAGCAGACCTACTGAGATTATGCCGGTTGCGTATACACAGGCATTGCCATGTTGCACATGGGGAATGAAGCATTGGAGCGATTTATTCAATAATCGTCAATTATACTCCAGCCTAAAAATCGTAGAATATTTTGTAAAGATTAAACAGGACCTTGAAAACTTTGAAGACAACTACAAAATTGCATTGATTACTTATTTGGGTATTTGGATTGATCGTATGGTTTCAAGATTGACTTCATTTGGTTTAATAGATATTGGCAGAGATACCATTGTTGACTTGTTTGGAAGGCAGGCGATACCAATGGTATTCGATTACCCTGAAGTTAATCCATTTAAAATGGAACAATCTTCATGGATTATCAAAGTTATTGAATCTGAGAGTTTCGAATTTCCCGCAATGTGCAATAATGCCTCAAGTGGCGAAAAGGCTCAATTCAGTAAAAAATATCTTACTGCCGTTATAACCGATCCACCTTACTACGATGCGATTGCATATGCTGACTTGTCGGATTTCTTTTACGTTTGGTTAAAGAGAACATTAGGGAATATTTTTCCATCCAATTTTGCAACACCTCAAACGCCAAAAAGCGAAGAATGCACTGCTTTAAAGCATCATCACAATGGTAATTTAGATAAGGCTAACCAACATTTCGAAAATAAATTACTTGAAATATTTGATACCATTGAATATCAAACTTCAGATATCGTGAGCATTATGTTTGCTCATCAAAGTACCGAAGCTTGGACAACGCTCTGCAATTCAATTTTAGGTTCAAGAATGAATATTACCGGTAGCTGGGCAAATGACACTGAAACAATCACAGCATTGAAGACAAATAAGGCTTTCCTTTCAAGCTCAGTAACTGTTTGTGCAAAGCCGGCTCAACGAAAAGGTATAGGTGAATTTAAGGAAGTTAAACAAGCGATCGAACAAAGAGTATCAATAGAAGTAGACCAACTATATCGGCTTGGTTTCAGAGGGGCAGATTTATTAACAGCATGTTTTGGGCAGGCTGTAAGTGAGTTTGGAAAATATGAAAAAGTTGAGAAAGCGGACGGTAATGATGTTACAGTTGCTGAACTATTGGAAATGGCGAGGGAAAGTGCCTTTAATGCATTACTTAAAGGATTTGATGGAGATGATTGCACCAAGTTTTATATCGGATGGTTGCAGCTTTATAGCTTTACCGAAAGTGAATTTGATGATGCCGCCAAATTTAGCCGAGTAGGGTTAAGTATTAATGTTCATGAGCTTTTTAATGAACACATTCTCATGAAAAATGGAAATAAACAAACGCTCGGGGGTTTTCAGGAAAGGTTACAGACTAATAGGAATCTTGGTGATAATACCAATAGTTTTCTAATAGACCAAGTTCACCGGGCGATGGCTTTATACAAAGGAGCAAATCGTGGTGTATTGTTACAATACATAAAAAAAGTGGCATCAAATCCTGAAAGTAGTTTCTGGCGTGTAGTTACTTCATTATGTGAGGTTTTGCCAGCGGGAAGCGAAGACCTCAAACAGGCACTTGGGTTGCTCATGAATAAAGACAGTCTGATAAGGGAAAGTAAGACTGTTGGTACATCGTCAGCCGAACAAACAACACTTTTTAATTAACAAGACAAAATTATTATGACATGCAACCTTGGTTTAAAATAGTCAAACCGCACAAAGACATTCAGGATGGACATTTAGATGAATCCATATTTGCCGCCAACCTTGCTGAGGTAGCATCCGGAACGGGAAGAGAGATTTACACCAGCCCGGAAATGTTTTTTCAGAAAACATTCTTCACCGCAGGGCTCAAGAGTATTGCCAAGAGAGTAGTACAAGGGTTAAACGGTGGCCAAGATGCTGATAACCGCGTCATTAGTTTACAAACTGGGTTTGGTGGTGGTAAGACCCATACCCTAATATCGCTGTATCACTTAGCCCAATGGGGCAAGACAGCCGCTCAGAGTAAACATACCAAAGAATTGATAGAAGCAACCGGTGAGCCCAAATTCTCATCCGCCCATATTGCTGTTTTCACCAACTCAACAAACGACCCTGCACAAGGAAGAACTCTAGCTGGATTGCATATCAGAACCTTATGGGGGGAGTTAGCTTACCAATTAGGTGGGAAAGAAGCGTATGAAATCATCAGAGTTAATGATGAGATGATGATTGCTCCTAAAGGATTGTTCAAATCTGTTTTAGAAAGATGTAAACCGGCTTTAATACTCATCGATGAATTGGCTGATTATTGTGTGAGCGCATCTGCAGTAAGGGTCGAGGCATCCAATCTCAGTGACCAAACGGTAAGTTTTATGCAGGAACTGACCGAAGCGGTATCGGGCACTGACAATTGTGTAATGATTGCGACCTTACCTGCCAGTGCTCAGGAACTCGCATCTTCTCCAGTTTCTTCGCAGATTCTCACGGCATTGGAAAATAGGATCATCCGGGTAGGTGCAAATATGAAACCCGTTGAAGACGATGAGATTTTTGAAGTTGTGCGCCGAAGACTGTTTGAAGACATCGGCACGACTGATGAAATAGGTAAAGTGATTTCATCATATTCAGTATTTTACCAATCTCTCTTATCTGAAATCCCTACATATGCTTTAACCTTAGATTATAAAGAACGCCTAAAAAAATCATATCCATTTCACCCTGAACTGATTGATATGTTCCGCTTACGATGGGCAAGTAATCCGTATTTTCAGCGAACCAGAGGCGTTTTAAGAATTTTGGCTTCCATTGTTTCAGACCTTTGGAAGCGACAATCCTCGTTAACCGGCAGCCAGTTCATGATCCATACGTCTGATGTTGTATTATCAAACATCGAAGCCATCACAAGCCAGATAACCATTCTTAATGGGCCAAGCTGGGATTCGGTCATCAATGCCGATGTTTCTGGTTCTTCATCAAATTCATTTCGTATTGACAATGAAGTAAAGGAATTAGGGAAATTCAACATCACTCAGGGGATATCATCTACCATTATATTAGGCACATTCGGTTCACGTGGCCAAAATAAGGGTGTCGGCATTGATGAAATCAAATTGTGCATGGTTAAGCCTGAAGGTTTCAATCATAATGACATTAACGGAGCATTGGACAGATTAGAAGGTAATGCCCATTATCTTTACTATAGCAGCATTGGACAAAAGAAGTACTGGTTTGATACAACACCGAATATCAATATCCTGATAAATCAAGCAAAAGGAGACATTAGGAATCCTGATATTCATGCTGAAGTACTTAAACGGGTTGTTGAAAAGGCCAAAATGGTTCAGGTATTCAACACCCTGGTAAATCCCTCGGAGGATATACCTGAGCAAATGAAGCCAACTTTGGTCATCCTAAGTCCTAAGTATTTGGCAAATCCGAATGCAGTTAACGGTAATACAAAACCAATCATTGAAAAACTGGCAACCAAAAAGGGAAACAGTGAACGGATTTACCGAAACACCATGTTGTTTCTGGTTTGTTCTGAATTGGGGATTGGTCGGTTACAGGACGATATTAGGAATTACCTGGCTTGCCAGAAAATTAGCAATGATTACAATTCACAATTGACTCAAGATCAAAAGTCGGATATTCGTCGCAGGATAGAGGATGCAAATAAACAGTCGGATGGTTCTTTAGTATCCGCATATGCAATTGTCCTTAAGTATTCAGTCAAAAATGGTGTTGAAAGGTTGATTATAAGACAGTTCAAAGAATCCATTGACGCTCAGATAAACACAAATATTATAGCCGCGCTCAAGGAAGAAGAATGGTTGCTGGAATCTGTCGGATTAAACACATTAAGCAAGAATAACTTAATCCCAACACCCGAACAGCCAATCAAGGTGAAGGAAGTCTATGAGGCTTTCCTTCGTTTTGATGATAAACCAATGATAACCGGTATTGGGGCTGTCAGTCAAGGATTGTTAAGGTATTGCACCAATGGTGAATTTTGTATTGCCACCGGTGATGGCACAAATTTCACTAAGATTTTCTTTCAGGAGAATGTTCCCTTTTTTGATGTTATGGATGGCAGTTATTGGCTTGTTCATAAAAGTTTAAAACCACAGGCCCAAACAGTAATAACAGGGAATCCTCCGTATTCTGAACCAACCGCTGAACCACTGGAATCTAATGATGATGGAGGGAATTCGCCATGGGGACAACCAATAGTACCCGGAACTGTGCGAAAATTCAATGCTATTACGATTTCAGGTAAAGTGCCGCTTGAACGTTATACAGAGCTGTTTAGTTGTTTTATAGCGCCTTTTGCGATGACCGGTAATAAGATCGAAATTGAAATGAAATTCAGGATCAAATCCTCCGAGAGTAGCCCGTTGGATGAAAGTAAGCAGCAGTACAAGTCAGCGAAGGAGGCATCTAAGCAGTTGGGGCTGGATTTTGGCGAAGAGTGAGTATGTGGTATAATTTTAAATCCAATAAAATGAATTTGAAAGAACACAGAACAAAAATAAATGAGAATCCGGATGCTTATTCTGAAGATTTGAAGGATGATAGGCTTATAGTGACAATGCTTTCTCACATAAGGAAGGACTTTCCGGGCGTACGTTTTACAGCGGAGAAAAAAGTAATCTTAAAAAAAATTGTGACTTTAATTTTTGAAACCCAAGATCACAGACCATTTTTTTACATTGAGGGAACCGAGCTCCCACTATGTTGGAATATGCCCGGGCAATGGGAATGGAATTACATAAAGTATGAGTGGGGCCATTTATTTGTTTAGTTTCAAAACATGGTGGACAAAAACTCTCTTAAATTTAAGGTGTAATTTTCTTTATTCAAAACTATATAGTCTCTCTCATTTTAATGGTTGACTGTTAATTGCCGGAAATAACTCGCCAGAGTTATTCTGGGTATTAACAGGCTTTCTTATTCTGGGTTTTTCTTTCTAGTAGGGTCCTTCTTTTTATCTCCCATCGGTTCTTTAAAACTGCCTGATCCCTTCCGAAATATACATCTGCAGGAGTCAGATTTTGCAAGGACTCATGATATCTGTGATTGTTGTAATAGTCGACAAACTCACCGATCCTGCGTTCCAGTTCTCCCGGTAAGAAGTAGTGTTCCAGCTTGATCACATTTTTCATTGTCCGATGGTAGCGTTCAATCTTACCCTGAGTCTGTGGATGAAGTTTCTTGCCCCTAATGTGTTTTATTCCAATTTCTTCAAGGTATTCATCAAAGCCTTTGGCGATATAGCAGGGACCATTATCTGTTAATACCACAACTTGCTCTTCCGGAGCTAATCCAGCAATACTTTTGGCATCTGAGATCACTCTTTCTGCATCTTCTTGTTTCTGATGCTGACATAACTCCCAATGAATGATATACCGGGAAAAATCATCCAGTATAGTTGAAAGGTAGAACCAACCCCAACCCATGATTTTAAAGTAAGTAAAATCGTTCTGCCACATCTGGTTAGGTCTTTTGGTCTTCTTCTCAAACTCGTCTGCCGCACTCATAACAATCCAGGCTGGGCTGGTTACAAGGCCCCTTTCTTTAAGGATCCTGTAAACACTGCTCTCGCTGATAAACCATCCCTTTTCATCAGTGAACTTAAAGGCTAATTCCCTTGGAGACAGATCTTCATAATCAAGTGCAAATTCAATCACTTCCTCCCGCTGCTGTTCAGGAATCTTATTCCAGAAATACCTCCGCGTGGTTGATTTGGGTAATAAGCCGTCAAATCCTTCACGTTGATATCGGTCATACCATTTGTAAAAAGTACTTCTGTTTATTCCTAGTTCCTTGAGCGTTCTGGAGACTCCAAGTTCCGATTCGCTGACAATACGGATGAGTTCCATTTTTTCACTGGCACTTCGTCTCATATACCTGTAATTTACTCGGTACCAGTCAGACTTTTTTTTGAACGCCTGAGGTCAAGACTCAATTCAGCAACAAGTTGCTTAAGCTCCGCATTTTCTCGCTTAAGAAGAAGTACCTCAGAGCTGGTCGCCTCACGCTTTAGATCGCCATTCAAACGCTTCTTTCCTGCATCCAGAAAGTCTTTGCTCCAATTATAATACAGGTTGGCATGAATCCCTTCTCGCCTGCAGATCTCAGCAATACTCTCTTCTGCCCGGAGACCTTCCAATACAATGCGTATCTTTTCTTCAGCTGAATAATGCTTCCGCGTGGCTCGCTTAATCTCCCGGATCTTCTTTTCCGGTGGGGTTGGTTTTTCTTTTGTCATAACTCAATCTATTAAGGTGTTACAAGTTAATATCCACACCTTATTATTAATCAAGTTATGTCCACTTTATGCTGATGACGTACAGCCATTTATTGTCAAAAAACCAAAACTTGGGGAGATGCAATAATATTGAAAATCTAGGGCTCTATTCTGCACGATGCAATCAACACATTCAGAGTGGCATGAATATTCAGGAGCTGATGATTTATGGAGGATTGCTTGCGCAAAGGATTTCAAATGTAATGACCAAAAGAAGGATACTATTTGAGTCCGAAAATTGGAAAAACCTGATAAAAGAATTAAAAGACAAGAAAGCTAGGGTTAATTAAAATTCGCTGAGGTTATAGTAACGTGGCAAATAATGATTTCACATTTATTGAAAGTGTTATGAAAATAAGTCAAATATATAATCTTAATAAATCTCAAGCCGAGCTTGACTTTGTCGACATTGACCCGGACGGAGACTTGCCAATCTTTCTTGATCCCTTTTTCTTAAGTAAAAGGAATGATAGGTGGTCAATTGAGGCAACCTTAACACTACGAAGTTTTTTTCAAAAAGTGATTGATTGTATCAGACTCGGGCAAGAGGCATTGGCTAAAGAATTATTCAATCATTTACACGAACCAAACGCAACCTGTCTTGGTTTGTCCAAAGGCAATCCATGCGGTAGAGGAATTGGTAATAATGATACTGATAGAATTTATGAAGGACTGCTTAGTAGCAAAGCAATACAAACTGGACTTATTCAGGATATTGAGGATAATATTTTGTTCGTTGAGAATTTTGGGAAGGACAAATTATCTGATATGACTACAAACATTCTGAATCGACATCTAATAAAATATACTCAAAATCAATGTAAATTAAATAACATCCCCCTTACTTTGAGCATCTCTTCTGGATTTTATTGGAACCGCCAGGAGGGAGAGTGGCAAAACGAATATACTGAAATGTTGGTTTATAATGGAAGAAAGATTCTTCTAGTTCCTAAGGGAATAGTTTCATTTTGCAGAGGTTATACGCCGGAAAGATATTATAATCAATTTGTCTTGGAATTTCTTCAAAATGAAAGTCTTCAATTAAAAAGTGCTTTAGTTCAACGGAGAATTAATGGTACTCCTTTTGTTACAAAGAAAAGTTTGAAAGAAGTTCATCCTCTAAACAAGGATTTTCTTCGTCGTTTTACACGAAATCACCCAGAAGTACTGCAGAGTTTTAAGGATCAAACTGATATAGAATCCCTTGCCAACCTTGAAATTGCGGAATCGAGTATTAACGAAATAGCGAAGAATTTAATTAGCCAATTGGAATCCATACCATATGGACCTGCTCATGCATCCGCTTTTCATAACTTAATAATAGGAATTCTTGAAATCATTTTTTATCCTCATTTGGTTAATCCCGTAAAGGAGCAAGAAATCAATCAACGAAGAAAGAGGATAGACATATGTTTTGACAATGCTTCTAAGAATGGCATTTTCAATAGGTTATCAGAGAAATTTAAAATTTTTTGTCCATATATTTTTGTTGAGTGCAAAAATTATTCAAGGGACATCGCTAACCCGGAACTTGATCAAATTGCGGGAAGATTCTCCGTCAATAGGGGCCAAGTTGGGTTTGTCGTCTGTAGAACAATTGATGATATGCCTTTATTTATACAAAGATGCAAGGATACCTATAAAGATCAAAGGGGATTAATAATTCCCTTAGTTGATGAGGATATGATTGTTATGTTAAAAAACATAAACGATTTGGATACTCAATTTATTTGTAGCCTTCCCTAAAAATAGGACAGTTTATAAGTAGACAAATTGATTTACTTTTAACCTGTCGTTATGAAAACAACCAAATTTACCGAGACCCAGATTTTGAAGGTCTTAAAAGAGCACGAA
>Ga0172370_10006717_pt1 | contig 14360 bp, 20 predicted proteins | sample LakKiv5m_FD_114538 | JGI IMG/M metagenome (GOLD analysis project Ga0172370, IMG submission 114538) | Freshwater microbial communities from Kabuno Bay, South-Kivu, Congo - kab_022012_11.5m | ecosystem: Environmental > Aquatic > Freshwater > Lake | place: Democratic Republic of the Congo...
GGAGATAGAGCAGATGTGCTGCAAGTCCCTTCTCGTTGATCCCCTCCATGTTCGCGTCCACGAGAGGGTCCATTTCCTTACTGGGGCTACCCTCGAGGGCTTTCAAGGCGAACTCGTAAGGGACGACCCCGATGCTGCCGTACTTGGAGACCCACGTTAAGGAGCTCTCGCCCGCTCCCCCTTGCATTCGGACACCGCGGGGATAGATTACAATTCTCTCTCCGAAAGGATGATCCCAATCCATAGAGCGAGCAACGACGACAGCCTGCTTGTTGGTGTTCCATAAGATTCGCGAGCAGGCAGAGCCGAGGTCGACGAAAATCAGCAAAGAAGCCAGTAGTCCGGCGGCGCCGAGCATCAGTTGTCTCATCGCCTTGAACATATGTTCTCCTTCTTTCCGGAATTCAAGCGCCCTTCACCCTGAGAATGATCAATGAGCCATGGATAGTCAAGGAATATCCCTGGCAATCCTGGCTTCCGGCACCTCCACCAATGTTCTCTTCCTGAATAATGACTATCATAAAGGAAGCGTGGAGGATGTCAGCTCAAGTTGACAGATAGGCCCAAATAGACGCGCGAAGGCTGAAGATGGCTCCAGGTCAACAGATCAACAAGGAGGCGCATGATGGCTAAAGAAGAGAAAAAGGAAGGCAAGATGGACATGCAGGCGATAATGGAAGTGTACAGGAAGCTGGGAACCCCCGGCGCACCCCATAAGATGCTTGCTAAGTGGGTGGGCTCCTGGATCACCAGGACCAGGGTGTGGATGGAGCCTGATAAGCCCCCATCGGAGGGTACAGGCGCCTGCGAACAGAAGATGATCTTTGACGGACGTTACCTACAGCAAGAGTATACCGGCGAGATGATGGGGAGTCCGTTCACCGGCGCCAACATCATTGGGTACGACAACCACACCAAGAAGTATGTATCGACTTGGATCGATTCAATGAGCACCGGCATCTATTATTTTGAGGGAACTGCCAGCCCGGATGGTAAGATCATTACGCAGGAAAGCAGCTACGACGATCCGGTCAGAGGCCCCACCGTATGGCGAAGCGTGACCAGGATCGTGGATGACAACACCCTCGAGTATGAAATGTTCCTTACCCCCATGGGAGGCAAAGAAGAAAAGATGATGGAGATGACCGTCACCAGGAAGCAGTGATAGGGGAGGTCAGCCTTTGTGCGGCAGCACACCGGGGTCGTTGCGCGGACGGTGTCGTCGGACACGTGTCGTGGGCCGAGGGTGCGCTTCACTATAATTGATTCTCTTGATTCTGAAGGGTGTCTCCGGCTCGGAGAAGAGTGAGAACAGGATGGGCTTCGATGGAGCTCCCGGACTCGATCCCCACTTATCGCAAGAAATTTGTTGACCTGCACCCTCCTGTGATGATTTCCTGCTCCGAAGCAACGGAATGCCCCAGGAGAAGTCGTGGCAGAGAAGGAAGCTCATGGGCAAGCACTGAAGATGTCCATCGAATCCAAGGGCAGGACGCGGCTGAAAGCCATTGCGGAGGCGGTGGGACCGGCCGTCCGCGACCAAACACAAGAGGGTCGATGATCGTGACAGACTGGAAGAAGGAAATATTGGGAGCGCAGAGCCTCGACGACCTGTGCAAAACGCTGAATCAGGCAGTAGGAGCCTACGAATCCAACGGAGACGCCGAGAGTTTTCAATCCTTCATTGGGCTATCAGGAACGGACTGGACGAAGCTTCCGCTATTTGGTCCGGATGACTGGGGCCTTCCCCAGGGGGTCTATTCCTGGGATGCTCGCGGTAATGTCCTTGTCCGGGACAACAATGTGTGGCAAGTGGTCCCGCTCCAGGAGGTCCAGCCTCTCTTTTACTCCGGGTTTGACGTCGCGGTCGAGTGGGACGAAGACCGAGACGCCTGGATCGTTCACGGTCCCCATGGACAAATAGCGGGACAATACGATACGCCCTGGGAGGCCCTTCGTGCGTTTGAGCGTCCCACGTCACAGGAGTGAAGCGCTCCTCGCCGCTTCGCGGTCTTCGTCAATATCGGCAAGCACTTCCAGCCCCCTCTCTCCGGCAGCGCCGAGAGGCTCCGGAACGTCCCGATCCATTTGTGCCGGCTCCCGTATTTCGGTGATGAGAGGCGCTCATCACGATAGCGTGGGGATTCGGCGGGAGCAGGATGGAAAATCATAACCGTTCAGCGGGAAAGACGAGCTCACCGCAGAGAACGCGGAGAGCGCAGAGGTAAGAATTCTTGAAATCTCGGCGAGGTGCGGTCCTCGCCCCAGAGAAGGGGAATTGCATCGCGTCCAACCCTCAATCCAGGATGGTGCGGGGGGCTTCATCACGTAACCAATCGGAAGAAATTGGATTTTTTCTGCATTCTCTGCGCTCTCCGCGGTGAACGATTACGGAAAATCACCCCATTTGGGGGCCGAATGGATCTTCTTCGGTACAGTTCCATGATTTTACCGGAGCCATCGAGCGCAGGTTCACCTGTAACTGGAATACATCCGGCCTGGCATAGTGCCCCACCGCGTCCAAGTCGTATTTGCCTCTGGCAATATCGTCCAGATCCACGTCGGCGGTTAGTATGCATGGGCCATCAAAATTGGGCCCGGCGAGCACGTTTCCGAACGGTCCAACGATGCAGCTCCCGCCGCGCATAAGCACAGTCTCCGGGTCGTCACCTTGAACCCCGGCGTAATCTTCAGGGCAGTCCTTTCTGAGAAGGTACTGGCAACAACTCAGTACAAAACAGCGGCCTTCAAGGGCAATGTGCTGCATCGACGGGAGCCACGTCTCTCGGTCATCCGCCGTGGGCGCACAATAGAGTTGGATGCCCTGAGAATACATATAGGTCCTGAGCAGTGGCATGTAGTTTTCCCAGCAAATCACAGCACCTATCTTGCCGACCGTGGTGTCGAGAACCGGCATTGTGGAACCGTCACCGAATCCCCATACCAGCCGCTCCATAGCCGTTGGCATCAGCTTGCGATGCTTTCCCAGGAGTTGACCTTGAGGTGAAAAGAACAGGGCCGTGCAATAGAGGGTCCCCCCGAGCCGCTCGATCACACCGATGACGAGGAACACCCCTTGTTTCTTTGCGGCCTCTCCAAGAATGCGGGTGGCTTCACCGGGAACTTCGACAGCGCTCTCGAAATAGCGCAGATAATCGTCTCTCCCGTAGGGGAATCGCATTCCCATTCGGGCTCCGAAGTCCAGTCCCTTCGGATACGCGGAAATGAAGGCTTCCGGAAACAGAACCAACTGAGCTCCCTTTCCTGCAGCATCCTCGAGCAGTCTTTCCGTCTTGGCCAGAGTGGCTTCCTTGTCGAATAGCGCTGGAGCGTCCTGCACCACGGCAACTCGGACGATCTTCATGAAAAGATTCCTCCTGTATTCAAGGTGTTGAGCAAGCTTTTGCCGGCGTCTCCTGCAACCGGAAGCCTATTTCCTGAGCATCATGACCTGGTACCTGGCGCTGTCGAGTGCACCTTTCAGATCTTCCAAGGATCTCTCAAGTTCAGACTTCACTTGGTGCCAATCCCGAGGTATTGAAGTGCCGAGCTCCATCAATTTTTGCTTCACTATTGTTTCTCTGACCTTGAGGGATGCTATTTTCGCTCTCACCTCGGGTGGAAGCTTGCGTTCCACCGCCTTTGCCATTTCCTCGAGCTCCTCTATTTGCTTGGATAAACCGAAGAATTGGTTCCCGATTCGGTGCCGGTATTCCGCTCTCAAAGTGGACCGGTCCTGCGGCCTGCTTGCGTGCTGTTCGGGCTCTGTTCCCACGTGCCGCTCAGGGCCGGGAATTTCATCGGTCAGCGGTCTGTCGCGGCTCCGTTCGATCTTCAGGTTTTCGTCATACCAGGCATAGAGAGCTCCGCGGTCAAAAGCCAGGAGCATGGGAGCAATCATTAAGATTACCAAGAAGAAATTCCTCATGTCACTCGCTTCTTTCATGAGCGAGGATCCCGAACTACTGCACGGGGCGGCCGAGATTCGCATCACTCCTCGCCATATTATTGCCTGCACCGTAGCCGAGATCGGATTTTGCTTGTTCGGCCTCACCAACATATGTACGCATGTGAGCACAGCAAGACAAGGGCCCATCCGAGCGTAACCGCGGGAGGAGCCGCATGCCGATCACAATTTTTGTCCGCTCAGTGGGAAGGACGAGCTCCCCGCGGAGACCGCAGAGGTAAGAATGATTGGTTCCTCAATCAAGAAACGGAAGGGATTGGATGAGTCTTCGCAGATCGTCCAGACACTTCTCGGAGATTCTTGTTATCTGAAAGCCTGCAAGCCCTTCTCCGGTGTCTCTTTCTTCCTCTGCCCATTGGCATCGAGCCTCGAGCGCGATGGAATCCGCTTCGATGAAGTCCCCACTGGGTATCACGAGGATCTTGGTTTCCCCGATTCTGGCAGCCATGCCCGTTATTGCCATCCCCTTTTCGGTGATGTTGCTCAAAAGGCCTCTGGACTCAGGATGCTTCGATTCGGAAATATCTACCGCGATAGCCAGATAATGTCTGGGTAATTCGCGCATGTTCTCAATAAGGACGGTGTCGTGAGCCGACGTGGATATCCCGTAAAGTTCCTCCGCCGTTATGGCCTTGGCCTCTATGAGAGTCTGAAATATCCTTCGCAGCCCGTCGGAAGACAGCGCATATTTCTTCAACAGATCAGAATCGGTCATTCCCGAACGGATGTCTTCGACAAGATCTTCCTCGCTCATTCGTTGGATGATGATCGTGTCGTGAAAAGTCGCTCTCCGCTGATCAATCTCTGCCGAGGTTATCGCCTTGGCCTCAAGGAGTTTCAGTACGAGGCTTTGAAGCCCCTTGGCGGACAGTCCATATTTTTCCATCAACTGGGCATCGGTCACACCTGAGCGGATGTCCCTGACGGCATCTCCGGCTTTGATTTTGATCTTCCGTGTCATTGGTCTATAGTTTCGCCCTCTTTGTGCTCCATGGTTCGCTCGTTCCACGCGCGAACGGTATTTTTTCCGACGCCTGACTCCGACGGGCTTCCCTCGAAAATGCGGTAGAGAGATGGCTTCTCCGCGCCGCGGCTATCATGTCAGAGAAGGTCGTGTTCGGCCTATTCCGGCCCCAGGGCGCCGGAACGGTGAGAACGTGTTTGACTTGCTCCCACCGACTCACAAACCAGATCGCCTGACTGACCTTGTGACTGCCGACCGCGAGCACCCAAATCGTCTTCAAGGCCCCGAAACACTCCAGACTTGGGGCGCTGAAGCAAGCCCGAAAATTTGTAACCGCTCAACGGGAAAGAGGAACTCACCGCAGAGAACGCGGAGAGCGCAGAGGTAAGAATTCTTGAAATCTCGGCGAGGTGCGGTCCTCGCCCCAGAGAAGGGGAATTGCATCGCGTAACCAATCGGAAGAAATTGGATTTTTTTGCATTCTCTGCGTCCTCTGCGCTCTCCGCGGTGAACGATTACGAAAATTTATCTCCTCCACCTCAAGCGGCTGCGGTAACTTCCGACTCACGGCGTTCCTCCCTCGCCACGTTCCTCACCAGAGTTATCGATGGAATGCCGCTCTTTTTCAACCTGTTTCCGCGATAAGCGTCACAACATCTTACCCGAATGGCGAAACCATAGAGTATATACTCCTAAGAATAATAACGCCCGAATCCTAACTCCGACCGGAGCATCTGTATGGTAATGAATGGCAAAGGCCGACAGATCAGGAGGCGCCAAAATGAGAATTGCTGAGATGGCTTTCTTGGGATTCGTGAGACGTTCGCGGCAGAGCTCAACGACCATAAGCCTGGTTTTATTGTTTCTCGCTGTCACGTGCTTGACGGCATCCACGGCCTGGTCTCAGTCCAGCGATCACAAAATGGTGATGCCCCCGGATTTGAAATGGGTCGAGGCGCCGGGGCTACCGAAGGGCGCGATGATCGCGGTGATCGAAGGACCCCCGGACCAGGCGGTTCCTTTTACGATGCGCGGCAGGGTCCCGGCCAATTATGTGATCCCGCCCCACTGGCACCCGGCCGTTGAACGCGTAACAGTACTATCCGGAACCTTGCATATGGGATTTGGGGACAAGTTCGATAAGACCGCGACAGTGGCATTGGGTCCCGGCAGCGTGAGCATCATGCAACCGAAGACCACTCATTTCGTGTGGACCGATACGGAGACCGTGATTCAACTTCATGGGACCGGCCCTTGGGGAATCACCTACGTCAACCCCGACGACGACCCCAGAAAGAGGTAGGGTCGGCAGTGCAGAAATTTCGCGGGAGACCGGCGGCGGCCATTGGCCGCTGCCTCGATCGGATTCGACTGTTTGCAGCGTGCGGTTTTCGGGGGGCATAACATCGTTTTGTAGCGGAGGCGCTTTCGCGGCCCCACAGGTCGTCTCTTGCTCAGATTCCGGCAGGTCAGTTCCTCAACCGTTGCGACCCCGCTGCAGCGAGGCCCCCCGCGTTCCGCCCCGTCCGTGTTGCCTGTGGAAGCTTCCAGAAATAGGTCTGCTGTCTACGATTCCTTTTCTGAGTGCCGTGGTGGGGGCAGCCGGGAACGACCACCGTGCAATTTATCCCATATGCCGTTCTATACTCATCCTGACCTTCAAGGTCACCAATTACGGGCGCGGTAGGGACGTCAGTTACCTGACGCCCCCCGCAGAACATCGAGGTTCCATTGGATGAGGCGTTCGTTATGTGGGATCTCCGTTGCCTGGAAGAGGATTTCCCGGCACTTTTCCCTGTTGCCGAGACCGTAGTGGCTAACGGCCAGGTTGTTCTTGATTTCAAAGAATTCGGGGAATCGCTCATCCAGGCGTGAGTAAATGCTCACCGCAGCCTGAAGGTCCGCGCCGAGTAAGGCGTGTATACCGGAATGAAACTCGGAAGCCAACCCGTCGAGCGATGGCAGCTTGTCGGGCTTTCTTGCCTTTTCAGCGAGTATTTTCTTATCGAGATCGTCAGGTTTGAGGAAATCCGCCGCGTTTGTCTCGTAGTCTACGCCTCGAATCTGCCGACAGTCCCGGCATGACTCTTCCGGCTTGCCGTTGAGGATTGCGAGGCAGCTCTTTCGTCTGGGCATGCCGTTCCAAATGTCCTCAAAACGGTTTTCGAGGAGGCTGCCGACCGTTATCCACCGGCTGCAGCACGCGGCAACCGTTCCGCTCGCATTGACAAACGCCATGGTGCTCAACGCCCAACACCCCCTCTCGTGCTTGTTGAAGGCTGCTTCACTTTGCACATGAATTCCCCCGCGTTGAAGTTGAGAGGAAACGGTATCGAGCAGCTCCGCGACCCGTGCCTGATCGTTGAAGAGGCTATAGCCGCGGTATTGGGTAGGAAGATGCGTCCAGGAGAGCTTTACCGCGTCGACACCCAGCTCCGAGCACAGCTCCGGAAGCTGCACGAGGCTCAAGAGATTCATCGCATTAATATGGAACGTCAGATACACGAGAGGGAACCGGGTCTTCCGGTCCGCTCTCACCTTGGCGATCCTCTTGAGAGCTGCCATGATCCCGGGCCAATATCTTCGATGCCGAACGTATTCGTACGTTTGCCTGTTCCCCGCGTCAAGGCTCACGGACAGCTCGCTCCGTGACGTGGTCATAAGGTCGATGAGGGCCTCGTTGATCAACGACCCATTCGTAATGATGTAATACGACTTGCCCTGTTCCCTGAGGTACCCAAGATAATCGAGCAAGTGGCGGTTGAGGAGCGGTTCCCCGAGACCCGTGAAGTGTACGTGCCGTACCTTTGCAATGATCGGCTTGAGCTTTTCAAACACCGAGGGATTCAATTCCGCCGGTTGGCTTTGAAGCTCACTTCCGTGAACGCAACAGAAGCAACGGAAGTTGCATCCGAAGTAGGGCTCCAAATAGAGCACTTCAGGCTCCGGCCGGAAGATTTCACGTATGATCTTCATTGCTCAGATCCTGCTTTCCGAGTTCCGTTGCTCCAGCTCCGCTACCTTTCTCGTGTGGGTGGAATCATTGAATGCCCGACATGACTCCCCACTGCCCTTCAAGCAGCGGAACCGGGCAGCGCCGGGAAAACATTCACCGCAGAGCACGCAGAGTTTTGAAGCGACGATTTCCTCCGCTACCTCCGCGTCCTCTGCGGCGAACCGCCTCCTGTGAAAGATCCCGCGATTTTCAACGCGGGTCACGATAGCTCACTTGCCGCTGGACGCTGCGACTACATCTCCTTTGGTGCTCTCGATGATGCCTATGATTTCGGCCTGCTCTTTCTCGGGCACCTTGTAACTGTTCATGCTCTCCCGAAAAATCGCTTTCAACGCGTCCCATTCCTTTTCGTTGATTTTGAGATGCTGATGCGCTTCCTTCAGTGTCCGTCCCGTGTATTTCTGCGGCCCTCCCATCACTTGGCACGCGAGCGCCGTTGCATTGAATTTGTACACAGCCTTGGGGAATCGCTTGTGGGCTTCCGCGATTTTCGGGTTCGCGTGCAAAACCGGGTCCACGTAGCTTCGCTCAATCACATCGTCGATCAACACGGCGATGTTGTTGATCCCTCCAACTCGGTCGTAAAGAGAAGGGGCCGTTGCAGTGGCTTTTTGATCGGCGCATTCGGATGTCGCAGTCCATAAGCAGGCCAGAAGAATGCCTGCCATAACAACATACATCGTTCCGTACTTTCTCTCCACTTTCATCGTTTTTTCACCTTTCTTTCCCGACAAGTATTTATACCAATCCGCTCTAATAAGAGTAACACTGAGAGCCCTGTTCACCGGCGGTCCTGGCAGATCTCCTCCACTACGGACGGCGGAGCCTGATTTCGCTTCGGAGACCCGCCAGGACCGGCTTCGCCCATCGTCACCGCTTTGACTGCGCATTGGTATTACCCGATTCCCGGGATCTAAAAACCGTTGTCATGTATGGTCATGAGCGAGAGATCTCCGCTCTTAATGGCTTCGGCAAGGCCGTCCACCTGGGGCAGGACATTCTTGATGAAAAATCTGGCGGAGCTCACTTTTCCGTCATAGAACGCCGCTTCAGCACTCTTGCCGAGAAATTCGCTCCTCCGGGCCACATCATGGGGATCGAGGCGATTCTCCTGGAAGATCTCGGCCAGGCGCTTAGTGGCGATGCCGGCCTGCCAAAAGAGCAGCCACCCGATGCAGATTTCGCCCATGAGGCGAACAAACGGCGTTGCATTGGCTATGGGCACGAGCAAATTCCCATCCTTGGCGCACGTCGCAAAATACGCGCCCATCACACCCAATAGGTTGACCCTCTTTTGCACGTCCAGGGATAGATCTTCGAGGCCCTCCACATTTCCGTATTCCTCGATGCAGCGCTGCATCTCTCCCAGGAGATTGACAAAGTCCTGACCGTCCCTCTGCCCCATGGTCTGGGCAACAAAGAGCAAGGCGTGCACTCCCGAGGAGATCTCCCAGATGGAGGCGGGCTTGATGTCCCGCAGGAACTGCTGAGCCGGATAGTCGGTGAAGTATCCGTAACGACCATGCACCTGGATTGCGCGTTCCGTCACCTTGAACCCTGCATCGGCGGTGTAGATCCTGGCGATGGGCAAGAGCATATCCATGAGGCCCGACCACTTCTCCTTTTCAGCGGGATCGGAGAGCGCGTTGGCCTTGTCAATGCACAGGCAACCGTAATAGACCAGAGATCTCATGCCCTCCACGTGCGACTTCATCCAAAGCAACATCCGTCTCACATCCGGGTGTGCGATGATTGGAACGCGTGGCGCATCGGGATTCTGAGCCTCTGCGATATGAGCCCCCTGAATCCGCTTCTTTGCGTGGTCCAGTGCATGGAGATAGGCTGCCGATGCCTTTCCTGCCGCCATGGTCGCGTTGAGGACGTAACCATTCTTGAGGGCCTGAAGCAGTATCGGCATTGCCTGCCGCTCCGGTCCCACAACCTCCGCGTAGCAATCGCCCTTCTCGCCAAAGTTGATCGAGCAGCTCGGGTTGCCGTTGAATCCGAGTTTTCGTTCTATTCCAACGATGGAATAGTCATTCCTCTGTCCCAGGGACCCGTCGCCGTTCACGAGATACTTGGGAACCAGAAAGAGCGAAAGCCCGCTTTCGTTGGCCGGGTCTCCCTCAATGCGCGCAAGAACGACGTGCACGATGTTTTCGAAGAGATCCGAATCGCCGGTGGTCACAGGGCTCTTGGTCCCTTTGATGCGAAACGAGCCATCGCGCTGTCTGGTGGCAACAGTATTCTGCAAGGCTACGTCACATCCCGATCCATCTTCGTTACACGCAACGGTGGATCCCCATTTCCCGGAAACCAAGTTCCCCAGATACTTTTCTTTCTGTTCCGCGGAACCAAGGGCCTCGACAAGGCTCGCGCCTCCCAAGGGCGTTGCCCAGAGCCACAGAAATGAGGCATTGTGCATGAACCCCTCATAAAGCGCGGCCCACAGCGACAGGGGAAGGCCTTGCCCGCCGCTTTCCCGAGAAACATGGACGGACGCCCATTTGCCTCCGTCAAAATGCTCTTTGAGCCGATGGAAGCACTTGGGCACGTGGACGCTCCCGTTTTCCAGCCGGCACCCTTCCCGGTCAGCCTCGGCCATGATCGGATAGGATTCCTTCACAGCGAGCTTGAGGGCCGCATCCAACGACATGTCAATGAGATCTCTCGAAACGTGACTGTAAAGCAGAGTCTCCCTGAGCTCCGCTACATTGAGCATCTCATGAAGGACAAAGCGTTGATCCCGTTCGTCGACCAGCAGGTTCCGCATGGTTCCCCGATCCTCCTTATGCGTTCGTCCGAGAGGCGATAGACATGAGCCCCCTGGTTCTCTTTTTGAAAGCGTAGGAGAACTTGGTCATCCCGTCAAAGTTAGAGCGACGAAGAGGAATGACCAAGGGATGAACAGGATATAATCGGGCGTGAACGGAGATACCCGACGGGGACACGCGTGGTTTCAGAAATACGGTTCGGCCCTTTCTCTTCACGTCTGACCTGATACCAATGCGCTTTCATACGAGTAACACTGAGACCCCAGTTCACTGCCCGGACCGGCTTCAACCATTGTCACTTCTTTGACCGCGCATTGGTATGAAACCCATGGCAGCCGATCTGTGCATTTGTCGACCACCTGATCCAGAGGTACTCGATCTTGCAATCTGATGCTTGTTTCATATGAACTATTTGTTATCTGAAATGAACAAATCGGGATAGAAGTCCCGGACCACGGCCGTAGAGGGAGTGATACCACGGCGCTTTCACACGAGTAATGCTGAGAGCCCAGTTCTCTGCCAGGACCGGCTTCACCCATTGTCACGCTTTTGACAGCGCATTGCTATGGTTCGGAAAAGAGGAGCTTCCCGACGTTTGCGGAAAAGATCGGAGAAGAAGATGGCGAGGCGATGAATCGTCATGAATGCGAGCCGCGGATCAGACCGCATCCGAGAGAATCCGGAATGGATCATCGGCCCTTCTTTTGGAGCCGCTTGGGGTTCAGACCGAAATAGGTCGAAAATGCCTTGGAAAAGGAGGAGATGCTGTTATGCCCCACACTGAGAGCAGCTTCGGTCACGTTCAACCCTTCCTCTTCAAGCAGGCGCCTGGCTGAGTCAAGGCGCAACTTGCGCAAGTACCCGAAGACCGTGGTGCCGCAGACCGCTCTGAACCCTCTATTCAAGTTCGTGTGGGTCGTTCCGACAGCGCGCGCCAACTCAAACAGACCCGGTGGATTCTCGAGATCGTGTCCCAATATGTCCTTTGCGAGGCCTATGCGAGCCATGTCGTCATGTCGCAATGTAACCGGGCGGTGTGTCAAGCATTCAGCGGAGGCGATCTGCGCCATCTTATGGGCGATCAGCTCAATGGCTTTACTTTCAAAATAGAGCTTTTTCATTGACCCGGCATAGGGGCACTCGAGCAAATGCTGAATGGCTATGTCCATGGCCGGTGATAGCGGCCCATGATGCTGGAAGTCTCCGGAGTCGCACCCTTCACAGATGTCCCGGAATTCCCGCGGAACAAGCTCCCAGCAGCCATCCAGATAAGCGGCAAGCAATGAAGGACGGAGGCTGATACTAAGATGAAAATGACGGTGCTCGGCCGGGAAACCGATCTTTGCTTCTCCTTCCAGGCTGTGGGAAACGAAGGAACGCCGAACAAAATGGTCTACTCCGGTACTCCCGGGGGTCCCTTTCGCGGAGTGCCATTCCCAGCAGCCGCTTCCCGTAAGGAAAAATGCAAACCGAATCCATGCCCCTTCTATTTCAAATTTCGTAATCGTTCACCGCGAGATCAAGAATCCTCACCCCCACCCCCCTCTCCAAGTCTGGAGAGGGGGCTTCCGATTCCCCTTCCCCAAACTTGGGGAAGGGGATAGGGGATGGGGACCTGCAGAAAAGGAAATCGTTGTCCCATTCATTGAGCAAGTCCGGTGAACCATTACCAAATTTCTTCTCTATCGTTCCCTCCGGTTTGAAATCAACAATATGCATGTGCATGCCCGGCCGGGGACAGAATGTTTGCCTGGAACCATTCGAAGTCTCTGGTTCTCACATGACAGCCTTCGTTTCTGCATCATCTGCGCAATGCCCAAAAAGATGCCCAATGAGCTACATCTGCTTGAAGACGTGGAGGTACGTCCTGCTGACGACAAGAGTTTCATGCCGGTCTTTCAGTCTGATCGCGCCCCGACCGGTATGGGATCTGCTCACCTTATCGATTTGCGCCACATTGACGATCGTCCCGCGATGGATGCGCCAGTATTTACTGGGATCCAATTCCCGAGCCAACTCTTTGATGGACTTCTTGATCAGTGATTCGCCGTCCTTGGTCATGACCCGGGTGTACTTGTCATCGGCCTGAAAGAAGCAGACCTCTTCGACCGGTATGAGCCGCAGGCCATCTCGGTGCTGCACACGGACCCACTGGAGGAATTCCTTCTTCTCGGTCCGGTGCAATTCCGCGATGAGGTCTTCCACTGCCTGAGCAACGTGGAATGCGGGAACGGAGGAGATGGGGAGTTGTTTCTTGACCCGTGCGATTGCTTGTTCCAGCCGTTCGTAGGTCACCGGTTTTACGAGGTAATCTACGGCTCCGCTCTCAAAAGCGTTTACCGCGTAATGATCGTACGCAGTGATGAAGACGACGCGACACGATTCGCCGATCTTCCTGGCCACCTGCATGCCGCAAATCCCGGGAATGCGGACCTCGAGGAACGCCAGGTGAGCCCCGTGCTTTGCGATGAGCTCCAATGCTTCCGGTCCGGTCGTTGCCCGGCCGCATATGACGAGCTCCGGCCACACCCGAGCCAGCAGGGCTTCCAGCTCCCTCATCACCGATTCATCGTCGTCGGCTATAATGGCTTTAATCGGTTGCACAGTTCACCACGGTGATTCAAGGATTTCCGGGGAGAAACTCTTTGCGCCTGAATTGAGCGATTGCTTCGGCATTATTTTGCCGTTTGGGAATTGCTTCGTCGGTCCGCTCCTCACAATGACACGTTCCGGAATATCATTGCAAGAAAAGCGGGCGGAAATTTTGGCAACGACTCTATGCCGTGACGGTATATTGCTCGGAATCATCCTCCTTCATCCCGGCTCGCAAACGAATCGCGCCTGCGTCGCAATATCCCTTCTCATAGGCCCCTGAGCTCACAACCCTCCCCTTTCCGTATTCCTTCCGGATGTGCGGGAATGCGGTCGCCATATAACTCTGGATAATCTGTTCCTTGGCCAGGACAAGATCCTTACATCCACGGCGCTCCTCGTCCCTGATGCGCTGTGTCTGCTCGCGGAACCTTTCACCGATCCTTTTGACCGCTCCGTCGAGGTAAGCGTACCTGAGAGCGCCGCCACTCCACCCCCGATTTTCCCGTTTGAGCTTGGGAAGGGCCTCGTTCGCCAATCTGTCAAGCTGCCGGTAGAGGAACTGAAACGTGCACGACGCGATCTCCGCGTCAGCCGGAGTGCCGATGAAGGACAGCGTCGGGTCGCACCCGTGACGGCGACGGATGATGTGGTCGCACTCGAAACCGTAGGCAATGTGAATGAGGAGCCCCTTTACCCAATTCCTGACGACCTTGCCCACACGCACTGACGCTTCGGTGGCGGCCATGGCGCTCTTCAGGTCGGCCGCCGGCAGGTCCGCTATGCTCAAGTTGTGGCGGGCCAGGAGCTCACGGGCCTTGGCGGCTGCCAGGGCGGCCTCGTTTTCATTGGAAGAATTTGAGAGCTCGAAGAGCTTTCTCACCTTTGAGAGTACTCCTTCCCTGGTCATGGATCAATGACATCCTTTCAGCGGTACGCAGGACGATTTCCGTATGAAGAAGAGCGGATATATCAGATGGGCGCTTGAGTCAAGGGATTCCGGAAAATGCATCGGGGAGGGACTTTTTGCAAAAAGTCCCTCCCCGA
>Ga0172370_10006719_pt1 | contig 14359 bp, 11 predicted proteins | sample LakKiv5m_FD_114538 | JGI IMG/M metagenome (GOLD analysis project Ga0172370, IMG submission 114538) | Freshwater microbial communities from Kabuno Bay, South-Kivu, Congo - kab_022012_11.5m | ecosystem: Environmental > Aquatic > Freshwater > Lake | place: Democratic Republic of the Congo...
CTTTCTCACGCTTGTCGCAGAAAGACAAGGGAATGCGTTATAACGGAAACGTTTCGATCCGTGACGATACGGACTCAACACTTATGCGGTCATTGGGTTCAACGCATATCGGGAAGTATCACATGGGATTATTCACTGGATTTATGTTCCAACAACTTTATTATTCATTATAGATTGAAAGGATCAACGCCATGCAAAAATCATTGCGGAACAACGGCGATGTTGACATACAGATACGAACGAACGGCAACGGTCACCTCCACACCGATGTGGATATTCACTCGCTACTCGAAACTGAACGAAAACGGCTGGAACATGAAATCGGTTTGCAACCTGAAGTCAATGTGAATCATGCAACACGACCAATGGAAGGAATTTTTACGAAGGATCAGCGTGAGACAACAACGATCCTCTTTGGTGGCCTAACGTGGAAACATGAAGCGTTGATTCTCTCCATTTTCAAAGGACTGGGCTACTCTGCCGAATACCTCAACACGCCCTCACGCAGTGCGTTTCAGATAGGCAAGGAGTACGGGAATAACGGCCAATGCAATCCCACTTACTTCACAGTTGGAAACCTCATCCAGCATTTGATGAAGCTTGAAGAAACCGGCTTGAGCAGAGAAGCGATCATCGACAAATATGTATTCTTCACTGCTGGCGCTTGCGGTCCATGTCGCTTTGGGATGTACGAAGCGGAATATCGACTCGCACTCCGCAATGCAGGATTCGAAGGTTTCCGCGTATTGATTCTCCAGCAAACAGGCGGACTGAACCAGTCCGAAGTGGAAGCAGGTTTGGAAATGAATCTTGACTTCACACTCGGAATCTTGAACGCACTCAACATTGGAGACATCCTTAACGATATAGCCTATCAAATTCGTCCCTTCGAGATCGAACCAGGAGCAACAGATGCAGCGCTGGAGGCAAGCATTGCTATTATGGCTGATGCATTGAAAGAGAAGAAGAACTTCGAACTGAATGATACCTCTGCTATTATCGAGAAACTTTCTTCTTTGAAAGATCCGGTTGAAAAACTTGTGAAATTTGGCCGGCAAGTATTCGGAGATGGGATCATTTCTGCCATGAAGCGATGTCGGACCCGATTTGAACAAGTGCAAGTTGACAGAACGCGTGTTCGTCCTATAGTGAAAATTACTGGAGAGTTTTGGGCACAGACAACTGAAGGGGATGGCAACTTCAACATGTTTCGTTTCCTCGAGCGCGAAGGTGCGCAAGTCGTGGTCGAACCGATTGCGACATGGCTGCTTTACATGCTTCATCAGGTGAAGCAAGAACTCACGGATAGAAAATACCTTGAGCTGAATGCGAAAGAACGCACTGCTGTACTCTCGCTGGCAAAAATGAAAAGCTGGTCGACATATAAAAGGAAGTTCGCAACCTTCACGCTAGCTGAGTATCTTTTTAAGCGTGAATACAACCGTTTGCGTGCGGCCATGGGAAACCTACCGCACCCACTCACTGACCAGTACGAAATGCAACGTATGGGCCATCCTTACTACAATTCTCGCGTCGAGGGTGGCGAGGGTCATCTCGAGGTCGCTAAGAACATTTATTATTCGACCAAAGATCTTAGTCACATGGTTCTTTCTGTGAAACCGTTTGGATGTATGCCGAGCACACAATCAGATGGTGTTCAATCAGCCGTGACTTCACATTTCAAAGACATAATCTATCTTCCAATCGAAACATCGGGTGAAGGTGAAATCAACGCTCATAGCCGTGTGCAGATGGCATTAGGTGAGGCACGGATAAAGGCGAAAGAAGAATTTAGGGCGGTGTTGGAAGAGCGAGGAATCGATTTGTCTTCGATTCAGAAAGCGATTCAGAGTGACGCAGCATTGCGAAATCCATTCTATCATTTTGGACATCGAAAAGGAGTCGTCGGGGTCGCAGCGAACTTTTTATTGCATGCCTTCCCAACAAACCTTGCGTCGGAGGTTATAGCCTGATGCAGGAGATGAAACGAACGCATTTTATAGGACTTGATGTCGGTAGCACAACAGTGAAAGCTGTTGTTGTTGATACGACAACTGATGCAATACTTTGGCAGGATTATCAGCGACACGATACAAAGCAACCAGAGAAAGTGCTTGAGTTCCTTGAACGGATAGAATCGGAAACGAAGCTATCAGTAGAACATTTCCGTGTATTTATTACCGGATCAGGTGGTAATGGAATTGCATCCATGATAGGGGCGAAGTTCGTGCAGGAAGTCAATGCCGTCTCACTGGCGGTGGAAAAGCTGTATCCAGAAACTGGAAGCGTCATCGAACTTGGTGGCCAGGACGCGAAGATCATTATCTTCAAAGAAGATCAGGAAACAGGCAAGAAGAAAAAGATTCCATCGATGAACGACAAATGTGCTGGTGGAACAGGTGCCGTCATCGATAAAATCAATGCAAAGCTTCGTATCCCCGCCGAGAAACTTTCGCAACTCGGATATAACGGAATCCGACTCCATCCTGTGGCAGGGAAGTGTGGTGTTTTTGCAGAAACCGATATTAACGGCCTACAAAAACAGGGTGTCCCACCAGACGAACTGATGGCATCATTGTTTGAATCAATTATCCAACAAAATCTTTCCGTGTTAACACGAGGGCATACCTTGCGTCCGTTCGTGCTCCTGCTCGGGGGGCCAAATACGTTTATTAAGGGCATGGTTGATTGCTGGAAATACAACATTCCGCTTTTATGGGAAGAACGAAACTTCCCACTTCCCGATGGCATCAATCCTGCCGATCTCATCATTGTCCCCAACAACGCTCAATACTTTGCCGCTTTAGGCGCCATTGAATTTGGCAGAGAAGAGGAGGAAGGTATCGGTGAGTACAAAGGAGTGAATCAACTCTCTTGGTTCATCAATCATGGTCGAGAAGAAAAGAAAAGACAAAATGGAAGAATTGGTCTCGCACGTTCAGAAGAAGAGCTTCAACGTTTTAAGGCACAGTATGCACTTCAACCTTTCACTCCAGCCACCCTACAACCTGGAACTGTTTTCGAAGCATACCTCGGCATCGATGGCGGATCCACTTCCACCAAAGGTGTGCTCCTAGACAGGCAAAAGCATGTTGCCTTTAAAGCGTATCAACTTTCGAAAGGTAACCCAATTGAAGACACGATGCACATCATCTCGTTATTGCACGCGCAGGTGAGGCAACAAGATTGCGAGTTGAAGATACTTGGCGTTGGAACAACCGGGTACGCCAAGGATATTCTGAAAGACACGATTGGTGGCGATGTTGCTTTGGTTGAGACAGTTTCACACACGCAAGCTGCGTTGCATTTCTACGATCATGTTGATGTTATTTGTGATGTCGGTGGGCAGGACATTAAAATCATCGTATTAAAAGACGGTCGTGTGGTGGATTTTAAACTAAACACACAATGCTCCGCCGGTAACGGATATTTTCTTCAGAGCACTGCTGAGGGTTTCGGATATCCCGTCGAACAATTTGCCGATATCGCATTCGGAGCGAAGGGATTTCCGGATTTTGGTTATGGCTGCGCGGTATTCATGCAATCTGATATCGTCGATTTCCAGCGTCAAGGATGGAAACCGGAAGAGATCATGGCGGGGCTTGCGAATGTTTTACCTAAAAACATCTGGCTCTACGTTTCGCAGATTCCGAATCTCGCGAAACTTGGTAGCACATTCGTTCTGCAGGGTGGGACACAACACAACCTCGCAGCAGTAAAATCGCAAGTGGATTTTATTCAATCTCGTTTTCGCGGGAAGGGAATTGAACCGAGGATTATTGTGCATAAACATACAGGCGAAGCTGGTGCGATCGGATGCGCCGTTGAAGCAGCACGACTCCATGCAATGGGGGTTGAAACAAGGTTTATTGGTCTCACTGCGGTAGCAAGCATCAAGTATTCAACCACTCGAAGTGAGGATACGCGCTGTTATTTCTGTAAGAACAAATGTCTCCGAACATTCATCGATGTGGAGACGAATGACCAACACCGTTCTACGACGGATACGTTCGAATATAAATCTGGTCCGGAATTAATTCGTTCTGCCCGTTTTGAATCGGAGGCTGAACACGAGAATAAGTTTGCCTCGAAGGTACCTCTTACCGCAGGTGCGAACCGTCTTATCATTGCCACATGCGAAAAAGGAACCGTTGAAGATGTGAACGATATGCGCGCCATAGCAAAAGGATTGAATGAAACGAAAAAACTATATCCAAACCTCGTGGAAACAGCTTCAAAAGAAGTCTGGAATTCTTTCAAACCTCAAGCTGCACCCTTATCAGTTCGGGGTTTGTTCCATAGCAGAAATATGCAAGAGCGTCAGGCACAACGGAATAAACGTGCAAGAATACAAATAGGCATACCGCGCGCGTTGAACATGTATGCTCATACACCGTTTTTCACTGCCTATTTTGAAAGCCTTGGCATTCCGTATGCGAACATTACTTTCAGTGACTATACGACGGAAGAATTGTATAAGGAAGGTTCAAAACGTGGCAGCATCGATCCTTGCTTTCCAAGCAAAGTTAGTTTGGCTCATGTACACAACTTGTTGTTTAAGAAACATCCGAAAACGCCTCTAAACTGGATTTTCTTTCCAATCGTGGACGACATGCCTACGGATTTGTACGCCGTGCAAGCATCAAAATCTTGTCCGACAATCACTGGAACAGTGGAAACGATAAAGGCTGCTTTTGTTAAAGAGGGCGATTTATTCCATAAGAGTGGAATTAAGTATATGAATCCGTTTTTGAGCCTAGGGAACAAGGAATTGGTTTCACGACAGCTGTATGAGTATTTCAAACCATACCTGCATCTTGATGAGGATGAAAATACTTTTGCAGTACAGGAAGGGTATAAGGCATTGGATGTCTATTCGAGATCTGTAAGGGAAAAGTCTGCCAAATCGTTGCAACAGCTAGAGCAGAACAATGGAATAGGAATTGTGCTGCTTGGTCGCCCGTACCACAACGATCCAGGCATCAATCACGAAATACTCGATGAGTTTCAGAAACTCGGCTATCCAATTTTTTCACAAGATTCGCTTCCTATTGATGAAAAAATTCTGGGAAAACTTTTCGGAGAAGAGGTGAAAGCCAAGAAAATAGCACATCCCATGGATATCAGAGATGTTTGGAAAAATTCGTACAGCGAAAATACGTCGCGAAAAGTATGGGCAGCAAAGTTCGTTGCACGCCATCCAAACCTTGTTGCCCTTGAACTTTCGAGCTTTAAATGCGGTCATGACGCTCCTATCTATAGCATTGTTCAAGAAATTGTCGAGTGCTCGGGTACTCCGTATTTCTCCTTCAAAGATATTGATGAAAACAAACCGAGTGGCAGTATTAAAATCCGGGTGGAAACAATCAACTATTTTCTAAGACGATACAAGGAAAATCTACTCGAAGACCATACGAAGCGTCTACTCCTTGAAGAACGACTTTCGGAATATGAGAACAGACTACGAGCAGCTCTTGCGCATCCTGATTACCATCGCTACAGTCTCGGCCTCTCCGAAAATTTCAATAGACATTCTGACATTATTCATATTTCGCTCACTGAAAGTACACCTGTGATGGAGGAATGAAAATGATCGCAATTTCTGATAAAATAATGTTTGAAATCTATCGAGAAACTGATTACAACCATCTGTATCGTGTTGTATACTACACGGAATTAAATGAGCATAACAAAGAATACGAGATAAACCGCGCCATGGCAGGCGAACATATCATCGATGGATATATTCTGGAAACAGAAAAGGAAAGTGCGAAGAAGAGAATTCAGGAATTGATTTCTGAACTAAACTCCGGTACCCGTCTCTCAGACGTGGAGATGCGTATGGTGCTTCAACCTTTCTTATCGAAATGAAATGGAAAATAATCACGACAAGTGAATGCAGATATCAAGAGGAAAATATATATCCTTAAGAAGAACGTTTATGATCGAATGTTTGGTGCTCCAGGTTGTGTTAAGTTTGTTTTCTGTTTCAGCACAGGAAGCGCCACATATCGTGTATTTTGGAGATTCGATAACAGAAGGTTGGATGGATTCAGAGCTGCATCCTGAGTACGGTTATCCAATGCTTGTTGATTCACTTTTTCGTACGAGCAACAAAATTGTTCAGAGCATAAACAGGAGTCACGCTGGAGAAACAACCGAGGATGCACTTCAGAGAATCGATCGTGATGTCCTCGCGATACAACCCGATCTCGTTGTCATCGCATTCGGCTCGAATGATTGGTACATCCATGGATATGCGAGAACGTCGCGAGTCTCACTGGTGCGGTTTCAGGAGAATGTAAAACTCCTTTGTCAAAAGCTGCGAGGTACTGGGATTCGGTTTGTTCTAATGGAATTACCGAAGCTTCTTGAAGAGCGATTTTATTCATTTTCACCTCGGATGTTATACGCGCCGTACCACGGCGCTGCGTCTCTGAGAGGGGAGTACAATCAAAGTATCCGAACTATTGGACAGGAATTTGGCATTCCGAGTATATCCTGTGAATTTGACTCAGTTGAAGCTCAATATGCATTAGGCGTTGATGGTGTGCATCTTACCCCGCGCGGTCATCAACTGATTGCCCAACGATTGTTTCCAATCGTTAAAGAATTGCTCAATAAACCTGCTCCAGTAGATACCAAGCGTTACGACGTTACATTGTATCCAAATCCATTGCGTGATCGTTGCATTCTTCGAGCTTTTTTGCCTGAAGGAGCAGAGGTGCGAATATCAGTGTTTGATCAAAGAGGGAGGTTATTGAATTTCACAACTTATTTCCCGCCACTGTCAGGATTTCATTACATTGTGTGTGGCATGTTTGATAGAGATAGCACACAACTCCCAGCTGGTGCATACATCCTTACAGTTAGCGGAGCAATTAATGTTACAAAACATATCATTATCCAATAAAAAAGAAATGAGACTGATTATTACTACCGGATTCATTACAATATTTTGTATCAATTTGATTTCCACTTTCGCACAAATACAAGTACGTTCAACCGGAGATGCAGACATGTACAAGAAAGGGTATGATATCCCTGTCGGCATCTCTCATGGTACATGGGATTTTGATGAATGGCCTGGGATTGATCACGCTGTCGTTTATAAAAGAAACTTCATGTACAATACAGTCCCAAACGAAAAAATCAAGATTGATTATTTTCTTAGCATTTTTGATAGTGACGATCATGAAGGGTATTTGAAGGACCCTGAAGTCTTGCAAGGAAGAGGTGTTGTCGACTTGGCTAAGTCGTTTTCATTCAATGATGGGAGCAAGCATTCCGTATTAGGAATATTCGCACATCCAGATGATGAGCTTCTTTTAGCGGGCGGAACCCTTTCCTATGCATCTGATCATGGTTGGAGCGTCAAAGTTTGTTTACTTTCAAATGGCGCAGATGGATCAAGCGGACAAAGCGATGCACCTTCACTGAAATTAGGTGCTTACAACTGTTTCGGAGTTCTGCCGGATGGTAAAATAGTCGTGAAAACTGATCATGCAGCTGAAAACAAACTAGACATCATACAGCAATATTCGAAAACCTTAGGTATTTCGATCGAAGTGCTTTCAGTTGATTTGGAGATTGATAACAAAAAGGTCATCCAGATAGGTGAGATGCCTGGGATTGATTTTGAGCGAACGTTTGGAAAATCAAGTCCATACCGTGAGGCAATTCGCAAACGACTGCAGGAATTGATACAGACAGAAAAACCAACAATGATTTTTACACACGGCACAAATGGAGAATATGGAAATTATATTCACAAAATGCTCAATGAAATGGTAAGAACGTTTGATCAGGGAACTCTTGGCAATGGTAAAATCTTTTCATGTTTTCCCGAATACAACATTTCTGATCATATAACACATTATATGGATCTCTACTCTAATAAGAAAAAGTATATACAGGTAAAATGGGATACTTTTATGGCGATACCTTTCCTCTATAAAGCAGGAAATGATTTTGACAAACCATGGGAACCGATGGATAAATTCGTGGACGGAGTATTCGTAAAGGACTATGGATATAACCCTGTAACAGCTGAGCCACCCCGATATGAATATTTTCAGCAAATCGTACTCGAATAGATCTTTATATGGAGATTGTGTTTTTTACTCATCGTTTCCCGCCGTTAATTGGCGGAGTTGAGACGAGCGTCTATCAAGTTGCAAAATCTTTGGTGGAAGCGGGTAACCGTATAACAGTAATTACTGCAGGTGACAATGAAAGGATAGAACAACTCGGAACCAATTTTGTAGTTGTTCGCTTTGCAATATCAGTACATCGTCCTATAACTCGGCTTTTTTATTGGGTATGGATATGGAAACACCGTGAATTGATTAAAATGGCTGATGTACTTCATTTTCATGACTACGGTACATTTATTCACTGGTATATACCATTTTGGATTGTTTTTCGATCACCTATTTATGCCATGACTTTTCACGGATTTGACGGCTGGCCGATTAGATGGAAACATCAATTCTTTAGACGAATCGCATCAAGGTGTATGGATGTGAAGTATGGAGTCGGTTCATACATAGCCAAATTTTATAATTACCACATAGATTATTTCTTTCTTGGTGCACCAACAATACAATTTCAACTTACTTCGCGTAACCAGTATATATTCGATTATATGTTCGTAGGAAGACTCGAACCTGATACAGGCATTGAGAACATCCTTTCTTTCCTCTCAAACACAAATATGCGATTAAAAATGAGTTCCCATATTCTTTTAGTGGGAAATGGAAGTTTGAGTGTAAAGATATTGGGATATCGTTCCTCCTTCGTATCGATTACGATATTGCCACCCAGTTACGATTTGAAGAAGTATTATCAGAATTCACGAATAATAATATGCACTGGTTTTCTTGCCATGTTCAATGTGTTTGCATTAAAAATTCCTGCTATTATTCCTGCTTTTTCTGGGTATAAACAGGATTATTTCTCTTCAATACCCAATATTGAAAAGTATGCATGGGTTTGCAAAAACGACTATGAATTCGAGAGTAGCATAAGCGAGCTTTCAAACTTAGCAAATCCTTCTGTTTCTCAAAAAACGACGGCGGCGTTTAATTATTCGCAGACACATGAATGGAGGAAAATAGCGGAGCTCCACATCGAGGGATACACGAATGCCATGGAACGCAAACGTGCATGATCACATTGTCTTTGTCGTCAGGCCCGATTTATTTTCTAATCCAGGTGGTGATACGGTACAAATTACTGAAACTAAGCGACATTTGGAGATCCTTGGAGTATCAATAGATATTCTATACGCAAATAATATAATCAATGGAGAAATACTTTCATTATTATCAAATGCTCGATTGGTCCATTTCTTTAATCTTCTACTAGCGCGACAGTTTCACGATATTATTGCTGAATGCGCTATAAGAAACATTCCAACAGTGCTTTCACCAATCTATTGGGAAATGGATGAGTATGAACGACGGTCAAAATCAATAAGGAAATGGAAGAAAATAATTCCACAAATTGGGATGATATTTCCGTTTGCAATTGTAGTCTCTTTTTTTGAAAGGCACTTTAAGTCGACTACGTATAATCAGTGCTTCAAATATTATCTTCAACGAACATTACGAAGCTTCGATCTTGTTTTACCAAATTCTGATGAAGAGCTAAATATATTACACAAAGTGTTTTCAACATTACCAACTTCAATGATTGTTTATAACGGTTGTCGATATTTATATAATAGCTATATACCAAAAAGAAAGTTGGATTTTGGAAATGAGTATATTTTGTGTGTAGGCAGAATAGAATTTAGGAAAAACCAATTACAACTCATCCGGGCAATGGAAGGACTAGGTTATTCACTTGTACTTGTTGGAAATATAAATCTTGCTGAACGTCGTTATTGGTCACAGTGTATTGCAGCAGCGCGTAACGGTGGTGTGAAATTATTTCGTTTGAATGCAGTCCCATGGGAAGAGCTCGGAGTATTTTACGAAAAAGCTATTTGTCATGTTCAACCAAGTTGGTATGAAACTCCAGGTTTGTCAAGTTTAGAAGCCGCTGCGTACGGCTGTCCTATAGTTTGCACATCAAAAGGATCTGCATATGAATATTTCTATAATGAAGCACAGTACTGTGAACCTGATAATGTACAATCCATACGTGAATCGATATTGTATATCTTAGGAAATACCAGAAGAAATACTCTTGCGCTTCGTGACAGGATAAGGAGTAAGTTTACATGGGAATATTCTGCCAAACAAACTATGCTGGCATATCAGTTATTGAGTGAACCACCACAACAACCAACCCATGCTGATTAGAATAAAAGAATATTCTCAAACAATATTTCGTTCCGGGGGTGGGATTGTATTTATTGGAGATATATTCTCTAAGTTATTAACTTTTACAATCACGATAATTCTATTTGAACTCGTCTCACCTGTAGAGTATAGAATTTATGGTTTTTTCCTGACTGCGCTTGCCACGATAAACCAATTTACCGATTCTGGCCTTCATCAAAGCTTGATCCGATTCTATTCTCTGTACTATTTAAAACAAACTCAACGCGCAGAGCAACATCTCATATTTGCGTTAAAGTCAAAATGTGTTATTCTTGTTTTCACTGCTGTTCTAGTATTTCTTGGCGCTGATAGTATTGCGAATAAAATATTTTATACTCCCGAACTTGGAGCACCAATAAAATTGCTCAGCGCAGGAATACTTGGAAGTGGTATATACGAATTCTTCCAAGCATATTTTCAGGCAAGGCAAGAATTTAGGCAATTAACCTTTCTACGAGTGTTTGAGGGAGCGGGAAAGCTTTTCTTTATTCTCGTTAGTATTCTTATTGCATCTTTTTCCTTGAATGTTGTATTTCTTGCGTATATTATAATTCCACTTGTTGTTGGTACACTCGCTGTTTTTATGTTCTGGAGACAGCAGCGCACATTAAATATTCATGCCGAATTACGAGGTATTGGTAAAGAGATATTTCGTTTTGGGAAATGGATGATGCTTACTTCTTTTGTGACGATGTTTCTCAGAAACCTTGATATTTTTATGATAACAAGTATGCTCGCAAATGATCCTTATAATGTAGGGCTGTACAACGCTGCTGTGCGACTGTGCACGCCACTTATCGTTATAACCGGTTCTGTTGCCACAGTATTTTTTCCCAAAGCAATGGCGATTCGATCGAAAACTGAGATGAAAATATATATTACTGAATCATTAAGAGTAACTGTTCCATTAACAATGCTTTCATTGATTTATCTTGTTTGCGTTAGTATTGGGGTTCCACTGATTTTCCCAAATTACCAAGGCGTTGTACCTTTGTTCCTTTTGTTATTTGTAGGTTATGCATGGACTATAATAGGAAATCCTCTCACAATGCTTGTATTAAGTATCAACAAGGCCGAAGTAGTATCATTTATTAGCTTTGTTCAGCTCATTCTCACGGTTGTATCTCATTATGTCTTAATACACTGGTTTGGTGTCATTGGTGCAGCAATTAGTACTGTGCTACTCTGGTTTTTATCAGGAGGATATTCTCTTTATTATCTCTCAAAGAATATGGATGAAATCGATCATATATTAGTGCATAAATGAAGAATATCTTATTGGCGACGATTATCGGGAAGTGCCTCGCATATTTCGATGGATGCGATGTATATCGTAACGTAGTTATGATTCGTCGAAAAGGAAATATTATACATCACAGTGTCAAATTCGGACGAAGAGTCCAATTTTACATTGATAAAGAAGCGCGGATCACAATAAATGCAAATTCGGAAGTATTCAGTGATTGCTTATTGATTTCCAATAAGGGTAATCACCTTCAGATCGATGAGAATGTATTTATATCGCATCATTGTAATATTTCGGGAAACATTCGAATCGGAGCAAATACATTGATAGGGGGATATGTTACAATAATAGACACGAATCACGTGTTTGATGACCCTTGTATACCAATCAGAATGCAAGGAGGAGAACAGCGGGATATTATTATAGGAAAAGACGTTTGGATTGGAACCAATTCTATTGTGTTACCAGGGGTTCGAATTGGTGATCACGCAGTAATAGGAGCATCAAGTGTCGTCACGAAAGAAGTTCCCGAATGGTGTGTCTCAGCAGGAAATCCTGCGCAAGTGATTCGTGTGAGAGAACATTGATGCATGTAAGATCGGTAGGGTTTGAAGAACCCGGATTAAAAGAAGAGTGGAACAGAGTGCTGAACAAAAAAGATCTCGTTTCAAAAACATATTTTCAAACGTGGGAATGGAATTCGACGTGGTGGGAAATTTATGGCAAACAGGATCGATCTAAAACACTGTTATTATTGCTAGTTTTAGATATGGATTCAGTCGTTGCGATTGCGCCATTCATTATTCAATCTCGAATTGTTTTTAATCTGTCCTTGTGGGAGCATATTGTATGGCTTGGATTCGATTTGTCACCATACCCAGATATCATTACGCCGAAGCCTCGTGTTCAAGAAGTATGGGATGCAATCTTTGACTACGTTACTCAAAAATATTCTTCGATGTGGTTTGAATTTCAAGATGTTTATTCATTCAGTGCACTCAGTTTTTTGAAATTTCGATCAAAATATTGGGTTAGAGAAAGTGCAAACGTGTGTCTAAGGGCTAATTGCTTCAACGAAGAGGAATTACTAAAGCGGAGCAGGGCATTACGCCGCAAACACCATCAAGTGTGGAAATTGTTGGAATTGAATAGGTCAATTCGATGGGTTCCAATAACAGAACAACGGTTTCTACCATTTCATACTTTCGTAAAATTGAACAAGCTCCGTTTTGGAAGCAAGTCGTTCTTTTCTCAACACAGCAATTATGCGTTCGTTTCGACTCTACTTCGTAAAGATCCAAACAGAATGATTTATTTTCTTGTAACGAAGGAAGAAAAAATTCTTCATTGCATCCTTTGTTTCAGGCTAGATGATACTGTGCACTATTTTTTGTCTGGTATGAATATATATGCACGTAACCTTCAGCCTGGATTTATAAATTTTATTCATACTCTATCGTATCTTTATAGTAACGGAGTTAAGATCTTTGATTTTGGCAAAGGAGCAGAGAGATATAAACTCGATTTTACACCCGAAATGTCAGAATCGAAGAAATATTTCATTGTTCCCAATTTATGTTTGTGTTTCTATTTTTTTGCGTACGTCATAAGACGACTTAAGAAAGTCGGTGTGATTTTCAGTCTCAAGAATTAATGATACGGATTGGCACAATAGATTTTTTTTCTAAATCTTACGGCGATTTTGAAGAAAAGATCGTTCAGTTCCCTGGTTTTGTGCTCCGCCAAGTGTCGTCAGAAAACGATATGAATGAGCTTCCCATCTCTGACTCATCACTGCGTTCTATTTACCTCAAGCGTTTCAAACGTGGTCACAAAGCACTTGTTGGATATATGGAAGAAGCTCCTTGTTTTCTCGCTTGGGTTGCGATTAACAAAATTAGAATTGATGAAATTGGTTACTCTTGGAAAATTCCGTTGAATAACCTGTGCCTTTTTGATGTTAAAACAGATTCAGTCTATCGCGGGAAAGGGATATATACCTTTGTATTAAGAAATTTACCTCAATTGTTGACTACAGTGGAGTTCGGGAAAGTTTGGATCTATTGTGAGCCATCAAATATCATCTCACGCAAAGGAATAGTATCGGCAGGATACCATTTGCGAGGCAAGTTATCTGCGATTTTCTTCAAAAAGTATTCATTGGTGCGGTGGGGTAGTATTACCACTGTCAATGTATGAAAACATTGGAAAAAATATACGTGCATTTGTTTTTACGCCGATTGCGTCAACGCGCTTACCAGATTGCACATGCTACTTTCAACAGTTCTGCTACAATTTACCCTGTGCAATTGACATGGGAGCATAAACAAACAGAAAAGATATTGGTTGTTACACCTCATGCGGATGATGAAACTTTTGGAATGGGAGGCACCATAATTTCCCATATAGAGCATGGTGACTCAGTCAAAATAATTATTGCTTCTGATAATGTAGCTAGCATTCCTGATGCAACACTGCGCAATACAGAGAAACGTGAATTGCGTGAGCGCGAATGTCGAGAAGCAATGGGGATTTTCTCTGTCTTCGATTTTGAGTTTTTGAGATTTTCAGACAAAAATTTAGCTTCATCCGCTTTTCAGGAACGCTTGAGCTTTCTTTTGATTGAGAATCAACCTGATGTTTTGTATCTTCCATCCATCTTTGACAACCATCTTGATCATCGGGTTGTCAATCTGCAAATTGTTCGCACCTTATCCAAGACTGAAATGCCGAAACCGCTTATCAGAGGATTTGAAGTCTGGAATCCACTCCCGCCTAACCA
>Ga0172370_10006720_pt1 | contig 14355 bp, 9 predicted proteins | sample LakKiv5m_FD_114538 | JGI IMG/M metagenome (GOLD analysis project Ga0172370, IMG submission 114538) | Freshwater microbial communities from Kabuno Bay, South-Kivu, Congo - kab_022012_11.5m | ecosystem: Environmental > Aquatic > Freshwater > Lake | place: Democratic Republic of the Congo...
AAATCTTGGACAGCATATTTCTCAAAACAGCCAACCTGTTTTGGAAAACGGGTAAAACCTGTCCTAAATAGATGATTTTTAAAGAATATTTTTGTCAGAAAAAATTATTTTGGACAGCAGTGATATATATATAATAATGTAATCGGTAAATTATTATTGCTTCGCTTCGCTCGCAAGGACAAATCACTGCATACGCTTCATACAATTAAATTGCAACATTTTGCCATTGCAGGGGTAATTCAAGAATTACTCCTGCAAACCGATATTTACAAATGGAGAAAAAATGTCCACCCCTATCCGTGTCCTCAGCGTCGAAGACAATCCCGACGATACCGAAATAAACATGAACGCGCTCATCAAAGGCGGCTTTGAACCAACTTGGAAAAGAGTGGAAACGCCGGACACCCTCTGGCAAGCTTTGCAAGATGAAGTTTGGGATGTGATTTTATGCGATTTCTATATGCCGGCGCTCGACGCTTTCCAAGCGCTGGAAATTTTCAAAGAGAGCGGATTAGATATACCCTTTATAATCGTATCTGGATGCGCTAAAGAAGAGACTATGATTGAAGTAATGCTTATTGGCGCGAATGATTATATTTTCAAAGACCGCATCGACCGCTTAGCTCCAGCAGTCAAAAGGGAATTGAAAAGCGCAAATGTCCGCCGGCAAAAGCAAATGATCCAGAAGGAACTTTTCAAAACCGGGGAAAAACTGGATATTTTAATCAGCAACCTTCCCGTAGCTTTATATTACTGCAGAGCGGGAGGGGATTTCGAGATTTTTTTTATGAGCGATTCGGTCAAAACTTTCACCGGTTATTCGGCGGAAGAATTTATGAGCAATCCCAATTTATGGCCCGGTAATCTGCACCCGGAAGATGCGCCCCGGGTCTATCAGGACATCGAAAATCTATTGCAGACCGGTTATTTCAATCTGGAATATCGCTTTAAAACCGCTGGCGGCAGTTATACTTGGTTTCTCGATTCCGTAAGACTGGTCTGTAAAGAGGACGGAACTCCGGATTATCTGGTGGGCTGCTGGTTCAATGTGAATGAAAAGAAGCAGGCAGAAGAAGCGCTGAAACAGAGCGAAATCCTCTTCCGCGCCCTCATTGAGAATTCTTCAGATTTAACCATGATAATAAACGATAAAGGTGAAATTGATTATATCAGTCCTTGCATAGAGAATATATTGGGATTTTCCGCTGCGGAGGTGCAAAAACATAAATGCTTAAAGTACATTTATAAGGAAGATCGACAAAATACCTATTCTCTATTTCAATCTATCTTAAAGGAAGACGCCGCCAAACCGGTATTCAATGCGAGAGTGCTGCAAAAGAATGGCGGTTTTATCTATATGGAGGGAATAGGTTCTAAACTTCCCCCAGTACCTCCTTTTAGCGGCATCGTAATCAACGCCCGGGATGTGACGGAACGGATGACAGCGGAACTGGAACTGAAAAAAGCTTACGACAGTTTGGAAATCAAGGTGCAGGAAAGAACCGCGGATTTAATCCGCACTAATCTTGAATTGAAAGAGGCTTTAGCTAATATCAAGACCTTAAAAGGCTTTATCCCCATCTGTTCCAACTGCCGGAAAATCCGCGCCGATGAAGGATTTTATCAAAGCATTGAAGCCTATATCACTCTACACACCGACGCGGTATTTTCGCATGGGATTTGTCCGGACTGCATGCGGGAATTATATCCGGATTATGCGGAGGGGATTTTGAGCCGAAAAAAGGAATGATTTTTGCGCATAAGTAGAAGGTTTATGGTGGATCTCATAAAACGACTGCAATCCAAATAACCTCGCCCAAAGATGACTTTTGATGGATTTTGTATCGGCGCTTCATACTTTTGACAAATCCGAATGAAGTGTTTTTCCTTTCAATATTGGTATAATAAGAACAAATAGTTAAGCAATTTCTTTAACATTGTTGTCTAATTTTTGAACAGTGCTTATAATAAATTGAAAAATTATAGATTCTATTAACAATATCAATATAATATCGATATAATATCAATATTTTAAGGAGTATCCTCTATGCCCCCAACAAGCAATCCTAAAAATCCCGCCGAACTTGACGCTACTCTACTCCTACAAACGCTGCTGGCGGTTCGGAACGGCGATTTTAATGTGCGAATGCCGGTCGATTGGACCGGCGCCGCCGGTAAAATCGCCGACACTTTGAACGAAATCATCGAAATGAACCAAAAGGAAACGGCGGAAATTGAAAAACTCAGCGAAATTGTCGGTCAGGAAGGAAAGCTGAATAAGCGCATCTCCCTGAAAAACACCGGCGGCGGCTGGACAAAAAAAATCGACGCCATCAATTTCCTCATCGATGACTTAGTGCGTCCCACTGCGGAAATGGGGCGGGTCATCGGCGCCGTCGCCAAGGGCGACCTTTCGCAGACCATGGAACTGGAAATCGCCGGAAGACCCTTGGAAGGAGAATTCCTCCGCTCCGCCAAAGTGGTCAATAAAATGGTCGACCAGCTAAATACCTTCGCCTCCGAAGTCATCCGTGTCTCGCGCGAAGTCGGCAGCGAAGGCAAGCTGGGTGGTCAAGCCGAAGTCAAAGGAGTCGCCGGCACCTGGAAGGATTTGACCGACAGCGTCAATTCTATGGCCAATAACCTCACCACTCAAGTCCGCAACATCGCGCAAGTGACTACCTCCGTCGCTAACGGCGACTTGACCAAGAAAATCACCGTGGATGCCCGCGGCGAGATTTTGGAATTGAAAAACACTATTAACACAATGGTGGATCAGCTCAGCACTTTCGCCTCGGAAGTTACCCGCGTTTCGCGGGAAGTGGGTTCGGAAGGAATGCTGGGAGGGCAGGCTCAAGTCAGAGGTATCGGCGGCACCTGGAAGGATTTAACCGAAAGCGTCAATTATATGGCGAACAACTTGACGGTGCAAGTGCGCAATATCGCTGAAGTCACCACTGCGGTGGCGACTGGTAATTTGACCCGCAAAATCACGGTAGACGCCAAAGGCGAAATTCAGGAATTGAAAAGCACCATCAATACTATGGTGGACCAGCTGAGCACTTTCGCTTCCGAAGTCACCCGGGTGGCGCGGGAAGTCGGCACTCAAGGGATATTGGGCGGGCAGGCGGAAGTCAAAGGAGTAGGCGGCACTTGGAGGGATTTGACCGAAAGCGTGAATTCCATGGCGGCGAATTTGACCAATCAAGTCCGCAACATCGCCGAAGTTACCACTGCGGTGGCTTTAGGCGATTTGAATAAGAAGATTACCGTGGACGCCGAAGGGGAGATTTTACAGCTTAAGAAGACCATCAATACTATGGTGGACCAGCTGAGCACTTTCGCCTCCGAAGTGACCCGCGTGGCGCGGGAAGTGGGGACGGAAGGGATTTTAGGCGGTCAAGGTACGGTCAAGGGAGTCGGCGGCACTTGGAAAGACTTGACCGACAGCGTCAATTCCATGGCGGCGAATTTGACCAATCAAGTCCGCAACATCGCCGAAGTTACCACTGCGGTGGCTTTAGGTGATTTGAATAAGAAGATTACCGTGGACGCCAAAGGTTAAATTCTGGAATTGAAGAATACCATCAATACTATGGTGGACCAGCTGAGCACTTTCGCCTCCGAAGTAACCCGGGTGGCGCGCGAAGTCGGCACTTCGGGCATCTTGGGCGGGCAGGCGGAAGTGAAGGGAGTCGGCGGCACTTGGAGGGATTTGACCGAGAGTGTGAATTCCATGGCGAACAATTTGACCAGTCAGGTACGCAATATCGCCGAAGTCACTACGGCGGTAGCGCTGGGAGATTTGAACAAGAAAATCACTGTGGACGCTCAAGGTGAAATCATGGAACTGAAAAACACCATCAATACTATGGTCGACCAGCTCAGCACCTTCGCCTCGGAAGTCACCCGCGTAGCTTTGGAAGTAGGCACTAAAGGCATCCTCGGCGGGCAGGCGGAAGTCAAGGGAGTAGGCGGCACTTGGAAGGATTTGACGGAGAGCGTGAATTCAATGGCGATGAATTTGACCAATCAAGTCCGCAACATCGCCGAGGTCACTACCGCGGTTGCCATGGGTGATTTGACCAAGAACATCACCGTAAGCGCCGAAGGAGAAATCCTGAGGCTTAAAAGTACCATCAATACCATGGTGGATCAGCTCAGCACTTTCGCATCGGAAGTCACCCGAGTGGCTAAGGAAGTTGGTTCGGAAGGCATCCTCGGCGGGCAGGCGGAAGTGAAGGGAATCGGCGGCACTTGGAAGGATTTGACTGAGAGCGTGAACTATATGGCGAAAAACTTGACCGACCAAGTCCGCAACATCGCCGAGGTCACCACCGCTGTCGCCAACGGAGACTTGTCTAAAACTATCACAGTGGAAGCCAAAGGGGAAATACTGGAACTGAAGGATACGGTCAATACAATGGTAGACCAGTTGAACACCTTCGCTTCCGAAGTTACCCGCGTAGCGCGGGAAGTGGGAACTCAAGGCAGACTTGGCGGTCAAGCCGAAGTTAAAGGGGTCGGCGGCACCTGGAAGGATTTGACCGAAAGCGTGAACTTTATGGCGAAGAATTTGACCGACCAGGTTCGCAACATCGCCGAAGTCACTACCGCGGTTGCAATGGGCGATTTAAACAAGAAAATCACGGTAGACGCGCAGGGGGAAATTCTCCAGCTTAAGAACACCATCAACACCATGGTAGACCAGCTCAGCACCTTCGCCTCCGAAGTTACCCGCGTGGCAAAGGAAGTAGGTTCTGAAGGCATCCTCGGCGGGCAAGCGGTGGTGAAAGGAGTCGGCGGCACTTGGAAAGATTTGACCGACAGCGTGAACTTCATGGCTAATAATCTGACCACGCAGGTAAGGAATATCGCTTTGGTGACCACCGCCGTCGCCAATGGAAACTTGACCAAGAAAATCACTGTCGATGTCAAGGGTGAATTGTATGAATTGAAGGACACCATCAATACTATGGTGGACCAATTGAATACATTCGCTTCCGAAGTAACTAGAGTTGCGAAGGAAGTAGGTTCCGAAGGAAAGCTGGGCGGGCAGGCTGAAGTCAAAGGAGTCGGCGGCACTTGGAAAGATTTGACCGACAGCGTCAACTTTATGGCCAACAACCTTACCGGTCAGGTACGCAATATCGTCGAAGTGGCGACGGCAGTCGCCAGCGGCGATTTGAATAAGAAGATTTCCGTGGAAGCCCGCGGAGAGATTTTACAGCTTAAAGACACGCTGAATACGATGGTGGACCAGCTGCGCTCCTTCGCTTCGGAAGTCACCCGCGTCGCTAGAGAAGTCGGCACCGATGGTAAACTTGGCGGGCAGGCCTTCGTTACCGGCGTGGGCGGCACTTGGAAAGATCTGACCGAAAATGTAAACTTAATGGCGGCTAATCTTACTTTCCAAGTCCGAAACATCGCTCAGGTTACTACCGCCGTCGCCAATGGCGACTTATCTAAAAAGATTACCGCCGACGCTCGAGGGGAAATCCTGGAGCTTAAGCAGACCATCAATACCATGGTGGACCAGCTGAATTCCTTCGCTTCGGAAGTTACCCGCGTGGCGCGGGAAGTCGGCACTGACGGCAAGCTGGGCGGACAGGCTTATGTGCAGGGAGTCACTGGCATCTGGAAGGATTTGACCGATAATGTGAACCTGATGGCCAGCAATTTGACCGACCAAGTGCGCGGCATTGCTAAAGTGGTCACTGCGGTGGCTAACGGTGATTTGAAGAAGAAGCTGACGGTGGAAGCCAAAGGCGAAATCGCTTTGCTCACCGACACCATCAACAATATGATCGACACCCTCGCTATCTTCGCCGCGCAGGTTACCAGCGTGGCGCGGGAAGTGGGTGTGGAAGGGAAACTGGGCGGGCAAGCCAATGTGCCCGGTGCTGCCGGAACCTGGAAGGATTTGACCGAAAATGTGAACCAGCTGGCGGCTAATTTGTCCACACAGGTTCGGGCTATCGCCGAAGTGGCTACCGCGGTCACTAAGGGCGATTTAACCCGCTCCATCAGAGTTGAAGCCTCCGGGGAAGTGTCGGAATTGAAGGACAACCTGAACGAAATGATCCGCAACCTGCGCGACACCACTCAAAAGAATTCCGAACAGGATTGGCTGAAGACCAATTTGACCAAGTTCACCCGCATGCTGCAGGGACAAAAGGATCTGAAGTCTGTTTCTACTACTATCCTATCGGAATTAGCCCCCTTAGTGCAGGCTCAACATGGCGTATTCTATATTATGGACAGTACCAAGGAGAAGGAAACGGCGGTGCTGAAGATGCTTTCCAGCTACGCATTCAAGGAAAGAAAGCATCTTTCCAGCCAATTCAAAATCGGCGAAGGATTGGTCGGTCAAGCCGCCTACGAAAAAGAACGAATATTGCTCACCAGCGTCCCCTCGGATTACATCCAGATTTCTTCCGGCTTGGGCGAAGGGACGCCGCTTAATATCATAGTCCTGCCGATTATGTTTGAAGGGCAGGTGAAAGCGGTGATCGAACTGGCTTCCTTCGAACGCTTCAGCATCATTCATCAGTCCTTCCTTGATCAATTAACCGAAAGTATCGGCATCGTGCTGAACACTATCGAAGCCAATATGCGCACGGAAGAACTGCTCCAGCAGTCCCAATCCCTGGCTGAAGAATTGCAAAGCCAGCAGGAAGAGCTGCAGCAGACTAACGAGGAACTGGAGGAAAAGGCGCAATTGTTAGTCCAGCAGAAAGCGGAAGTAGAGACTAAGAACCAGGAAGTGGAATTAGCCAAGCAGTCGCTGGAAGAGAAAGCGGAGCAATTGGCTTTAACCTCCAAGTACAAATCCGAATTCCTTTCCAATATGTCGCACGAATTGCGGACGCCGCTAAACAGCCTGTTGATTTTAGCGAAACAATTATCGGACAACCAGGAAGGAAATTTGAATGATAAGCAGGTCAAATTCGCCAATACCATTCATTCCTCCGGCAGCGATTTGCTTTCTTTAATCAACGACATTCTCGATTTATCCAAGATCGAATCGGGCACGGTGACAGTAGATGTGGATGAAATTTATTTCAGCGAAGTGCGGGATTTCATCGAAAGAACTTTCCGCCATATGGCCGAGACTAAAGGTTTAGCCTTCAATATCGACTTGGATAAGAAACTGCCCAAGTCGATGCACACCGATTCCAAGCGGCTGCAGCAGGTGTTGAAGAATCTGCTTTCCAACGCTTTCAAATTCACGGAAAAGGGAAGCGTCAAGCTGGATATTTCCCTGGCTCCATCAGGCTGGAGCGTCGATAACGCATCTTTAAACGGCGCGGATAAAGTAGTGGCTTTCAATGTTACCGACACCGGCATTGGTATCCCCATCGACCGGCAGAAAATCATCTTTGAAGCCTTCCAGCAGGTGGACGGCACTACCAGCCGGAAATACGGCGGCACCGGATTAGGACTATCCATCAGCCGTGAAATCGCCCGGCTGTTGGGCGGAGAAATCAAACTATCCAGTTCGCTGGGTAAAGGCAGTTCCTTCATTTTATACTTACCCCTGCGCTATACTCCTCCCAAACCTAAAGGTGGTCTGGAAGAAATTGAACCGGTGGCACCTGTATCCGGCAGCGCCCCGGAAATTACCGAGGTCAAGCCGGCAGTCAAACCGACGGGGAAGACTCCCAAAGCACAAGCTGAGGAGGTGAAGAAAATTCCCACAGCGGTGGTTGACGACCGGAATAAAATCAAATCCGGGGATAAAGTAGTGCTGCTGGTGGAAGATGATCCCGCCTTCGCCGGAATCTTGCTGGATATGGCGCGGCAATATGATTTCAAAGGCGTTGTTGCCTTGAACGGCAACGAAGCTTTAGTGATGGCGCGGGAATATAAACCCGCCGCTATCACTTTGGATATCATCCTCCCCGACATCGACGGCTGGACCGTCTTAGACCGGCTAAAACTCAATCCCGACACCCGCCATATCCCGGTGCATATTATTTCCGTGGAAGAAGACCGGGGACGGGGACTGCGGCGCGGGGCAATATCTTTCCTGGAAAAACCGGTAGATAAAGGCATCTTGGAAGACGAATTTCAAAAAATCAAAGAGTTCGCCGAACATCGGCAGAGCCGTCTTTTAGTAGTGGAAGACAATGAGGACGAATGCAAAGCGATTATGGAACTAATCGGCAACGGCGATGTAGAGATTACTGCAGTCGCCACCGGTAATGATGCGTTGGAAGCGCTGAAGACTCAGCATTATGACTGTATGGTGCTGGATTTAGCGCTGCCGGATATTTCCGGTTTCGATATTATCGACCGGATGAAAGAAGATGCGAACTTATCCGAATTGCCCATCATCGTCTATACCGGTAAGAAATTAACCGCGCGGGAACAAGCCAAACTGGACAAATACGCAAAAAGCGTCATCCTGAAGGATGTGCATTCCCCGGAACTGCTATTGAACGAAACCGCTTTATTCCTGCACCGGGTGACCACTAAACTGCCGGCGGCGAAGAAGAAAATGCTGGAGAAATTAACCGCCGGCGACAACGCTTTGACCGGGCGGAAAGTCTTGGTGGTGGACGACGATATGCGCAATATCTTCGCGCTGACCAGCGTGCTGGAACGGCATAATATCGTCGTGCATTCGGCGGAAAACGGCAAAGACGCTATCGGACTGTTGCAAAAAATCCCCGACATCGATTTGGTGCTGATGGATATTATGATGCCGGAGATGGATGGTTACGATACCACCCGCGCCATCCGCAAGATTGGCAAGTTCAAGAACCTCCCGGTCATCGCTTTAACCGCTAAAGCGATGAAAGGCGATCGGGAGAAGTGCATCGAAGCCGGCGCCTCCGATTACATCACCAAACCGGTGGATACCAATCAGCTGTTGTCGCTGATGCGGGTGTGGTTGTACAAGTAATCGTCAATCGTAGGGACAGAACAATGTTCTGTCCCTACATAAAAAAAGGAGACCCAATGTCCCCAACCGAAACCGATAACGAAGTGCGGCGCTTCATCATCAACGCCGTGGATTCCATCCCTTTTCTAGAGGCGTTACTGCTCTTATTCCGAGAACAGAAGGAATGGAATGCGGATAATCTGGGTAAACGGCTTTATGTCAATAAGACCAAGGCGCAAAATTTACTGACGCAATTGGAATCGGCAAACTTGATTGCTTTGAAAGACGGGGAAAACTTAATCTATCAATATCAGCAAGACCACGATGCTAAAGACCGGTTGATAGCTAAAGTCGAATCAGCCTATGCCAAGAATCTGATTGAAATCACCAAGATGATACACGACAAAAAGGATGCGGTGAAGCAATTTTCCGAAGCGTTTAAACTCTAAAAGGAGACCTTATGTCCACCATAGTCTATATAATTTTAACGATTGTCACACTTTTTTGTGCGGTGTTTCTTTTCCGGGGTTACCGTCGGGTAAAAACTCAGCTGCTGTTTTGGGCGGGGCTGTTTTTCATCGGCTACACCTTGAACAGCCTGCTCGTTATCAGTGATAAGATCATTTTTCCCCAAGTCGATATGTATCTTTACCGTTTGCTGCTGGCGCTGATTTCGACTTTAATGTTATTGTACGGTTTAATCTTTAAAATAAGGTGATGCGAATTATGAAAGAACTATTATTAGGCGCAATGGCTATGGCGAATATTTCCATTATGGCCTTTTTCCTCAAATTTTGGCAGCAGACCAAAGACCGCTTCTTTTTCTATTTCGCCGTGGCGTTTTTAATGTTGGGAATCGAACGGGTTATAGCGGCGGTGGAAACGATAGGACAGGAAAACAATATTGTCATCTATCTCATCCGTCTGATTGCTTTCAGCTTCATCGTTCTGGCCATTATCGTTAAAAATATTCATCGGAATTGAGGCCCGTTTGGCTATAAAAGAAAATCCCCTCAATATCGAAGAGCTCGAAATCCGCCTGCTGCTGGAAGGGATTTACCAGAAGTACGGCTACGATTTCCGCAATTATGCGCAAGCGTCTCTTCGGCGCAGAATCGCCAAATGCCTGCGGGATGAACATCTCCTCACTGTTTCCGCTTTCCAGGAGAAAATCCTGCGGGAGCCGGAAACCTTCGCTCAGTTTCTGCTGACTGTAGCCGTCGATGTCACTTCGATGTTCCGTGACCCGGAGATGTTCAAACTTCTGCGGGAAAAAGTCCTCCTTGAGCTGAAACAATTCCCCCTAATCCGCATCTGGAATGTGGGTTGTTCCACCGGGGAAGAAGTTTATTCCACTGCCATTTTATTGACCGAAGAGGGATTGTACGACCGCTGCCGGATATACGCTACGGATATGAGCGAAGCGGCGCTGGATAAAGCCAAAGCCGGTATCTACCCTTTCGATTCCATTCAGACCTATACCAAGAATTATCTCGCTTCCGGCGGCATAGAACCGTTTTCCAACTATTACGACGCTAAGTACGAAAACGCCATATTCAAGAGCTTCCTGAAGAAAAACATAGTATGGGCCCAGCACAATTTGGTAACCGACAGTTCTTTCAATGAATTCAATATAATCCTTTGCCGCAATGTGATGATTTATTTCAATAAGACTTTGCAGGAGCGTGTGCACCAATTATTATATGACAGTCTGGCGGTAAAGGGCATTATATGTCTGGGAGAAAAGGAATCGATTAAATTCAGCCCTTTTGAAAACTGTTACCAATCAATCGATGAAAGAATCAAATTATATCGAAAAATAAAATAAAATTGTCGCTTCGCTTTTTCGTATGGATCGGACAAAATCGGTAGGTCGGGGGCTTATCCCCCGACAAAGTGTGCGGGGGGACGAGCCTCCCGCCTACCAGATTGTCAAATATTAAACAATTTTACGGAAAATGACAATTTCATACAAAACAGCGAAGAATGTACAAAACTATCAGTTAATCGTCATCGGCGTTTCCCGCGGGGGCTTAAACGCTTTGCAGACTATCCTCAGCGAATTGAACCGGGATTTCCGGCTGCCGATAGCCATTGTCCAGCACCGGGAAGCGGGAGCGGAATCCAATCTGACGGCGATATTGCAGCAATCTCTAACTTTGCCGGTGAAGGAAGTCGAGGACAAAGACGAGATAGCAGCGGGCAAAATCTATTTAGCGCCGGCGGATTATCATCTATTGGTGGAAACAGGGCATTTCGCTTTGTCCACTGAAGAGCCGCGCCGCTATTCCCGCCCTTCCATCGATATTTTGTTCGAATCGGCGGCGTATGAATATAGGGATAAAGTAATCGGTGTAATTTTGACCGGAGCTAATCAAGACGGCGCACTAGGGCTAGCGGAAATCGCCTGTAAAGGCGGTTTGACTATAGTGCAAGATCCTTCCTCCGCGGTCAGCCGCGAGATGCCGCTGGCGGCTTTAGAAGCTGTCAAACCGGATTATATACTGCCGCTGGAAGCCATCGGGGCGTTTTTGAATCGAATGGGGGAAAGTAAGTGAATAGTTAAAATCAATATCGAACACCGAACACCGAATATCGAATATCGAACACCGAATATCGAACACTGAATAACGAATATCGAATATCGAACACCGAATATCGAATATCGAATATCGAATTGAAAAGCGGAAGAGGTTACAGAGGCTGTTGGACCGCATATTGGTTGCTTCTGCTTTTCACTTGAACACTTGCTCACTTGAACACTGTTTTTACTAACGACGGGCAGCCGGCAACTGATGATTATTTAATGAAATAATAAATCCTATCATTCATTCCTCAGGGATTGGAACTATTATAAAAAGGAGTGTAACAAATGAAGTTCGAGCGGCCCCTCAATGTCCTCTTTGTGGAAGACAATCCGGACGATGCGGAATTAGAAGCTTTGGAAATTAGACGCAGCGGTATAGAAGTTTATTACGAGCGCGTGGAAACTTTTGAAGCGATGACAGAAGCGATGAAGCGAGTGGATTGGGATATTGTCATCAGCGACTATTCCATGCCCAATTTTTCTTCGCTGGAAGCGTTGAAAACGGTGCAGGAAACCGGGAAAGATATCCCCTGTTTCGTAGTGACTGGCACGGTCGGCGAAGAATACGCGGTGCAGGTGATGCGCGCGGGAGCGCATGACTACATCCTGAAAAACAACCTCACCCGCTTAGTCCCGGCCATCGAGCGGGAATTGGCGGAAGTGGAAGAGCGTTGGGCGCGCCGGCAAGCGGAAAAAAGGTTAGCGCGGCAGAATTTATTGAACAAGGCGGTCAACCGCCTGCTGAAGGAAACCTTAGTAAGTCCGGATGAAGAAGACCTGGCGAAAACCGCTTTAGCGCTGGCGGAAGAATTAACCGTCAGTGAATTTGGCTTCATCGGCGAAGTCAATCCGAAAGGACTCTTCGACTCCATCGCTTTCAGCGAAAAAGTCATTGCCGTCTGGGGACTGCCGGAAAACAAGGTCTATTCCTCCGCGAGAAATATGACTATCGGCGGACTATGGGGGACGGCTTTGATAGATGGGAAAAGTCTCATTGCTAACGAGCCCAAATCTCATCCAAAAGCCAAAGGCTTCCCTCCCGGACATCCGCCCATTAACAGCTTTATCGCCGTCCCTTTCAAACACACCGGCGAAAGAAAAGGGTTACTTGCGCTGGCAAACAAAGCCGGCGGTTACACCCTAGACGACCAAGCCTTATTGGAAGCTTTCACCAACACTTTCAAAGAAGCTTATTACAATAAGAAGACGGAAAAGCAGTTAGCCGATTCCGAAACTAAATTCCGTGGTATAGTCGAACAATCCTATGACGGCATCTATTTATTAGCCGGCAATAAATGCGAATTTGTCAATCGGCGGATGGCGGAAATGTTAGGCTATGAAGTGGAGGAACTATGCGGCAAAGAAGTCCATTTTTTAGATTTCACCGCTCCCAAATATAAAGAGGCCATTGCCGAGCGCATACAAAAAACCGAAAACGGCGAACCCGTACCCGCCCGCTTCGAAGTCGAACTGTTGACCAAATCCGGCAAGCCGATTTTTGTGGAAGTATCCGAAGTCAATATCACCTTTGAAGGCAAGAAGGCGGTGCAGGGAGTAGCGCGGGATTTGACGGAGTATAAGAAATTGCAGCATCAGTATTTGCAGGCGCAGAAAATGGAAGTAGTAGGGCAATTAGCCGGCGGGGTGGCGCACGATTTCAACAATCTGCTGACGGTCATCGGCGGCAACGCCACTTTGGCCATGATGGACTCCTCGGAAGAACATCCGCTGTATCACAATTTGGAACAGATACAAAAAGCGGCAAAACGCTCGGCGGAATTAACAAAACAGCTGCTGGCTTTCAGCCGCCGGCAGATTTTAGAGCCGAAAGTGGTGAATTTAAACGAGGTATTAAAAGATTTTGAAAAGATGATGCGGCGGATGCTGCGGGAAGATATTCATTATGAGATTAAACCTGCTTCCGATTTAGGCAATGTCAAAGTCGATATAGGGCAGATGGAACAGATAATTATGAATTTGACTGTCAACGCCCGCGACGCTATGCCGAAGAGCGGGAAAATCGTCATTGAAACCGCCAATGTGGAATTGGGCGAGAATTATGTCAGGGAACATCCTGATGTCATTGAAGGGGAATATGTGATGATGTCGGTCAGCGATAACGGCTGCGGGATGACCCCGGAAGTCAAGGAACGCATTTTTGAACCGTTTTTCACCACCAAGGAAACTGGCAAGGGGACAGGTTTGGGATTATCTACAGTATTCGGCATAGTCAAACAGAGCAAAGGGCATATTTCCGTTTACAGTGAAGTGGGCATGGGGACGACTTTTAAAATTTATTTTCCTTGCATCGCGGAAAAAACTGAAGCCGTCGGTAAAAAAGTCAAGGTTCAGGAAATTCCCCGCGGCAGTGAAACTGTCCTGTTAGTAGAAGACAGCGAAGATTTGCGGGAATTGACCGCGCGGATGCTGCGAGGATTCGGCTATGCGGTTTTGACCGCGGAAGACGGCGCCGCCGGATTGAAAATTTTCGCCAATTTATCGGATAAAATCAGCCTGTTGATAACGGATTTGGTGATGCCGAAAATCGGCGGCTACGAATTAGCTAAACGCTGTTGGGAATTGAAGCCTTCGTTGAAAGCGCTGATGATGTCCGGCTATTCGGAGAATATCGCCACGCAGGAAGAGATCGCTAAGAACGGCGCGCTGTTTTTAGCCAAACCGTTTGAACCTGCCGCTTTAGCGCGCCGGGTAAGAGAAACACTGGATAAGAAAAGCGAATGAGAATATCGAACACCGAAGATCGAATATCGAACACCGAATATCGAAGTGAAAAACAAAAGCGAAGATCGAAGATCGAACACCGAATATCGAATATCGAACACCGAATATCGAAGTGAAAAACAAAAGCGAAGATCGA
>Ga0172370_10006722_pt1 | contig 14355 bp, 14 predicted proteins | sample LakKiv5m_FD_114538 | JGI IMG/M metagenome (GOLD analysis project Ga0172370, IMG submission 114538) | Freshwater microbial communities from Kabuno Bay, South-Kivu, Congo - kab_022012_11.5m | ecosystem: Environmental > Aquatic > Freshwater > Lake | place: Democratic Republic of the Congo...
AACCGGGTTGCCGCATTGGCCTGGCAGCATCTGTTCGGCTTTGAAGAAGCAACGTCTGGCAGCAAACGCATCCCAGATCTGGTGTTCAACGTTGATGATGCGCTGCGCCTGGCGTTCCTGCGCGGCTATTTGCTGGGCGACGGTACCGTGGCCCGCGACAAAATGGCGTTTACCACGGCGTCCTACGACGTGGCCAGCGGTCTGATGTACTTGCTGAGTTCCATAGGCGTCGTGGCATCGCTGACACAACATCAACCCGACGGCGTGGAACGTCTGGTGCGCGGCCAACCGTGTGTGACGCGCCTGCCTTACTGGAGCATCAGCGTTTGCGCCAAAGAAGACCTGCTGCGCCTGCAATCGGTCTGGGCCGACCATGCCAACGCCGATGCATTGCGCCAACACCTGGCCGACAGCACGGCCAACGCCAAAAATCGCAAGTTTGACCGCCTTGCCGGCGACCTGATTGCCCTGCCCATTGTCGAGATCAAACCGGTTGATGCCAGTAACGGGATGGTCTACGACTTTTCGGTGGAAGGTGATGAAAACTTTGTTGCCGGCATGGGCGGCCTGTGCTGCCACAACACCGATGCCGACGTCGACGGCGCGCACATCCGCACGCTGTTGCTGACCTTTTTCTACCGCCAGATGCCCGAGCTGGTGGAGCGCGGCCACATCTACATTGCCCAGCCGCCGCTGTACAAGGTGAAGTCCGGGCGCGAAGAACTGTACCTGCAAGGGCCGTCCGACCTGGACAGCTATTTGCTGCGCATTGCGCTGGTCAATGCCAGCGTGCATACCGGCGGCGACAACCCCACCGTGCTGACCGGCGACACGCTGGCGAGTTTGGCGAAAAAACACCAGATGGCCCAGGCAGTGATTGCGCGGCTTGCTCACTTTTTGGATGCAGAGGCGTTGCGCGCCATTGCCGACGGCGCTGAGCTGAACCTGGACACGGTGGCTGACGCCGAGCGCACAGCGCAGGCGCTGCAAGCCTACCTGCCCGACGCCGAAGTGGCCGGCGAATACGACGCCCGCAGCGACAAGCCCATCCTGCGCATCAGCCGGCGCCTGCACGGCAACATCAAGAGCAGCGTGCTGACGCAAGACTTTGTGCACGGCGCCGACTACGCCCTGCTGAGCGAAGCCGCCCACACCCTGCGCGGGCTGCTGGGCGCGGGGGCCAAGGTGGTACGCGGCGAAGGCGAGCGCCAGAAGGAACAGAAGGTGGCCGACTTCCGTGAAGCCATGGCCTGGCTGATTGCCGAAGCCGAACGCACCACCAGCCGCCAGCGCTACAAAGGCCTGGGCGAAATGAACCCCGAGCAGCTGTGGGAAACCACCATGGACCCGGCCGTGCGCACGCTGCTGCGCGTGCAGATCGACGACGCCATCGAGGCCGACCGCGTCTTCACCATGCTGATGGGCGACGAGGTGGAACCGCGGCGCGAGTTCATTGAAACCAATGCGTTACAGGCGGGGAATATTGACGTGTAAAGCTCACATGGCGTGGGGTGTAAAGCGACAAAAGCGCCCCGTAAATTGAAAGGTTATTGGAGCTTGATCTAAACCCCATGAAAAGCTTAATTAGGCCTGAAGATGAGGGGGTAAGCTTCGAGTCTTATTTCCGCGACTGCACTCTTGCAAGTGAATCTTCACTGGCCTGGGCGATTGGTCAGCGGCTAGACCTTCTCGACGCCTTGCGGGGGCTTTTCAGCGGCGCACGATCAGTCGTCCAGATCAGGCTCTGGTGCTTCATGGAACTAGCCAGCGCGCCGATGGGCCATATTGCGCGTGACGACCTTAACCAACTCTTCCATGCCCTGCACCCCCAAGCACTGGACAGCGTGCTCAAACGGCTGAGAGAGACTGGCCTCATCATCTGGGACCAAACCAACCAAGACTACTCCTTGTCTGGACTGGCCCAACAGCTACACAGCTTGCTCGTCCCGCTGACCAAAGCGGCGAGCGACGATGACGAACTAGCCTCCCTGCTCGCACAAGTAGCGGGCGCACACGCGCTGGGACTCCCAGACGCCGGACATTTGAAACATCTCCATGCACAACTTTCACGCCTGCACGATGGGTTTGCCGACGCAATTGCCAGCGGATCCGAAGCCAAGTTAATAGAGGCGCAATCGCGCTTTGAGCGGGCGCTCACATTGGTGGAGCGAGCGGGTGAGGCGCTAACTGCGCTCATCCGTTCAGAAAGCCAAGACCCACGTCTTGAGCGTGAAGCCAGAGCCCTGGGACAAGCCCAGGCAAAGCTGCTTTCAATGGCCTCGCAATTCAACCGGGCCATGCAGCAAGCGGATCGTCAGCGTGTGACGCTCGGGAGTACTGGTGTCACCAGCTCGGACGTTCGTGAATGGCTCAGGGATCAGACGGGACTCCACGAACTCCTGGGAGATGCCTTGTCGCTAGCGGTAGACCCCGTTTTTGTCAGCCAGCACGACCTGGTTGACGTTGCGGAAGACGAATTCGAGCGAGACCGACCAGACCCCGCCCGTTCAACGTACTTGCCCCCTGCGGCCGATGCGGGAACCGGTCAAATGCAGGTGCTGCGCATGCCACAAGAACTAGAGAACCTTATCAACCAACTGGCTGACTGGCGCATCTCTGAATCGACAGACACTGTCGAGCCCAAGCCCATTCAAGAGGTGGTTTTGGGCGGTCGGTTTGCACAGGCGGCCTATCGGATGCAGCTGTTGCCGCTACTGGGCGATACACAAGCCCAAACCCTAAAAGGGCAGACGGGTGACCTGGCACGCTCAGGCTGGAAGACGGTACTTGAGAGCACGATAGCTGAAACCAGCGACCCACATGTGGCGGCCATCAGCCAAGGCCACTTAGAAGTCATCCACGAAGAAAACGATGAACACACCAGATGAACCCGCGTTGCTGGCAGCCGAACTGCTGGCCCGGCGCTGGCTGCCGCGCCAACACCCACGTGTCAAGCGCGCGCTGATTGACGCCGACCTCTGGAAGGCCGTTGAGGACCGACTGGCCCAAGTGGGTCTGCGTCTGATCGACAATATTCACGCGGAATATGTGACCACCGCCCTGCTGCGCAGCGCTGAAAACGTGGTCTTTGGCGAAAGCGCCTTGAACAGCAACAACAACATCAACCTGCCGCGCGATGGCATTTCGTTACTGGTCGTGCTGTGGGCGTTGATCATTCTTCCCAAGCGCGAACGCCAAGCTTCACGTGACGCCAATGCACAAAACACGCCACAGGGAGAAATGTTCGCCAGCGAGCGCCCCATCCCTAGGGCGCAAAGCGTCAGCCCCATCGTTTCATACAAGGCCTTGCTTGCGGACTTTGGAAAACAGCTGGGTAAAAAAACGCGGCTGGATAGCAACCTGAAACGCCTTGAAAACCATGGGTTTATTGAGCGGCGTGGCGACAATATTGCAGAAGGGCCGTTGCTGGACCTTCTCTTGGACTACGACACTCTGGCGACGCGCATTCTGGACGGGACTCTCGGAGCTGTGCTGGCCAAAGCCCATGCCGAAGAAGAGAAAAAGACTCGGCGGACAGGAGAATCTACACAGAACCCAGGTGAGGACAACTGACCCATGTTTCACCTCTTGTCACTTGAACTACTGCACTGGGACTATTGCCAGCGTTTGACCTTGCCGATGGACGGCTCCATCATTACCGTCGCGGGACCCAATGGTTCAGGCAAAACCACGCTATTAGACGGTATGCGCACCCTTCTGGGGCTGGAGTGCTCTGGCAGCCGAAGTTACAAGACCTACGCTCGGCATGCCAATGCCGAATCGGCGTGGTTGCGGGCAACCGTCGACAACCGTCCACATGGTCGGCAAACCTCCAGTCGTCCCTTTGCTCGCAACTTGCTCTACTCGGATAAGGTCACTCTGGCCTGTCGCATCGAGAGAAATGGCGGCGATTGGCAGCGTCGATACATGATGGCCGAAGGCGATACGTCCATCGAGGCCTTGGTCCTGATCCCGGAGAAGGACTGGTTGGGCATTGAAAATTGGCGCCGTCGGCTGGAGGGCGCGGGATTGAGCCGGGCGATTACCCGGGTACTGGCTTTGGAACAAGGTCAGACCGATAGGTTGTGCGAGTATTCCCCGAAAGAGCTGTTGCGCCTGGTATTTGACGTGTTCGGCGACCAAGAAGTGCTGGACCGATACGAAGAAGCCCGCAAACACCAGCTGGAAGTGACCCAAGAGGTGGAGGCAGCCAAGAGGGATCTCGCTCATGGCGAGGCTCAGCTGGCCCAGTTGGAAGCGCGAGTCAACCTCTACCGCGAATACCAAAGCAAGCTGCGCGAGACTGAGCGGCTCTGGACGGAAGTCATTCCGGTTCTTGAATGGTCCGAACACCGAGCCGAGTTGGTCAAGGATTTCCGGGAACTGCATCGACAGCGGCTGCAACACGCCGTGACCACGCGACAGCAGGCTGAAGACCGGCAGACACTGCTGAAGCTCTCCAAAGAGGCCCATGCCGCAGAGGAGCATGCGAGTCAATTAGATGCAGATCGCATGGTCGCCCAGAACGACCTCAACAACGCCGCAGCCCTAGAAAAACCCGTTGAGCAACTGGTCAAGGAAGCCGACGAGTTGCATGCACTGGCGAAGGTCGAGGGCAATGCCATGCAGTTGTCCGAGCGACTAAAGGCGCTGGAGGTGCTCAAGACCGAGCTTGCGCAAGAGTGGCACGACCTGAGCGCGGAGCGAAAGGCGGTGAAGAGAGCTTGTGATGATTGTCAGAATGAACGTCTGGCACCTGCCCCGGAGGATGTCACCCGCTTCCGCCGAGTGCTGCGCAACGAAGGCATCGAGCACTACCTACTGGCTGACGTGACCGATATTGCGGACGAGCATTGGCGCGCGGCGGCCGAAGGAGTCCTGCGAGGTTCACGCGGCATCGTGTTGCTGAAGAATCGAGCAGATGAGGTTCGCGCCATGGCTTGTGCCGAGCGTGAGCGTTATCGTCACTATGTGGTGACGGACACCGCCCAGGTCACAGGCAAAGCCAACCCAGACAGCCTGTTAGCCGTGCTTACCTTCTCCGAAAAAGTCCCTGTCTGGCTAGTCAAACAGCTGGGGAATATCCGGCGCGTGCAGAACACGGCCGAAGGAAGCAAGGCCGGGGGCGAATGGATCACCGCGCAAGCGTACTGGCGTGATAACCGCGGCGGCCGCAGTGTCTGGATCGAACCCGAGCAGTACCAGTTTGGTGCCACGGCGTTGAGCGTACGCAAGGCCTCCATCGCGCGACGGCTTCAGGAACTCGACGAGAAGCTGGGCCAGATCGCCACAGCACAGTCTGAGATTCAGCGACAGCTCTCGGCTGCGCAAGAAGCTTCCATAGGACATAAGGCCGTCGAGCAGCTCGCACAGCGGCATGAGCAGTTTGAACAAGCTCGCCGACAGTTGCCACAGCTGAGGGAGGCTCGCATTGCGGCATCGCGTCGGTGGACGACACTGGACAGCGATTTTCAGCAAGCGTCCAATCGAGCGCGTGACCTGCAGTCCGATTACAAGCAGGTGGCCGAGCGTCTGCAGAACAACGAATCTGCGGCTGCCAAGTACGAAAGGGAGTGGAACTCCCGGCGGCAGGAACTGGTTGCCCGATCCATTCAGTCGAAGTCTTTGCAGGCCAAATTCCCTGCACGTTGGATACGCAAAGACACGATTGAGTCGCTTCAAGAGCAGTTCAAGAACGCCTTACAGGCTAAGCTGCGTCACGACTCGTTGGAGAACGACCTGAAACAGGGTCAGTGGGAGAAAGACGACTCCGTGGAGGAGCGCCACACACTGATGGTAGCCACAGTCAATGGCCAGAAAGGACAACTCCAGCAGAGGGAGGCCAGCAACGAAGCGGCACGCATCGCCGTCGCTAATGCACGAGAGCGTTACATCGACGTATTGCGCAGTACCGTGCGCCGTTATCGGAAGAACATCGTCGAGCTGGGTCAGCTCGCTGGTGTGGAGGTCAGTGTGGACTTGCCGCACCTAGACAACGATGACAGCGTATTGCGGCAGGCAGAGCTCAAGGTCAATTTCAATTTTGACGGTAAAGGCCAGATAGGTCTCAACGACGGCGAAGCCTCGGGTGGCCAGCAGGTCATTAAGTCTCTGATTTTGCTTGTAGGTCTCCTCAAAGGCGAGGAGACACCTGGAGGGTTTGTGTTTATCGACGAGCCCTTCGCGCATGTGGACGTGCGCAATATCCAGCTGGTCGGACACTTCCTCAGGTCGACCCATGCGCAGTACGTTCTGACAACGCCGATCACCCACAACGTGGAGGTGTTTGAACCTGCGGACGTAACACTGGTGACCTCGAAGAAGCCTCCTGGTGCTCGCTGGGCACCCCCCATCGGCGTACTGCAACGTCGGCCGTCAGCCGTTTAAGGGCAGCACGATGAAATGGCACGATGACGTCATACGGCGGGGCGTGCGCCAACGAACAGCACCGTGCGACCCGCCTCGGGATCTGTCCTTATTGAGCAAGGAAAACAAGGAACTGCTGGCCACCTGGGTGCGCAAAGATCACGTTAATCGCAGTCGAGAAGCACTACTCAAAGAGGCAGGCATATCGAACATCGATCGCGCGGAGGCGCTGTGCGATTTGTTGCTGCGCGAGGGATGGATCACTCGGAAAGAAAAGCTCCTGGGTGGAAGTTGGCAATGGGAAAGCTTGACCTGGCGTGATCTGGACCGTTTGAAGTCTCTGGTCGGTGTTGGCAGTCGCGCCCAGAGAGACGAAGCCCGTTCACAGCGCATGGAACGGGCCCATAACTGGCTCCAATCAATACAGAAAGACACTGATCCGGAACTATGCGCCTCGGTGACTCAGGCGGTTGCACATTTGGAGGGTGAGACTGGCCTGCGGGTGGACATCGTGTCAACGCGACTGGACCTACTCACCTCCTTGGTCAAATGGCGTCAAGCACAAATGACTGGTACTCGCCGGGACTTCGCCTTATTTGCCGGTGAGCACACCAAATCCGTCGGCACCAGCGACTGGAAGTGGTTGGAGCGGTTTTTCGATCTTGAGCGCCTCGGAGTGACGCACTTCTTGCCCCTGATCTGGTTAGCTGGGGATACACAGCTTTTGTGGGACGAGCGCTTGGTGGATCTTGCTCCCGTGCATTGCCTTGCCATCCCGATAGAAGACGCCCTACGGATGACGGCAGTCAATGGAAGCCCTAACCATTGGTGGCTTATTGAGAACCGAGCCAGCTTCGAGAGGCAAAGCGGGCAAAGGCCTACTGGTGCGCTCATGGCATGGCTGCCTGGTCGACCGTCGCATGACTGGCTAAAGGCTATCGGACATCTTCTACAACTGGCCCCAGCGCCGTTAAAGGTCAGTGCCGATGCCGATCCAGCGGGCATTGACATCGCTCGGACCGTTGGGGCCTTATGGGGTAACCAGGGGCAGGCGTGGGAGCCTTATCGCATGGGCATCGTCGAGTGGCAGGCCGTCAGCCAGAAGTGGCCCCTCAATGACCACGACGTGTCACTGCTGCATCGACTGCTGGGCGATGTCAGCCTGCCAACGCCAATGGCAGAGCTTGGGAGAGCCATGCTGATGGAGGGCCGTAAGGCAGAGCAAGAGGGTTGGCTGTAATCGCTGCTAGCGCACCAAGACTGATTTCGCTGCATTTCCTGTCTTAACTTTCCCTTCCAGTGCTAAAGTGTCATATATGACAACTGATGCATTTTCACGTCGGTTTCAAGCGCTGATCAACAGCCAGGATCATGCGGCGGCACTCGTCTTGCCCCTTGTCGACGCCGGTTTGATGGCGCAAGTCAAGCTGTGCGGGGGTACGGCCTTGAGCCGCTTTTACCTGCAGCACCGGATCAGTTACGACTTGGATTTCTGCATCCCAGAAGGCATGGGCTTTAACGCGCAGGCGCTCGCTGATCGCATCGCTAGCCAGGTCAAGATTCAGGGTCTGGAGATCACGCACAACGCCATCAAGGCCGATCAGTTGCACTTTTCTGTTCCCCTCTCCAGTGGGGACGCCATCAAAATATCCTTTGTGGAGGACATGTACGCCGCTGCGTTCCCGCCCCTGCCCTCAGGGCTGACCATCGGCGGCATTGCGGTGCAAACTGAATCGGTTCAAGGCCTGTACCACCGCAAGCTCAGAACGGTTGTGGGCTGGGCTGATCGCGATGCGACCCTGCCCCAGGGTGGCCGGCAAACCGCACGCGACATGTTTGACCTTTATGTGTTGTCCCAAAGCGTCATGCCGCTAAAGCCCTTCATCGAGTCGCTCCCATACGCGTTCCCGCTGGAAGCCTTTACCGGTGGCATGGCGGTCATGCCCTGGTTTGAAATCGCCGAGGAACTTGCGCAGACCATTGCTTCTCCGCAGTGGCAATCGGGTTGCGACGTCAGCGCCGTAAGAGAGCATTTATTCAACGAGCTCGGCATGGTCGAATTACCCCCTGAGCCAACCGCAGAGGCCCATGAACAATCCGCCCCACGCCATGCAAGGGGTCCGTCCTGATGCTCATCGAGTCTGCCTCCAAAGACGCGCCTTGGGGCCAGGTGGCCCGCCTGGCATTTTGGAGCCGGGATGTTGACCTGGAACCATGGCGTGCGGGCATCCTGGCGGGGCATCCGTCTTACTTGCCGCAATCGGTCAAGCACATGTCCACCTGGAACTTCATCCGTTTCCTGGGTCGCGGGCTGTTCATTGCACAGTGGCCAGAACTCCGAAAGTCTCTGGACACAAATTCCCCAGATGTGGCTCGACTGGACGCAGCGTGGAGTTTTGCGTCGACGGGTACTTTCAATATGCCGCCAGAAGCGGCCTTGGCCGCGTTGCCGGGCCGCCGCAGAGAGGTTCTGGATGCGATCGTTCATCATCAGGGGACTTCAATCTACGACGTTGCAAAGCGGGCGCAAGTGCCCTACCGGCGTGCATACGACCATGTTGCAGCGCTGATCGACCAAGGGCTGGTTCGCAAGAGAATGGACGAACAAAGTCCTCGGCGCGTGACGCGCCTCTACACCTTGCGTTGACGCGCTACCATCGTCTCCACAAAAACCCCGCAAGAGCCATGGCTGACAAAACACCGTTCGAGATCGCGCGCGAAACGCTCAAGCAGCTCACCACGCAAAAGTTGCCGCCCACGCCGCTGAACTATCAGCGCATTTACAGCGAGATTGCCCAGCTGCCGATCGAGCCACCGTTTCCGGCAGATCGGCTGCATGAGATTTCGGCGGCGCTGCCCACCAAGACACCTGGGCAGCAAAAGCAAAAAGGTCTGCTTGACTCGGCCATCAACGCGCGCAACTGGGACGGCGTCAAGAATGCGCTGATGGCCTATGGCGGCTTCAGCCCGCCGCCCGCCAAGCAGGGTGAGCCGGTGGCCTTGGCTGACAGTGCGCCACGGCCCGCACCGCCGATTGAAGTCAAGTCAGACGTTGCAGCGCCACTGAGTGCGCCCGCGCTGACGGCCGAATTTTTTGGCCAGATCGCCCGCCTGATCGAATACGCCACCCCGGCGTTCGGGCACGACGACGAGCGCCTGGCGCAGCAGACACAAGAGCTGGTCAAAGCGCTGCGCGACCCCGCCTGCGATGCCGTCAGCGTCAAGCAGCTGATTGCGCAATACAGCCAGCGTCTGTCGTTTGCGGCTGAAGATCAGGCCGAAATCAAAAACGTGTTGCTCAAGCTGCTGCACCTGATCATTGAAAACATCAGCCACTTGTGCCTGGAAGACAGCTGGCTCAAGGGCCAGGTCGATGCGCTGCTGGAGGTGTGCGAGCCGCCCCTGACACTGCGCCGCCTGGACGACGCCGAGCAACGCCTGAAGGATGTGATCTTCAAGCAAAGCGAGGCCAAGGCGCGCACCGTGCAGGCGCAAGAAGAGATGCGCCAGATGCTGGCCACGTTCATCGATCGGCTGGCCAGCATTTCGGTGTCCACCGGCGCTTTTCACACGCAGCTGGAAACCAGTGCCCGGCTGATCGAGCAGGCGCATTCCATCGAAGAAATTGCCCCGGTGCTCAAAGACATGGTGAGCGCCACCCGCAGCATGGCGCAAGACAGTCAGGCCACGCGCGACGAGCTTCACAGCATGAAGCAGCGGGCCGAAGCCACCGAAACCGAAATTGCCCGCCTGCACCAGGAGCTGGACCGCGCCAGCGCGCAGGCGCGCCACGATCCGCTCACCGGGGCGCTCAACCGCCAGGGGCTGGACGAAGCCGTGCGGCGCGAGATTTCCAAGGTGCGCCGGCACGACTCCCCGCTGTCGATTTCGCTGCTGGACATCGACAATTTCAAGAAGCTCAATGACACGCACGGCCACGACGTGGGCGACGCGGCGCTGACGCATCTGGCCACGGTCACCCGCGAGGTGATGCGCCCGCAGGATTCGCTGGCGCGCTACGGCGGTGAAGAGTTTGTGATCCTGATGCCCGACACTGCGCTGGAAAACGGCATCGAAGCCATGGTGCGGCTGCAACGCGAGCTGACCAAGCGCTTTTTTCTGAGCGGCAGCAACAAGGTGCTGATCACCTTCAGCGCGGGGGTGGCTCAGCTGGCCGACGGAGAAAGTGGCACCGAGGCGATCCGGCGCGCCGATCAGGCCATGTACCTGGCCAAGCGCGCCGGCAAGAACCGGGTGCTGGGCGCCTGAGTTATTTGATTCCCATGAAGTACTGAATGATGTACTTGGTGACGAAGCCGACCATACCGAAGGCCAGCCCCAGCATCATCACAAAAAATCCGAACTTGCCCGCCTTGGACTCCCACGCCAGTTGGCCGATGATGAACAACATGTACAACATCAAACCGCCCACGCCAAAGGTCATGCCAAAGGCGGTGATTTGTTCTTCGGTGTAACCGAACATATCCGCTTTCTCCTGCAGCGGTGTCGGCCCACCGTCCGACACCAGGGACGCCATGTTGCCACAAGCCACCGGCGCGGGGCGGTGGCTTGTCAGGCGCTGGGCATCACCCCTGGCGCATGCCCTGGCGATGGCCCTGGCCGCGGTGCTGCCCCGGCATGGCTGCCGTGTCAAAGATCTTTTGCTGCTCGGGGGTCAGGGCGGCGTACAGCGCTTTGGTGGCGGCCGTGCGCTTTTCCATGGCGGCGCTCATTTCACCCATGTGCTGGGCGCGCAGTTGCTGCATGCGATCCAGCCGCTCGGGGGTACTGAGTTTGGCCATCTCGGCCGGGTCCGGCCGCTGCATGCCCGGCGCACCGGCTTGGGGCTGGTGGCTGGCGGTGAAGGCATTCCACAACGCTTCCTGTTGTGGGGTGATCTTCAGCTGGGTCTTGAGTGCGGCGTTGCGCTGGTCCATACGGGCCTGCATGCGCGCCGGGTCCATCTTGCCCATACGGGAATGCTGTTGCGGCTGCATGCCGCGCATGCCGTCGCAGCCATCGCCCATCGGACCTTTGGCGTAGCTGATACCGGCCAGCGCCACCAGCGCGGCAACGAGCGAGAGTTTCAAAGAGGTTTTCATGGCGAGATCCTTTCTGGTTGAAGCGCAGCTGCAATACGTCTGCGGCTTGGGAGAAAGTGTCGCGGCCCAATGTATCGGGGCGATGTTCCTGCATCAATGTTTTGTAAAGATGGGCAAAGGTAACCGCAGCTTTTGATGGGATGATCGGCGCCTTGTTTTTGGGGGTGATTTCGTGTTCAAGAATTTCATTGTGTATCGGGTAACGGCAGGTCAGCTGGGCGACGCCGCGCCGCTGGAAAAGGCCTTGCAGGGCGCGCGCTTCATCGAATGCGGGCCCACGCAAGACAAGTCCATGGGCTGGGTGGAGCCGCGCGGTCAGGCGCACGCAGCGCTGCTGGAGGTGGTGGACGGCCAGTGGATTGCCGAGCTGCGCATCGAGACCCGTGCCGTTCCGGCGTCCGTGGTCAACCGCATGGCGCTTCAACGGGCCGACCAGATTCAGGCCGAGTACGGCCGCCAACCGGGCCGCAAAGAACTGCGCGACATCAAGGACGACATCCGCCTGCAACTGCTGCCGCAGGCTTTCACCAAGCAGACTTCGGTGCGGGTCTGGCTTGATCGCGCCGCTGGCCTGGTGCTGCTGGACACCGCCAGCCAGTCACGCGCCGATGACGTCATGGCGTTGTTGTTGCAAGCCTTGCCGGGCATCAGCCTGGCGCTGATCGACACGCGAGAGGCGCCGGCCACCGCCATGGCACACTGGCTGCTGGCGCAGCAGGCGCCCGGCCACTTCAGCCTGGACCGTGAATGCGAACTGCGTGCCAGCGACGCCACCCGCGCGCTGGTGCGCTACGCCCGGCACCGCCTCGACACTGCCGAAGTGCAAGGCCATGTGCAAGACGGCAAACTGCCCACCCGGCTGGCGCTGACCTGGCAGGGCCGCGTGTCGTTTGTGCTGACCGAAAGCCTGCAGATCAAGAAGATCGGCTATCTGGAAGGTGTGTTTGAAAACACCGGCGCCACCGCGCAGGATGATCACTTCGATGCTGACGTGGCCATCGCCACCGGTGAATGGCGTCAACTGTTGCCCGAGCTGCTGGACGCGCTGGGCGGCATGACCGAGCCGACTATTTCTTCATCGAGCACGTGTTGATGCCAAAGATGGCGTAGGGCGGGCACCAGCCCAGGGCGCCGGTGGCCAGGGGTACCAGACCCAGCCAACCCCAGACGCCGATGTTGCCAGTCAGCGTCAAGCCAATCAACACCAGTCCCAGAACGATGCGCGCAATGCGGTCGATACCGCCGACGTTTGCTTTCATGGCTGCTCCTTGCAAAAAAGTTGAACGAGTCGCTATTGGACACGGCCGCATGGCGCGCCGTCTGTGACTGGCGTCACCTAGGTTTCAGGTGCCGGCCTTGACCGCCAGCACCGGGCAATTCACCGACAGCAGCAGCTCTTGCGCCACGCTGCCCATGATCAGCTTGCCCACCGGTGAGCGGCGGCGCAGCCCGATCACCAGCACCGACACCGGCAGCGTGTCCACCAGCGTCTGGATTTCTTCGACCGCGTTTTTGCCGCGCACAAACTGCTTGAGCTCGGCCTGAATGCCGGCTTCGGCCAGCACGCGCTCGACCCGCTCGAATTCTTGTGTGTCCAGCAGCGACGGGTCTTCCGTGTTGCCGCCAGGTGCCGCATTGACCACCAGCAGCGGTTCTTTGCGCCGTTTGGCGATTTCAATGCCTTTGTCCAAAGCGGCCTGGCCTTCAGGCCGTGCCACATAAGCAACAAGAATGGTCATAAGACAGTTCCAATCAAGGTCAGGATCCGGGGGGGATGATAGGGGCCTCACTCATGGCCCGCAAGGCCGCGCTGTTGGCAATGGTGATTTGCTCGCGCCCCAGCGTCACCCATCCCTCACGCTCAAAACGGCGCAACAGGCGTGTGACGATTTCACGCACGGTGCCCAGCTCGTCGGCCAGCGCCTGGTGCGTCAGGCGCAACTGCTGACCGCGCCCCAACAAAGCAGCCGCCAGGCGCCGGTCCAATTTTTGAAACGCCACCGCGTCAACCAACGCGGTCAAGTCGGCCATGCGTTCGGCAAATAGGCCCATCACGTCATTGCGAAAAGCAGGGGTGTCGATCCAGCGCAAAAACAGATCTGGCGTGATCAGCACAAAGCGCGTGGCCCGCGTGGTTCGCCCCAGCGCAGACAGCGGTTGCGCGCGAAACAGGCAGGCGCTGGAAACCAGGCACAGCTCTCCGGGGCCAACACGGTACAGCTCCAGCGAGCGACCGTCGTCGGAATGGCGCGACACCTTGATCTCGCCTTCCAGCACCAGCGGAAAGCCCTGGCAGGCGGCGTTCTCGCTGAAGAGCACCGTGTCGGCTGGCACCTGCATCAGTGCCAGCGCATCGCCCAACTCGGCCAGCCCCGGCTGAACCTGCGCCAGCGACGGGTAGAGCGCGCAGACTTCCTGCGCCAGATCCGTCGCCGCCATCAGGCCAGAACGGTGTAGCCTTCGTCGGCAATCGCTTGTTTGAGCGCCTCGGGCGCCAGGCTGGACGTGACCTCGACCCTGTTTTGCGTGCGGTCGGCCACCACCTCGGCGCTGCGGTCCAGCTGGCGGATGGCGCGCACCACGGCTTTTTCACAATGCTCGCAAGTCATGCCCTGAACGGTAAAGGTGTGCTTCATGAAAAGTCTCCGAAAATCGCTGTCTTTGAAAAGCGCGTATTGTGAACTCCCATGAATGCCCCTGCTGTTCCCACTCCGCCTGTGCGCATTGATCTGGGCATCCACGGCATGACGTGCGCGTCGTGCGTGGCCCGCGCCGAGCGCGCCCTGAAAAAAGTGCCCGGCGTGCAGGAGGTGGCGGTGAATTTGGCCACCGAGTCGGCACGCATTCTGGTGGCGCCGTCGGACCAGGTGGAGGCGCGGCTGAAGCG
>Ga0172370_10006723_pt1 | contig 14345 bp, 25 predicted proteins | sample LakKiv5m_FD_114538 | JGI IMG/M metagenome (GOLD analysis project Ga0172370, IMG submission 114538) | Freshwater microbial communities from Kabuno Bay, South-Kivu, Congo - kab_022012_11.5m | ecosystem: Environmental > Aquatic > Freshwater > Lake | place: Democratic Republic of the Congo...
CAGCGAAAGCCGCATGAGAGAAGCGCCTGGACTGCATCCGCAGATATGCCCGCGCGCTCCATTGCGCCCCTTGAGCCTGAAAGTGAACCGTGCTCTGGGCTTTTTTTGTTTTTTGCATGCGTTTCTGCCGGCTTGCGCTGTTTTGGTGCGGCAGGTTTTTGCGTTATTGGCTGGGCTTGCCTTGGAACAATAGCGGCATTTTCCCTTGGCTTTGAGCGCGTGAGCGCTAATATTGAAGCTGAAGAGAAATGCCTGCACAATCCAGGCTCCATTTCATATGTTTGCAGGTACTCTGAAACTATGCTCTGCTCCCTGCCCCTGAGGAACTCGCCAACTTTCCAGTGAAGCAATTTTCCATCGGCGCCAAAAAAACCGTTTGTATCAATGCCTTCTTCCTTTATGAGCCCGCAGGCAATGCCTGAAAAGCATTTTGCAAACGGGTCGCGTATTCCTGCAACGTTTAGGAAATCCCTTGTGCAGGCTGCGACATCAATGAATGCGCCGTAGCGCGTTTTGTAGATGTGCCTGAGGTTCGCGATGTCAGTATTTGCCCCTGCTGCGCGGATGAGCTCTTCCATTTCTTCATGAGTGAGCAGCACAGGCCAGTCTATTTTCTCAAGCTGCATCCAGTTGTAATAGCCGCTGCAGTGGGAAAAGGCAATGCCTTGCTTCAGAATATCAAGAATAAGGTCTTGCACAACGCCTATATCGATTGCGCGCTGTACTTCAAGGAGCAGTTTTGCCTGCCCTTCAAGGTGGGTTTGGCTAAAAAAACGGCGTGAAGGCATCTGAAATTTCCTGCCTCACTTCCCTGATGGAAAACATTGCTGCCTGCAAATCCGCATAATCCGCCTCTTCTGGCACGTGGGATGGAAATTCGGGAAAATTGGCTTGCGCAATCGTCTCTGCGAGAGGCGCATTTGTGATTGTAGCTTTTGGAATGCAACCTGGCGTTTTGGGCTGAAGGCGCTGCAATTCTTTCTGAAGCAGCCTCTGTTGGTCCATGAGGTCCATTGCTTCAAAGTAATTAGTGGGGATGCTTTTTTGTATCCTGTTATCCAAGTCAGCTATTAGCATTTTGAGACGAAGGATTGCAGGCGAGGATTTGCGCACCGGCCTGCTGTTGGCATTATCAGGCAGACAGCCAGTGCTTGCATTAGGTGTTCTAAAGTCCATGCAGGATTTATGCGCTTGGAAGTTTATAAATCTATATCTTTTTAATCGCTTTTCTACCACTTTCAGAAGGGTATCTGCATTACGGATGCGTGACTTTCCACTTCGGAAGAGGGTGGCGTTCAAGCTGCACGCCCCCAAGATTGTTTTCCTTTATTTCAATGCTGCCGCAGAATACGCCGTTTATGAAGGAATTGAGCGAATCAAGCCGCGCCAGGTTATCTTTTTGATATTCGTTTTTTGAGTAGGCGCCCCTCCATTTGGAAAATTCGCCTTGCAGGGAGGCAAGCGCGTTGTGCTTGTCCGTGCGAAGAAGATAAAGAAGGACGGGATCGCCTGATGCTCCGATAATGTTTAGGTTTTTCTTTAAGTCAAGTACAAGCAATTCAAGTTCTGCCCTGCCATAACTTATCTTGTTTCCCCTGCACAGCGATGCAAAGGCAGCCAAATCCTCGTCTTTGTGCGAACGGACCATTTTATCCGCAGTAAATGCAAGGAAAAGAGTGAGCGGCTCAATGCCTTTGTTCCGCGCAGCATTGATTATTGAGTGTGCAAGCGCTCTGCCGTAAAAGGAATTTAAGGGAGAATAGGTTAGGTAATCGCGGGCATAATCCTTTGCGGTTTGGGGTGCGAGTGCTTGAGGCATGGAATAACACGAGGTATTTGATGCAAAAATAAAAAAAAGATGCCTAAGGCGGCTATTCTTTCTTTCCTTCGGCCTTCTTCTCTTGGGTGCGCACAATGCTTTCCGCCTTTCCGCCTGCCTTCTCTATCTTCGCCTTTGCGCCTGCCGCAAATGTGATTGCGCGCACGTGCACTGACGCGGAGATTTTGCCGCTTCCGAGCACTTTGCCCGGGAACTCAAAGAAGAGCTTCCCGTCCTTGCTCTGGAGCTTGCCTGCACATGCCTTTTGCTCTATTTCAAAGACGTTTATGCACTTGAGCGTGGTTGCGCGCGGCATGTGAAAACCGCCGCGGGTGAGGAATTCCGGCTCCTTGCTCGTAATGTAAGTCATGCGGTGCTTGCCCATTCCCGCGCGTCCCCAGCCGCCCTTGTTGCCCTTGCCCCTGTTGTTCTTGGCATTGCCTTTTCCGTATGAGCCGCTGCCGAGGAATTTTCGCCTTCTTTTTGTTTTTCTTTTTGTAATCATATTCACACCTAAGTGCTAATCTAAATCCTAAGCATTGCTTTTAGGAGCTTGTCCATGTCTGGCCTTTTTCCAAGCGCGCCCTTTGGGTACTTGAATTTTGTTTCATCATAGCCGCCTGCCGGGGGCGAGAGGAAGAACGGGGTGCAAATGCCGAGTTCCACAAGCGCCTTGGGGTTCTCGTGCACCTTTGCCGCCATTGCCGCAATCTCTTTCTCATTGGAAACAAGGGAAAGCTTGCCATTTTCTGATTTGCCCCTCTTCGTGAGGAGCGCATTCACTGTCTCTTTTGAAACTTCACCGAATGCCACGAAGTCGCGCACCAAATTCAGCATGCCAAGCGTCTGGGGCGTATCTGCAACAAGGTTGCAGCTGTTCACCTTCTTGAGCTTGAGGCATTCCATTGTTTTGCGAACGTCAGGCGGGTTTGAGAACAATCCGCGCACGCGGACAACTGCGATGCATTTCATAAGCATAACCTCCAATCTAAACATCAAATTCCTAAGCGCTTGCCTCTGCTGCAGGTGCAGCCATTTCGGTATTCTTGAGCTTTGCTTTCCATTCGCCCTCAAAGCGCAGCGTGTTCAGGCTCTGCAATGCCGCCCTTACTGCCATTGCATTGTTGAATATTGTTTCAGTGTGCCCGCGTGAGAAGCTCCATACGTCCTTTACCCCTGCAAACGTGAGCACTTTCTTAACTATCTTGTTTGCTGCGACACCAAGGCCTCTTGGGGCAGGCTTGAGCGTGACTTCCACTGAACCCTGCTTTCCGACTACCTTGATGGGGATTGAGTGCGCTGTCTTGCATCCGCACTCCCATGAGCCGCATCCGAGTGGCACGCACACTATGTTGCGCTTTGCGTCTTTCACTGCGGACTCTATTGCAGGCTTTACCTCTTCGCTTTTGCCGCTTCCGATTCCGAAGTGGCCGTTCTTGTCCCCTACGAGCACGATTGCGCGGAACTGCATTTTCCTGCCGCAGTCCGTCATGCGCTGCGTGCTTGAAACTTCAAGCGTCTCCTCCTGCAGATTCGGAAGCAGTGCGTCCGCGATTTCAGCCTCAAGGATTGTGCCGCCCATGTCGTAAATTTCCTCTACTGAGAGGATTTGCTTTGCCTTTACCTTTTTGCCGATTTCGCTTTTTGGTATCCATGCAGCCACTATCTCTTCCTTGGTCGGGCCCATGTTTCTTTTGTCGCGTCTATTGAACAAAGTATCACCATTTTCCGTCAGTTATTTTCTGCTTTGCAGCCGCAAACGCTTCTGCGATTTTCTTTGGGTCGAAATTCTGCTTTGAGTATGAGGCAAATTGCGTTCCTGATGCAACTGGGGCGTATTTTGCAATGTGCTCGCCCTTTATGCGCGAGGCATCAATCATTTTGGAGTCAAAGCTCGTCTTTAAGCCCGCATCAAGCGCGCCTTGGGCTGCTGCGAATATTATTGCGCCCTTTGAAGGGGTTGCAAGCCCTATGTCAAGCACAAAATCCGAGACTTTTTTTGCTGATGCAAGCTTTGCCGCAAGCATTCCGGTAAGATATGCGCTCGGGGTGTTCCTTCTTGGGCACCAGCCGAACTTTGAGAGCTGCGAGGATTTTGCGCACGCAAGCACGTTGTCGCCTTCGGGGGAAAACTGCACGAACTGCACGAGCACGCCCTTGCGGGACTTGCGCACCACCATGCGGGGCAATTCCGCCTTCACAAGAGCAAGGCGCTTTGCGTAGTTCGTAAGGCTCTGCCTTCGGCGCCTGAATGCCACCTTGAATACCGGTCCTGTTGCTTTTGACATAAATACACCATTTATTGCTTCTCGGCTTTCTTTGCCTTTGCGGATTTCTTGGGCTTGTCTTCAATGTCCCCAAGCTTGTTTTCCTTTATGTATGCAAGCATGTTTGCGATTCCCCTAAATGCCCTGCCCTTTATCATGAGATAAAGCTTGCGCGCGTTTGCAGAGTTCACTTTTCCGTCGTCCTTGAGTTTTCCAAGAGTTATGCGAAGCGAGCGCACGCGCACCATCCATTCTTCCTTTGCATCCGCGCGGCCTGACTTTGTGCCGCGGCGGCTTCCGTATCCGCGCCTTCGCCCTTTCCTCTTTTGCTCTGCGCGCTTTCTGGCGCGGCCTTTTCCTACGCCCAGTTTTGGAAGCACAATTATTGTGCCATTGTCAATTAGGCTGCGCACGTCTTCGCGAGTGAGTGCCTCTTCTATCTTTTGAAGCTGCGTTGGCTCGAACTTTATGCGATTCTCGCCGACCTTGAGAATGTCTGCTGCCATCCTGCGTATTGTTTTAACTCCCATAATAATCACTTGTTAAGAACCTTGAGGTTGAGCTCCTGCGCTTTCTTTACTATGAGCGCACGCTTTTGCACGCCCACGCCGCCTGCTATGCGCACGAGCACGTTTTTTGCGCCCATAAGCTCTTTTGCATTGTGCGTAAGAATTTCAGGCAGGCCAAGCGGGTGCAGGTTGCGCACGCTCTTTGCGTTGCGGTGCCCGATTGAAGGCGATGCGCCCATGTATTTTAGCTTGAGGCGCTTCTTGTTGTCTATGCCCCTTGAGGTTCTCCACGAATGACCTATGCGCTCGCGGGATTTTCTCCCGTAGTTGGGGCGGTGGAAGTGCGGGTGCTTTTTCTTTTTTATCTCTGCCATAAATACCACTTATTCGTTTACCGGGTAAATGCCATCCTGAAACACTCTGCTGTCGCGGTTGCGTATTTTTGTTGCGCTGCGTATGTTTGCGATTGTCTGTCCCACGTGCTCCTTTGAGCAGCCGCTTATCGTAAGGTCCTGCCCTTTTACCTCTATTTTCGTGCTGCCGATTATGTTTGCAATGCGCGGCTGCTTCTCGCCAATGAAATTCTTTATCATGAATTTCGTGCCCTTTGTTTCAAGGGACATTGGAAAGTGCGCGAAAATTACCTTGAGCTTTTGCGAGTATCCGGCTGTAACGCCGTGCACGAGGTTGCGCATGTGCGCCAGTGACGTGTTCTGCATTGCGATTGGACCGGTTGCATCAAGGGAATCCGCCTGCACAATGAGCTTTACGCTTTTTGGGAAGGTGTATTTCACTTCACCCTTTGGCCCCTTGAGCGTGAGGGTGCATCCCTCGAGTTTTGTTGTTACGCCTGCTGGTACTTTTATCATGTGTATCACTTTAGTATATGAATGCTATGAGCCTGCCGCCCATTCCTTTTTGCTTTGCTTCTTCGTTTGTCATCAGGCCCGCAGAAGTGGAGACTATTAGAAGGCCGAAACCTACTCCTGGGATGTATTTCTGCTCCCATTCGTTCCACTGCATGCCCTTTATGGGGTAGCGGGGCTTTATTGCGCCGCACTTGTTTACCCTGCCCAGAAGCTTGACCCTGAACTGCCCGCTTTTGCCGTCGTCCACGAACTCAAAGTCACCTATGAAGCCGCGTGCCTGGAGTATCTTGAGCGTTTCGCGCACGAGCTTGCTTGGTTTCACCTCACATGTGGGCTTGCCAAAGTGTTCGTGCGTTTTTATCGTGTTGAGCGCGTCTGCGAGCAAATCATTTGCCATAATTTCACCTAAAATTTCCGGAAGCCGATGTTCTCGGCTACCTCCCTAAAGCACCTGCGGCACGTCTGCAGCCCGAAGCTGCGAATCATGCCTCGCGCATTTCCGCAGAAGCGGCATTTGCGCTTTCCCTTTCCCTTTTGGCGGAACTCGAGTGCCAGGGATTTTCTTTTTGCTTTCTTTTCTACCAACATATCACCATTATATGACGTTTATTCCGAGGGCGCTTTTTGCGAACTCAATGCCGTCCTGCTTTGTGAGCAGATGCTTCTTCCCTATCTTTGCGCACTCGCGCCTTCTTGTTGCAACGCGATAGCCGTTTCGCTTGAGCGTTACGCACACGTCAAACCCTATTATCCCTATTTGCGGGTCGTACCTTGCGCCCTGTATGTCTATGTATTCTGGAACTCCAAACGAGAAGTTGCCGCGCGAATCAAATGATTTTGAAGGGAGCGTGTTCGCCTTTACTGCGAGCGCTTTCTTGAGGAACTCGAGTGCAACACGGCCGCGCATGGTAGTTTTTGCGCCTATGGGGTCGCCCTTCTTTATTTTGAAGACAGGATTGCGAACGTGCGCAGTTGTTGCAATTGACTTGCAGCCGGACAGGCGCGTGAGCAGTGATTTTGCGTTTTCAAGATCCGCCCCCGCATGGCCTACGCCGATGTTCAGGGTCACCTTGTCAACCTTTGGTTCTCTCATTTCCATCTTAACACCTAATTGAACGTTTCATCCACTGCAAAGAGGTATTTCGCGACAGTCACGAATTCACTGTTTGCCCCCTTGAGCCTTGCTTCTGCATCCATGCTTCCTGTCCTCTCTATGAGCGACTCGAACTGTGCAATGTCGCCTGCGTGCTTTCCTGATACGACAAGGCATCGTGCGCCGCTCTTGAACTTGAGCACCTTGAGGATTTTCTTGTCTTGGAAGATTACTGTGTCGCCGACTTTTAGGTCATTGTCAGCAATGAGGTTGCGTCCGTTGTGGAACGTTATGCAAACTTTGCCGCCTGCTATTGTGTGCTTCTTTACGACCTTGAGGAACTGTTTTTTTGCTTCCTCCGGGGTTATCTCGACCGGCTGGAGCCTAAAGGCGCGTATGCCCATCCTGTAGTATTTGCCTGCTGCCGGAAGTGAAATTACGTCCATGAGCCCGATTGGGAGCTTTGTCTCCTTTTGCGCAATGCCGTTCACGAGCACCTGCTTTGCACCGAGTATTTTCTTGCACTCGCGCACGCTTGCCGCAACTTTCAGGATGTCGCGCATGAGAACTCCAAGAGAAATGCTTGAGTTCTTTGCATGCGGACCCGGAGCTGATGAGAGCAGCCACATTTCCTCCTTCTTTCCTGCGATTGGCAGGTTAGACGGCGAGCGTATGCGCAGGTAATGCGGTGAGCCTCCTTTTTTTGCCATAGTATCAACCTATTTTATTTTTCCCTTTATTTTTTCCTGGGCATTTTCGCCCTTGTTCCTTTTGTGAAGTCCCCTTCAATTATCTCGACGTTGGAGGGTGAGACTGCCATTGGCTTGTCAACGCCCTTTGCGTTCTTTGCAACCACTCCCTCAACATAAAGGCGCGAGCGCGAATAGTCCACGCGCGTTACGTTTCCGGTGTGCTTTTTCTTCTCGCCCGTGCGGATTTTCACCTTGTCGCCCTTGTGCACAAGAGTGCTGCGTGCAGTAAGCCCAAGCTTTGCGCGAAGTTCCTTTGAAATGTGCACGTGCACGAATTTCCTGCGAAGGTGCATTGGTGCCTCGTAGCGGAACTTGCGCTGTTTTCTTGGCTGTGAACTTTTTGTCATCATAATATCATCCTGCGTTTTTGGGCGGTTGCGCCCATATCATCATATTATACTACTGCTGCCGCAATTGCGGCTACCTTTGGGAAGCGGTCCGCGACTTCGCGGCTTATTGCACCTTTTATTTCCGTGCCGACGGGCAATCCCTGGTCATCTATTATCACTACTGCATTGTCCTCGAATTGTATGCGCATTCCGTTTGGGCGCTTGAACTCCTTTCTCTGGCGCACCACGACGGCCTTGAGCACTTTCTTTTTCATTGCAAGCGAGCCCTTTTTCACCGCGACTGTCACGATGTCGCCCACGCCCACCTTTGGGTACATGTTGCGGACCGCGTGCGTGCCCTTTACTCCGATTATCTGCACTATCTTTGCACCGGAGTTGTCGTTGCACAGTATTGTTGAGCCCGTTGATAGCCCTTTTGTTACGTTTGATCCTAATCCCTTCATGTGCACACCTATTGTTCATTCTCTGCCGGCTTGCCTGCCCTTGCTGCTGCGCGTTCGCGCTTTTCATCGTGAAGCTGTTCCACGTGCTGCACTTCCTCGTGCTTTTCGCGCACGATTTTTGCGCTGCGCGTCAGAACCGCCGTTACTATCCATGCTTTTGTCTTTGAGATTTTCCTGCATTGTGCGATGCGCACAAGGTCGCCCATTTTCGCGTTCATCTCGGGCGGATTGTGCGCCGGAATGCGGGACGAGCTTCTTGCATACCGTTTGTATTTTGCAATGTAGCGCGTGAGGTCCTGCTCCACGATCACCGTGAGCTTGCCCTTGTCGCTTACCACTACTCCCTCTTTTTGGAAGCCGCGCGTGGAAACGGGTTTGTTGTTTGCAATCAATGCCATCATTATCACCATGAGTTTCTGTTTCTGTTCATTGCGCGGATTTTCCGCCATTTCTTTTTTCATTGCGTGTGTGGGCGCGCTTTCTTTATCCGCTCTTCAGGGCGGAATGCGATTTCTTTGCCTTCCAGCCGCGTTTTCTTCCCCTCATATGCAAACACAAATGTGCATCCCTTTTTGGGAACGCGCACCTGCTTTTTCCCATCGAGCACAAAGGTGTGCTTGCTTTCATCCACCACCATGCCTGACAATCCAACAAATGTGCTGCCTTTTGGGCCCACAACCTTTGCGGTTGTACCCAGCAGCTCATGCATTGGAAGGTTTTGTGCGCAGCGCATAACATCATCTGGGATTATTGGAGGCCTTCAAGCACCCTTATGCTGGACTCCGTGTACCCCATGGACACAAGCAATGGTCTTACCTTGCGCTTGTGTTCCCCCTGAAGGACTATGAGCCCGTCTTTTGCAGTGCCACCGCATGCGAGTTTTGTCTTGAGCTCGCGCGCTGTTTCCTCTATCTTGTCCGGCGTTATGCCTTCCACGACTGTCACGAGTTTCTTGAATTTCTTTTTCGTGGCATATACGCGGATTGTCTGCACTTCCTCTTTTTCAAGGATGTCGCAGGCGCATATTTCCTTCATCAGTCCGCACTTTGGGCAAGTTTCACGCAACGTTTTTCACCTCAACTTTCTCTTTTTTTGCATCTTTTTTTCCAGCAGGCTTTGAAACAACCGCCGGAATTTTTGTCCCGATTGTTTTGCTTTCTTTCCTTTCATGCAGTATCGTAAGTATGCGCGCAACCGTGTGGCGAAGCTCCTTTATTTTTCCGGGGTTGCTCGTGCGGCCTCCGTTTTTCACAACGCCCTTCTCGTAGTTCAGCTCGCGCTTGTAAGTGGTGAGCTTCTCCTGAAGCACTGCGTCCGTTGATTCGCGCATTTCTTTTTTCTTCATTATTGCCATGAATATCACATTTCACTTATCTTTTCTGAGGGTGCTGCGGGCGCTTCTGCTTTTCCACAAGCGCCTTTCTTTCCTCTTCCTTTGCCTCATCCGCCTCGTTGCGCTTTGCAACGTTCTCAACGTCCTCTGCGGATGCGATTATCTTGGGGATTTCAATCTTCTTCATCTTGCCAACCTTGTCCGGGAACACTGTGTTGGGCGCAACTATGCGCACAAGCACTCCGATTGCGCCTGACTTGGGGTAAGCTGTAACGTGGTTCTGGAGCACAAGCCTTGCAGGCTCGCCTGCCTTTGGAATGTATCCTGCGAACACACGGAATGATTTTGAGCGTCCTCCCTTTGCTGCGATTTTGCCGCTTGCGATTATTTCTGCGCCAAGCGCGCCGTTCTCCATTATCTCGCGGAGCAATGAATGCAATATCGGGCGGATTTTCTTTCCCATTTCAATGAAGCGGCATGCTTTCTTTGCCATGAGCCTTGGTTCGAGAGAGGGGTTTCCAACCTCGGATGCGGATATCTGCGGGTCCTTTATGCCAAACTCGTTTGCAATCGCATCTGTTAGGTCGCGTATGCTCTTTCCCTTTTTCCCAATCACTTTTCCGGGATTCATAACTTCGACATTGATGCGCGTCACCATTGGGGTGCGCTGTATGAGCACGCGTGAGAACCCTGCCCTGTCAAGCTCGGTTTCCAGGAACTGCGAAACCCTGTGCAGGCTTATTGAATCCTCGATGAATTTCTTTTCTATTCCCATTCAATCACTTTTTTATTGCTGTTTTTGTGCAGGCGTTGCTGTTTCTGTTTTTGCCGGAGTTACTGGTTTTTGGGCGTTCACTGTCTCGGTTTTTGCTGGCGTTGCCGCATTGGACTGCGGTTTTTGAGAATCATTTTTTGCTGCATCCGCCTTAACCGGTGCGGCCGTTGCCGGCGTTGCGGTTTGCGCTTTTTGTTTTTCATCAACTGCGGTTTTTGTTTCTGTCTTTGCCGGAGTTGTTTTTGCATCGGTTGCAGTTTTTGTTTCTGCAGTTTTTGTTTCTGCTGGCTTTTCCTTTTTCACAGGCATTTTTGGCTGTGCCTTTACTGCCCTTTTCTTTGCCCTCGGCTTTGACCACGAAGGAATTGAAATTTCCTCAAGCACTACCTGCGCATTCGCGGTTTCGTAGTCCATCCTCATGCGCTTTCCCTTCGGGGACATGCGCGGGAGGCAGTTCTGCTTGTTTGCGCTTATGTGCTTTACCTTGAGGTTCGTGAAGCCCTTTATGCTCGCATTCGCATATGCGCTCTCCACGAGCTTGAGTATAATGCCTGCCGCCTTCTTGGGGTATCCGCCCTTTCTTCCGCCAAGCTCCGCCCGGTGCCCCATGCCTGCATTGTGCGTGCGGTATGCGATTGCCTTCTCCCCTTTTGCTGCTGCCGCGAGGAACTCTATTGCGCTCTGTGCGTTCCTGCCGCGGACTGAATCGCACACTGCGCACAAGTCCTTAAAGGACGCATTTACACCCTGCACGTATGCACGGCCGAAGTTTTTTCCTTTTGGTTCGTACGAATACATAAATCTCACTTATTTGAGCGGGATGAACTTTGACCCGCGCGTTGCCCCTACTCCTGGGCCTGAGTGCAACACCCTTCCTGTTGTGTGCGCAAAGTCGCCAAGGCGGCATCCTATCTTGTCAACAGTTATCTGCACGTTCTTGAATTCCTTTCCGTTGTGCACGCCGAACGTAAGGCCCACCCAGTCAGGCAGGACTACTGCATCGCGCACGTGCGTCTTTATCACTTTCGCGGAGTTTGCCTTCTTTATTGCCGCGACTTTCTTCATGAACTTCTTGTAAGCGATGGACTTTGAGGCGCCGCGTTGCACGCTCCTGCGCGCACGCGAAGTGAGCAGCTCGAGCATTTGCTCGTGCGTGATGCCCTCTAGGGCTGCCTTGTCCTTGCCTCTCATTTTTTCTACTCGTGCCATAAAATCACTTATTGTGCATCAGTGCGCGCCTTGCGCCTGCCAGTTGAGCGTGCTGCAATGTGCCCGACTTTGCGCCCAGGCGGTGCGCCCCTGCTCGTAGTGCTGCTTCTTCCCTTGTGGTGCTGCTTTCCGCCGAACGGATGCGTGTAGGAGCACATCTTTACTCCTCTGTTCACCGGCCAGCGGCGGTTTTGCGCGTGCTTCTTGTAGAAGTTTGTGCCTGCTTTCATAAGAGGCATTTCAAGCCTTCCGCCTCCGCACACTATGCCGAACTGCACCCTGCACGTTGCAGGAAGCGAAAGCACTTTTCTTGATGGAAGCTTTACATAAACGTAATCCTTTTCCCTTGAGACAACTGTTGCATATGAGCCTGGTGCGCGGACCAGCTTTCCCCCGTCTCCCGGCTGCATCTCTATATTGTACACTGTTGCGCCATCCGGCATCCTTGAGAGGGGATATACGCCTCCGAGCGTGTAGGAAGCCTGCGCTCCAAGGTCAACGTGCCCGCCTATTGCTGCGCCTTCAGGTGCGAGAAGCATGAGGCGCTCGCCATTTTGGAGTGCAACGTTCATCAGTAGTGCGCCCCTTGCAGGGTCGTCTATGAACTCAAGGATTTGGCCGCGAAGTGCAGAGGTCTTTTCCACCTCGTCGTATTTGCGGTATTGCAAGTTTGCCTTGTAGCGGTGCGAGGGTGCGCGGTATGCGCCGCTGCCTTTCCCTCTTCGCTGCATTTTGAGTAATTTTCCCATGAGCACACCTTATACTATCTTGAGCTTTGCCGCAAGGTCATCTGCCTTGAAGCCTTCCTGCAACTTTACGAACGCGCGCTTTTGCCCTTTTGGGGTTATGTGCGTCGTAACTTTTGCAACCTTTACTGCAAACTGCTTTTCAACGTCTTCCTTTATGGATTTCTTTGTGGAATTCATCTCGACTACGAAGATGAGCTTGTTCTCAAGCTCAATCATGCCGACGGCTTTTTCCGTTGTTATTGGGTAGAGTATTGCCATGAATATCACTTACATTTTTGCTATCTCTTCAATTGCGCCCTCTGTGAAAAGCGTGAGCCTTCCGCAGTGCGTTCCTGGGGCGAGCATGGAGCAGGAGAGCTTCTTTGTGCTCACTGCATCCACGCCTGCGATATTTTCCGCTGCACGGAGTATCTTGCTGCCTGATGGGGCAACTATTAGGACTGAGCGGGGTGTTTGTACGCCGCCTCTTCGCGTGCCACCCATTCCTGTGCGTATTTTTGTTGCGCGTGCGCGTTCAAGGTCTGCTGATACGCCAAGCGCTTTTAGGAGCATGAGCATCTGCTTTGTTTTTGAAATTTCCTCGCACTTTTTCTCAAGCACAGGTGGAAGTGCGAGTGCATCTGCGAACTTGTGCCCGCGCTTTTGCACGAGTGCTTTTTGCGCGCATGCGGAGAGCGCGCACGTTATTGCCTTTGCGTATTCCTTCTTGTTCACTGCCTCGTATAATTGTTTTTCAGGTTTTGGCGGGTGCGCGCGGCGCCCCTTTACTGAAGAGGGAATCCTGCGTACCCTTCCGAATTTTCCCTTTGCAAGAACTTCGCGCGGAAGCATTGCAATGCCGTGGTTCTTTGCAGAGCCAAAGTCTTCCTTTCTTCCTTTGTACTTTGCGGAGGTCATCATGCCTGCCCATGGGTTTGCGCCCTTTGGCTGGTATCGGGAACTGTAGTCCGAGAGAACTGCGCGGTAAATGAGCTGCTCATTCACTTTTTGCTCAAATTGCGCGGGAAGCGCAATCTCGCGCACCTGTTTGCCTTCGGATGAGTATACTTGTGTTTTCATATTCTCACTGTTTTGAGTCTGTTGAAACGTACTTTATGTCAGGAACTTTTGGAGCAGCACTGATGCGCACCGCCTTTCGCATCCTTATAAGGCGCTTTACAGGGCCGCCTACTGAGCCTGCAAGCATTACGTACTCATTTGAAACAATGCCATAGTGAAGGAAACCGCCCTTGGGGTTTATCTCCGCGCCCGCACCTGTTTTCATAACGCGCTTGTTGAGCTCGGTTCGGTGGTGGTAGCCCATCTGCCCTGCCATTGGGGCGGAGTATTGGACATAGCCAGGGTGCCATGGGCCCAGAGTTCCTGCGTGCCTTACTTTTCCCGTTGCCTTTCTCCTTTGCTTGTGCACGCCGTGGCGCTTTACAACGCCCTGCCAGCCTTTTCCGATTGTAACTGAAACCGTGTCAACGTATTCGCCCGGTTTGAGAACGTCCGACGCCTTTACTTCTTTTCCCAAAAGTGTGAGTGCGTATTCAAGGGCTTCTTTTGCGTCTTTTCCGCCCACTGCTATTTCCATGCGCTCAACTATTTTCTTTCCTATTCCTGTTTTTGCAGGCTGCGCATATACGAGCACAAAAATCGAATCAGGGGAAGCGGACGTGAGAACAGATGAATCAGAAGAAGCAAGTTTCTTTATGCCCAACGGGGCAAGCAATTTCATATCAGAACAGAGAACATCGGCGAGCACGTTTCCGGCCTTATAGCCGCGGACGCCATACACGCACATTGGCGGCACTTCAATAATAGTTACTGGAGAGGAAACTTCAACGCCTTTGTTCGGCGAATTTCCGTCCTCAATAAATGCAATATGCGTCATGCCTGCCTTGTAGCCTGCAAAGCCAAGCAGCCTTTTCTCGGAGCTCTGCGGCCAAAAGTTTATGCTAGGCATTTGTGAAATCGCGCGCTTTCGCGGCTTGAACGCAAGCGAGCCTCTTCGGTGTGAATGCCTCTTTGACATGTGCCATCTCCTCTAAACTAAATGCTTGACACTGATTTTCATCAATGATTTCCGCCGCATGCGATTAACGCGAGTGCGGAAGTGTCATCTTACTTTTACGTAAGAAGTAGCATGTATATGATGACAACGATTTATAAAGCTTACTTCAATATGCGCAGCG
>Ga0172370_10006724_pt1 | contig 14344 bp, 17 predicted proteins | sample LakKiv5m_FD_114538 | JGI IMG/M metagenome (GOLD analysis project Ga0172370, IMG submission 114538) | Freshwater microbial communities from Kabuno Bay, South-Kivu, Congo - kab_022012_11.5m | ecosystem: Environmental > Aquatic > Freshwater > Lake | place: Democratic Republic of the Congo...
TCGCCATTCAGCAAAGCGAGCGCAACGGCAAGGTGGTGGCCGCCACGCTGGTGCACGCCGACGATGAAATCATGCTGATTACCGACACCGGCGTGCTGGTGCGCACCCGGGTGGCCGAAATCCGCGAACTCGGCCGGGCCACACAAGGCGTGACGCTGATCAGCCTGGACGCAGGCTCACAACTCAGCGGCCTGCAGCGCATCGTTGAAAACGACGCTATCGGCGCGGCAGAAGACAGCACGGCCGACGGCGCTGACACGCCAGCCGACCCAGCATGACGCGGCCCTACAACTTTTCGGCCGGCCCAGCCGCCATGCCGCAAGAAGTGCTGGAGCAAGCAGCCGCCGAGATGCTGGACTGGCATGGCAGCGGCATGGGCGTGATGGAGATGAGCCACCGCGGCAATGAGTTCGGCCAGATCTACCACGAAGCCGAAGCCGACCTGCGTGAGCTGCTAGCCGTCCCCAGCCACTTCAAGCTGCTGTTCATGCAAGGCGGCGGGCTGGCCGAAAACGCCATCGTGCCGCTGAACCTGTCACGCGGCCAGACGGCCGACTTTGTCGTCACCGGCAGCTGGAGCCAGAAGTCCGCGCAAGAGTCCACCCGCTACTGCATTGCGCACGAGGCGGCCAACACCCAATCCAGCGGCTTCACCACACTGCCCGCCCCGGCCCAGTGGCGCTTGAGCCAGCAACCGGCTTACGTGCACATTTGCTCCAACGAGACCATCAATGGCGTCGAATACCCCGCGCTGCCTGATTTGCAGGCGCTGGGCTGCGACGCGCCGCTGGTGATCGACTTTTCTTCGCACGTGGCCTCGCGCCCGGTGGACTGGTCGCGTGTCGGACTGGCCTTTGGCGGCGCACAAAAAAATCTGGGACCCGCGGGGTTGACGCTGGTGGTGGTGCGCGACGATCTGCTGGACCGTGCACTGCCGATCTGCCCGAGCGCGTTCCACTACAAGACGGTGGCGGACAACCAGTCGATGTTCAACACGCCGCCCACCTACTCGATGTACATCGCCGGGCTGGTGTTCAAGTGGCTCAAACGCCAAGGCGGCATCGCCGCCATCGAGGCGCGCAACATCGCCAAAGCCGAATTGCTCTACGGTGCCATCGACAGCTCGTCTTTGTACGTCAACCGGGTTGAGGCGCATTGCCGCTCGCGCATGAATGTGCCGTTCTACCTGCGCAATGAGAGTCTCAACGACGCATTTCTGGCCGGGGCGCGCGAGCGCGGCCTGTTGCAGCTCAAGGGGCACAAGTCGGTGGGTGGCATGCGCGCCAGCATCTACAACGCCATGCCGCTGGCGGGTGTGCAGGCGCTGGTGACGTACATGCAGGAATTTGAGGCGCGCCATGGCTAAGACGCTACCTGAATTGCGCGAGCAGATCGACGCGGTCGACCGTGACCTGCTGGCGCTGCTGAACCGGCGCGCAGCGCTGGCGCATGAGGTCGGTGAGATCAAAAAAATTGACGGCTCGGCGGTGTTTCGCCCCGACCGTGAAAACCAGGTCATTGCCAACCTGCAGGCGATCAACGCAGGGCCACTCAAGCAGCTGAGCGTGGCCATCGTCTGGCGCGAAATCATGTCGGCCTGCCGGGCGCTGGAGGCCCCGCAGCGCGTGGCCTTTCTGGGGCCGGCGGGCACCTTCAGCGAGCAAGCCGCGATCCAGTTTTTTGGCGGCAGCATGGCGCGCGTGCTGTGCATCAGCATTGACGAGGTGTTCCGCGCCACCGCTGCCGGTAGCGCTGAATTTGGCGTCGTCCCGATCGAGAATTCGTCAGAAGGCGTGATCTCGCGCTCGCTGGACCTGCTGCTCAATTCGCCTTTGCACATCATCGGCGAAACCAGCTTTCTGGTGCGCCACAACCTGCTGCGGCTGGAACCGGCCCTGCACGACATCGAGGCTGTTTACGCGCACCCGCAGGCGCTGGCGCAGTGCCAGGACTGGCTCACCACGCATCTGCCGAACGCTTACCGGCGCGCCGCACCCAGCAATGCCGAAGGGGCGCGCCTGGCGGCCACCAACCCGGCTTGGGCGGCGATTGCCAGCGAACGCGCCGGCAGCGAATTTGACTTGCACGTGGCGTCGTACGCCATTCAGGACGACGCCTTCAACCGCACGCGCTTTGCCGTGATCTGCCTGCCGCAAACCATGGCCGCGCCAGCGCCCACGGGCAACGACTGCACCAGCCTGATCGTGTCGGTCAAGAACCGCCCCGGCGCAGTACACGATCTGCTGGTTCCGCTCAAAAAATACGGAGTGTCGATGACGCGCTTTGAATCGCGCCCCGCGCGCTCCGGCCAGTGGGAGTACTACTTTTACATTGACCTGCAAGGCCATCCATCACAAGCCAACGTGAGCGCTGCGCTGGACGAGTTGCGCAGCTTGTGCGCGTTTTACAAGGTGCTGGGTAGCTACCCGGTCACGGAATGATGTTTGAACAACTCGGTCTGATCGGTTGCGGCCTGATGGGCGGCTCATTTGCCTTGGCGCTCAAGAAGGCCGGGCTGGTCCAGCGCGTGGTCGGCTACAGCAAATCACCCTCCACCACCGAGCGGGCGCGTCAACTCGGCGTGATCGACGTCGAAGCGCCCTCTGCGCTACTGGCCGTATCTGGCGCCGACATCGTTCTGGTGGCCGTACCGGTGGCGTCATCTGAAGCCACCTTCAAGGCTATCCGGCATATCGTCACGCCGCAGACGTTGATCATGGACGTCGGTTCGACCAAGAACGACGTTGTCCTGGCCGCCCGGCGCGGCCTGCAGGAACTGGCGGGATCGTTTGTGCCGGCGCACCCGATTGCGGGCAAGGAACTGGCCGGGGTCGAGAACGCCGACGCTGGGCTGTATCGCGGGCACCAGATCATCCTCACCCCGACCGGGATCACGCACGCAGATCACGTCAGACGCGCCACCGATGTCTGGCAAGCGCTGGGTAGCCGCGTTGTCCACATGACGCCTGAGGCGCATGACACCACCTTTGCGGCGGTCAGCCATTTGCCCCATCTGCTCTCTTTTGCGTTGATGAACGCGGTGTGCGGTCAATCGTGCGGACAGAATTTTCTGGCGCTGGCTGGCCCCGGCTTTCGCGACGCCTCACGCATCGCGGCCAGCGACCCGGTGGTGTGGCGCGACATTTTTCTGGGCAACCGTGCCGAGGTGCTGGCGCAGTGCCAGTTGTTCCGGGACCAGTTGCAGTTGTTCGAGGCTGCCATGCGAAATGCAGACCAGTCGGTACTGGAGGCCTTGATCACCCAGGCCAGCAGCGCGCGCGCACATTGGCGCATGTCAGAGATTTCCTGAAGTATGTTTGAGACGGCGTTTCTGGATCTCCCGCCCCTGAGCGGCGCGCACGGCACCGTGACCCTGCCGGGTTCCAAAAGTATCTCCAACCGGGTTTTGTTGCTGGCCGCGCTGTGCCAGGGGCAAACCGTGGTGCACGACGTGCTGGACTCGGACGACACCCGCGTCATGCTTGCTGCGCTGCGCGCGCTGGGCTGCGGTATGCGGCAAGAGCACCGCAACGTCACCATCGACGGCATGGGCGGCCGCCCCGCACAGGCTTGCGCCAAACTGTTCATGGGCAACGCCGGTACGGCCATCCGGCCGCTGACCGCTGCTCTGGCTGTGATGGGCGGCGACTATGAATTGCGCGGTGTGGCGCGCATGCACGAGCGCCCCATTGGTGATCTGGTCGATGCACTGCGCCAGTTGGGCTGCCAGATCGACTACCTTGAAAACACCGGTTACCCGCCGCTGCGCATCGGTCAGCCCCAGTTGCAACTGGACGCCCCCATCCAGGTCCGCGGGGACGTCTCCAGCCAGTTTCTGACCGCGCTGCTGATGGCCCTGCCGCTGGTGGCGCAACGCGACGTGGTGATCGAGGTCGTGGGTGAGCTGATCTCGCGCCCGTACATCGACATTACCCTGAACCTGCTGGCGCGCTTTAACGTTACGGTGCAGCGCGAAGGCTGGCAACGCTTCACCATCCCGGCCGGTAGCCGGTTTGTTTCACCGGGGGAAGTCCACGTTGAGGCCGACGCCTCATCTGCTAGTTATTTCATAGCTATTGGCGCTTTGGCAGCAAGGGCTAGAGAACAAAAAAGCATCAGAATTCTGGGAGTAGGAGCGGCCTCGATCCAGGGTGACATACGTTTTGTTGACGCGGCGCGCCTCATGGGCGCGCACATTGCGGCGGGTGACAACTGGCTCGAGGTGTCACGCACGGTCTGGCCCTTGCACGCCATCGACCTGGACTGCAACCCCATCCCCGACGCCGCCATGACGCTGGCGGTAATGGCCTTGTACGCCGACGGCCCCACCACGCTGCGCAACATCGTCAGTTGGCGCGTCAAGGAAACCGACCGCCTCGCGGCCATGGCGTGCGAGCTGCGCAAGCTCGGCGCCCAGGTGCAAGAAGGCCCCGACTTCATCCGCATCACGCCCCCGGCCACGCCGCAGGATTGGCGTGCCGCCTGCATCGACACCTACGACGATCACCGCATGGCGATGTGCTTTTCACTGGCGGCGTTCAACCCGGCGGGCTTGCCGGTACGCATCAACCACCCGGCCTGCGTGGCCAAGACCTTCCCCGATTATTTTGAGGCCATGTTTTCGCTGGCGCAGGCCGAGCCCGGACGCATTCCGGTGATCTGCATCGACGGCCCTACCGCCTCGGGCAAGGGGACGTTGGCCGCAGCGGTGGCCAAGGCGCTGGGCTATCACCTGCTGGATTCGGGCGCGTTGTACCGCATTACCGCGCTGGCCGCAGCGCGCGCCGGGCTCACGCTGGATGCCAGCGCTGAGCCACAGATTGCGGCACTGGCGCGAGGCCTGGCCATTGAATTTTCTGGCGACCGTATTCTGTTGGCGGGCGATGACGTGACCGACGCCATCCGCACCGAACAGGTCGGCATGGACGCCTCGGCCATTTCGGCGTTGCCGCAGGTGCGCTCTGCCCTGGTGGCGCTGCAACACGGCTTTCGCCGCCTGCCCGGCCTGGTGGCCGACGGCCGCGACATGGGCACGGTCATCTTCCCGGATGCACCGCTCAAGGTGTTTTTGACGGCCAGCGCCGAACAACGCGCACAAAGGCGTTACAAGCAACTGATTTCAAAAGGAATTTCGGCTACACTTGACGCCCTTCGCGCAGACCTGCAAGCGCGCGATGCGCGGGACATGTCCCGCAGCGTCGCACCGTTGCAAGCCGCGCAAGACGCCCAGCTGCTGGACAACTCTGATCTGTCGATTCAAGCGTCGGTCGATCAGGTGTTGCACTGGTGGCAAAGCAAACAACCGTTTTGACCTGTCAAAGCAGTTGTTCCCGCAGCGGCTGATGCCGCAGCACCCGGCCCGCCTTTGAATTCTGCATCGCAACGATGCGCCTCAGAGACGGTTCACACAACGTAACCCCACGGGTCAAACCGTGTTTTATCCTGCGGTTCGCGCCGCATCACACCATGTCTGAATCTTTTGCCGCCCTGTTTGAAGAATCTTTGAAACGCACCGAAATGCGCCCCGGCGAGGTCATCACCGCCGAAGTCGTGCGCATTGACCACAGCTTTGTCGTGGTCAACGCCGGTCTCAAGTCTGAAGCCTACGTACCGCTGGAAGAATTCAAGAACGATCAGGGCGAAATCGAAGTCCAGGTGGGCGACTTCGTGTCGGTGGCCATCGGTTCCATCGAAAACGGCTACGGCGACACCATCCTGAGCCGCGACACAGCCAAGCGCCTGGCCTCGTGGATGGCGCTGGAAAAAGCGCTGGAAACCGGCGACTTCGTCACCGGCACCACCAGCGGCAAGGTCAAGGGTGGCCTGACCGTGCTGGTCAACGGCATTCGCGCCTTCTTGCCAGGTTCGCTGGTCGACACCCGTCCCACCAAAGATCTGACGCCGTACGAAAACAAGACGCTGGAATTCAAGGTCATCAAGCTTGACCGCAAGCGCAACAATGTGGTGTTGAGCCGCCGCGCCGTGGTCGAAGCCAGCATGGGCGAAGAGCGCGCCAAACTGATGGAAACGCTGCGCGAAGGCGCCATCGTGCAAGGCGTGGTCAAGAACATCACTGAATACGGTGCGTTCGTTGACCTGGGCGGTATCGACGGTCTGCTGCACATCACCGACATGGCCTGGCGCCGTGTGCGTCACCCGTCTGAAGTGGTGACCGCCGGTCAGGAAATCACCGCCAAGATCCTCAAGTTCGACACCGAAAAGAACCGTGTGTCGCTGGGTCTGAAGCAGATGGGCGACGACCCGTGGATGGGTGTCAACCGCCGCTATCCGTCGGGCACGCGCATGTTTGGCAAGATCACCAACATTGCCGACTACGGCGCGTTCGTTGAGCTCGAACCCGGTATCGAAGGTCTGGTGCACGTGTCTGAAATGGACTGGACCAACAAGAACGTGGCTCCGGCCAAGATCGTCACCTTGGGTGACGAGGTTGAAGTCATGGTGCTCGAGATTGACGAAGACAAGCGCCGTATCAGCTTGGGCATGAAGCAGTGCAAGGCCAACCCGTGGCAAGAATTTGCCCAGAACACCAAGCGCGGCGACCGCGTCAAGGGCCCGATCAAGTCGATCACCGACTTTGGCGTGTTTGTCGGTCTGGCCGCGGGCATCGACGGTCTGGTGCACTTGTCTGATTTGTCCTGGAACGAGCCCGGCGATCAAGCCGTGCGCGAATACAAAAAAGGCCAAGAGGTAGAAGCCATTGTGCTGGCGGTGGACGTGGACCGCGAACGTATCTCGCTGGGCATCAAGCAGCTTGACTCCGATCCGTTCACCACTTTTGCCTCGATCAACGACAAGGGTGCCGTGGTCACGGGCAAGGTCAAGACGGTGGACGCACGTGGCGCGGAAATTGACCTGGGTGAAGACGTCATTGGTTACCTGCGCGCCTCTGAAATCAGCCGCGACCGTGTCGAAGACGCACGCAACGTGCTGAAGGTGGACGACGAAGTTTCCGCCGTGGTGGTCAACGTGGACCGCAAGAGCCGCAACATTCAGCTGTCGATCAAGGCCAAGGACGCCGCCGACCAGCAGGAAGCCATGGCCAGCCTGAGCCAGCAAGCCGCACGTGAAAACGCCGGTACGACCAGCCTGGGCGCTCTGCTGCGCGCCAAGTTGGACAACAACTAAATCCTCGGCCGTTGTCGTCACGACCGGCACCGTTACGGGCTGACCGGTCGTTTTTTTTGGATGGAAGTGTTGCTATGACCCGCTCTGATCTTGTTGAGGAACTTGCCTCACGCTTTGACCAGTTGACGCTGCGTGACGCAGAATTTGCTGTCAAGTCAATCCTGGATGCGATGAATGAGGCGTTGGCGCGGGGGCATCGCATTGAGATCCGCGGCTTTGGCAGTTTTTCCGTCAATCACCGTGCACCGCGCTTGGGTCGCAACCCGCGCAGCGGCGAAAGCGTGGCCATCCCGGAAAAACGGGTGCCCCATTTCAAACCTGGCAAGGCGCTGCGCGAAGCCGTTGATGCACGCACACTTGAACTGACCAAGACGCCGCCAACCGAGTGACACGCTGCGCATCATCATGGTACCTGTGCTGCCAAGCCCTTTAGAATTTCGGCGCACAGGGTTCAAACTATGAAAAACTTACTTTGGCTGCTTAAATGGATGCTCAAGGCAGCCATTTTTTTCACTCTGTTCGCCTTCGCCCTGAACAACGAGCAGGCTGTGACCGTCCATTTTTTCTTTGGTAACCGTTGGCAGGCTCCGTTGGTACTGGTGGTTTTGCTGGCGTTCTCGGTCGGTGTGGCTGTCGGCGTGATGGGCATGATTCCGTGGCGCTGGAAGCAGCGTCAACAAGAGCAGCACGCCCAGGACGCGGTTACCGTGCCTTTGCCAACCCAGGCCCCGGGCAACACCTCCCCGCTGGTGCAACCTGCGTACAGTGATGGGCTTTGATCTGAGCTGGATATTGCTGGGGCTGCCACTGGCTTTTGTGCTGGGGTGGATCGCATCGCGCCTGGATTTGCGGCAAATCCGTCTGGAAAACCGCAGCGCCCCGAAAGCCTATTTTCGTGGTCTGAATTACCTGCTCAATGAACAACAAGACCAGGCGATTGACGCCTTCATTGAAGCCGTCCAGAACGACCCCGACACCACCGAATTGCACTTTGCGCTGGGTAACCTGTTTCGCCGCCGTGGTGAATACCAGCGTGCAGTGCGCGTGCATGAGCACTTGTTGTCGCGCGGTGACTTGAACCAGAGCGATCGCCACCGCGCTCAACACGCGCTGGCGCTTGACTTTTTAAAGGCAGGGTTGCTTGACCGCGCCGAAGAAGCGTTGCTCAAGCTGGAGGGAACACCGTTCGAGCAAGAGGCACGCTTGGCACTGCTGGCCAATTACGAGCGCAGCCGCGACTGGACGCTGGCCACCCAAGTGGCAGAGAGGCTAGAGCAAGCCGGGCAAGGCGATTTCTCTCTGCGCCTGGCGCATTATCTGTGTGAGCAAGCGGTGCAGGCCAGCAGCCAGGGCAACATGGAGCACGCACATCAACTGCTGCAACAAGCCATTGACCGTGCGCCACAGGCGGCACGTGCGCGCCTGCAACTGGCGCACCTGCTCAAGCAACAAGGGCAACTGGAACAGGCCCGGCAAGTGCTGCTGCAGGCACTGGCTCAAGCACCTGCGGCAGCACCACTGGTTGCTGGCCCATTGTCTGAAGTCAGCCTGCAAATGCAGCAAACCGCTGAACCCTTTGCACGCCTGCAAGCCTTGTACGGCATCAGTCCAACGCTGGACATTCTGGACGCGCTGGTACGCCTGGCCCCTGGCAATACGCCACTGACCGAGCGGGAACTTTACGCACGTCATCTGGAACGTGAACCATCGCTGGTGGCAGCCACGCGCTGGATCGCGCAGGAAAAGCTGGAAAACGAGCAATTCCACCCGCAAGTGCAGCGCGCACTGGACCATGCGGTACAGCCTTTACTGCGTTACCGCTGCGCCGCCTGTGGTTTTGAAGCGAGCCAACATTTCTGGCAATGCCCGGGTTGCCAAACCTGGGACAGCTACCCGGCACAAAGGATCGAAGAGCTATGACACATGTCCCCATTTCCCAGGAACACCTCGCTGGCTCCCGCGTCTTGGTCGTGGGCGACGTGATGCTCGACCGCTATTGGTACGGTGCGGTGGACCGCATCAGCCCCGAAGCACCGGTACCCGTGGTGCGCGTCACGCGCGAAGAAGAACGCAATGGCGGTGCTGCCAACGTTGCCTACAACGTCGTCACGCTGGGCGCGCAGGCCTCATTGCTTACCGTGGTCGGCGAAGACGAGGCCAGCCACCGGCTGGAGGCGTTGGTGGCGGGCACAGGTATTCAGACTCACTTTGGTCGGGACGCTGACCTGAAAACCACCGTCAAGCTACGTGTCATCGGTCGCCAGCAACAGTTGCTGCGCATGGACTTTGAAAACACCCCGACCACCGAGCTGCTGGCTTCGCAGACGGCCACCTTCATCGACTTGCTTTCCAGCCACCACGCAGTGCTGTTTTCAGACTACGGCAAAGGGGGGCTGGCGCACGTGAGCGACATGGTCGAGCGGGCACGCGCGGCCAACAAACCCATCTTGATCGACCCGAAGGGCAGTGACTACACCCGCTACCAGCACGCCAGCGTCATCACACCCAACCGGGTTGAGTTGCAGCAGGTTATCGGGGCCTGGCACGACGAAGCCGACTTGCAAGCCAGGGTACACGCCTTGCGCCAACGCCACCACATCCAGGCTCTTGTGCTGACACGCAGCGAAGAAGGTATGACGCTTTTTGATGACCAGGGCCAGGTCAGCGTGAGCGCGCAGGCACGCGAGGTGTTCGATGTGACCGGCGCAGGTGACACAGTGATTGCCACCCTGGCCGCGCTGGTGGCTGCGGGGATGACACTGCGCGAGGCCATGCCGCTGGCCAACCGTGCCGGTGGTATCGTGGTGGGCAAGTTTGGTACCGCCACCGTTTCTTACGAGGAGCTATTTTCATGACCCGCATTGTGGTAACCGGCGCGGCCGGGTTTATTGGCAGCAACATCGTCAAGGGGCTCAATGCGCGCGGCCTGACCGATATCATCGCGGTGGACGATCTGACGCTAGGCGACAAATTCCGCAATTTGGCAGATTTGCAGATTGCAGACTATGTGGATGCCGACGATTTTTACGATGCCTTCGCCGACGGTGCGTATGGGCAAGTTGAGGCCATCTTTCATGAGGGCGCTTGCAGCGACACCATGGAAATGAACGGCAAGTACATGATGCAAAACAACTTTGCCACCTCGGTGCAGTTGTACCAGGCGTGTCAGAAGCGTGGTGCGCGACTGTTGTATGCGTCCAGCGCGGCCACCTACGGAGGCTCTGACACCTTCCGTGAAGACCCCACATTTGAGCGCCCGCTGAACGTTTATGGATACTCCAAACTGTTGTTCGACCAACGTATGCGGCGCGAATGCGGCAACGAGTTCCAGCGCGCCTTTTCTGGCAAGACCATGCAGGTGGTGGGTTTCAGATACTTCAACGTGTATGGGCCCCGGGAGCAGCACAAGGGCCGCATGGCCAGCGTGGCGTTTCACCAGTTCAACCAGCTCAAGGCCGATGGCAAGGTCAAGCTGTTTGGTGACTACGGCGGTTACGGCCCCGGCGCGCAGATGCGCGACTTTGTGTTTGTGGATGATGTGGTGGCGGTCAACCTCTGGTTTTTTGACCACCCGGGCATTTCGGGCATCTTTAACCTGGGTACCGGGCGCGCGCAGCCATTCAACGACATTGCCGTGACGGTGGTCAACACCCTGAGGCTGATGGAGGGGCAGGCCACCCTGTCTTTGCCCGAGCTTGCCGCTGCCAGGAAGATTGATTACGTCGCCTTCCCGGACGCCCTGCGTGGCAAATACCAGTGCTACACGCAGGCCGACCTGAGCGCGCTGCGCGCCACGGGTTGCGACCACACTTTTGCCGATGTACAAACCGGTGTGGCAAAGTATGTTCATTGGCTTGCCAAACAGTAAGAGCTTGTAAAGCCCCAACCCGCCTCAAGGAGTGCCCTCATGTTGAAGATCATCATTGCCCTGCTGACCACACTGGCCACCACGTTGTGCCTTGCCGCCGCGCTGGACATCAACCAGGCTACCGAAGCCGAGCTCGACAGCATCAAGGGCATCGGCCCAAGCACTTCCAGCAAAATCATGGAAGAACGCAAGAAAGGCAAGTTCAAGGACTGGAACGATTTTGTGGGGCGCGTGAAAGGTATTGGCGACAAGAAAGCAACCCAATTTTCTGAACAAGGCGTCACAGTGAACGGTGTGCTTTTCAAGGCCGCCAAAGCATCCCAGTCCGCACCCGTACGCAAAGCACCTTGACCGTGCTGTCTGTATTTGCCATTTGTGTCGGCGCTTGCCTTGGCGCGCTGGCACGCTGGGGCCTGGGTCTGTGGCTCAACCCGGGTGTCGTGCTGCCCGTGGGCACCTTGGCCGCGAACTGGATTGGCGGCTACCTGATCGGCGTTGCGGTAGCGGTATTCCAAGCGCTGCCGCAGCTTGACCCAGCCTGGCGGCTCGCGATCATTACGGGTTTTCTGGGTGCACTGACCACCTTTTCGAGCTTTTCTTCAGAAGTGGTGGGTATGCTCGGGCAGCAGCGCTATTTGCTGGGTTTTGGCACCGCCGCGTTACACCTGTTTGGATCGCTGCTGCTCACGCTGGCGGGCATCAAGACGGCGTCGTTGTTCCTGCGATGAAAACCCTGCTGATAAGCCGTCGCATGGCCTAGGCAGCTTCATTTCGTGTACACTATAAGTTGTAGTGCACACTGTTTTTGCCCACTATGTTACGCAATATCACCCTTTCCGCAGACGACCAGTTGATTGATCTGGCACGCCAAAAGGCCAGCACGGCACAAACAACGTTGAATGTGGAATTTCGCAAGTGGCTGGCCAGCTATGCGCTCACGCAAGACGACGCGGCTGTCACGCGTTTTCGCAACCTGATGCAACAGTTGGGTTCTGCGCAAGCGGGGCGCACTTTCTCGCGTGACGAGATGAATCGGCACTAAGGGGTTGTAAAGCAATAACTTGTTCATTTTGATCGCCGGATTTGGGATGCAGTGCCAGCCGCAAAGCGCGCCGTTCAGCTCTGCCAAACAAATGATTTGCTACGACGCAATGCGCCCAAAGATGGCTGAGTAAAAGTGCATGTGATTGCCTTACAAGCCCTACGCACCCCTGCCCTGACATGTTTTTTCTCGATACCAACATCTTTGTCTATGCGTTTCTGGACGATACGCTACTCAAAAAGCAACGCGCAGTGCAGTTGCTGGAACAGGCTCTGGCCGGGCACAGTGGTTGCATCAGCTATCAAGTGGTGCAGGAATTTGCCAACGTGGCTACCAGCAAATTTTTGCGTCGCCTCACAGCAGAGCAGTGCCAGCAGTTCATTGACACCGCCATGCAGCCGCTCAACCGGGTATCCAGCAGCGCAGAATTGGTGGCACAGGCGCTGGTCTTGCACAGCGACATTCACTACAGTTTTTACGACTGCCTGATCATCGCCGCCGCGCTGCAAGCTGGTGCCGATACGCTCTACACCGAAGACTTGCAACACAACCAGTTGATCGGCGGCACGCTGCGCATCAGCAACCCGTTTCTGACGTTGGCTATGCAGCCCCCGTCCTGAGCTGCTGCCCAAGCTTGCGACAAGCCCCGGTCAACCGCCACCGCGCTGCATGTACAAGTCAAAGCGCTGCATGAACGCGTTGCGCGTAGCGTCGTCCACCCCGGCAAACCGAAAGTCAACCAACAGTCTCGGCATCTGCACCAGCCCGATCACACGCGGCGCAGCCACCTGCCACTTGAGACCCAGCGCGCCGTCACCCAAGCGCACCCCGGCGCTACCTTCATGCAACTTCCAGAAAACGTCGCCTACCGCCTGCGGCAGCCAGTACCGCCATTGTGCTGGCGTACACGCCATGTCGCGTTGAAAGGTTTCAGGATACGTTTGATACACGATTTATAGCTATCAGCGCTTTATTGATAAGGGCCAGAGCCATATTTTCTGATCAGTCTATCCACCCGCAATGGGTGGCCAGATCGCCAACACATCCTGCTCTTGCAGTACTTTGCCAGAGCGACTCTCTGGTGCCACGTAATGCCCGTTGACCAGCACCAGGTGCACCCATTTTTCTGGCAGTCGCTGCTGTTCGATCACTTGGCTGACAGTCGCGCCGGGTGCCACATCCAGTTCCACAAAATTGGTGTACTTTGCGTGGTCGGGCAAATAATCTGTCAGCGATGCAAAAAGCTTCAACGTCAATTTCATGTGAATGAGTTTAGCGGTGAAAAAAAAAAGCTCAGCTTTGGCAACTCCGAAAACCACACGTCAGCCTACAAAATACGCCCGGCACTCGGACAGCGTCATGTGCCGGCCGCGCTCTTTCAGTAGGTCGCGCAATACCTGACAAGTTAGCGCTTCGCTGTCCACCAGCACGCCGTCACAGTCAAACAGCACGGCGTCAAACTTCAGGGGCGTGGTGGTCATGGTGGATTCAAAACTTCAGCGGCGCCAAAACTGCGGCACAAACAGCACCATCACCGCCAGCAGCTCCAGTCGGCCCATCCACATCGCCACGGTGCAGACCCAGGTTTGAAAGTCGCTCAGCACGCCGAAGTTGGCCGCTGGTCCCACCAGCCCCAGACCCGGGCCGATGTTGTTGAGCGTGGCCACCACCGCCGAAAACGCCGTCACCATGTCCAGCCCCGACAACAGCATCAACATGGTCAGGCCCACGATCGCAGCGATGTAGATCAGCATGAACGCCACCACCGACGCCATCACCTGTGGCTGGATCACTGCGCGCCCCAGTGTCACCGGGTTGACCACATTGGGGTGGATGGCGCGCACCAGCTCACGGTGCGCGCGCTTGAACAACAAAATCATGCGCACCATCTTGATGCCGCCGCCGGTGGAGCCCGCACACGACACGTAGCAGCCCAGCGACAGCAACAGCACCGGCGCAAACACCGGCCACAGGGTGTAGTCTTGTGACGCGTAGCCGGTGGTGGTGGCCAGCGACACCACATGAAACACCGCCGCACGCACGTCCTCGCCCAGCGTCGGCTGCGTGCCGTTGTACACCAGGACCAGCGTCACCACCAGGCTGGCCGCCAGCAGCACCCCCACGTAGGTGCGCACTTCCTGGTCGCGCCACAGATGGCGCAGCGAGCGCGCCCGCCAGACGATGAAGTAACGTGCAAAACTGATGCCCGCCAGCCCCATGAACAGCACCGCCACTGCTTCTATGGCGGGCGAATTCCAGAACCCCAGGCTGGCGTCGTGCGACGAAAA
>Ga0172370_10006725_pt1 | contig 14342 bp, 10 predicted proteins | sample LakKiv5m_FD_114538 | JGI IMG/M metagenome (GOLD analysis project Ga0172370, IMG submission 114538) | Freshwater microbial communities from Kabuno Bay, South-Kivu, Congo - kab_022012_11.5m | ecosystem: Environmental > Aquatic > Freshwater > Lake | place: Democratic Republic of the Congo...
AACTCAACCGGACGCCGGTCCTCTTCCCCGGGACCAAGCTGCGCGTCCGGTACTCCGTGAAGCCCGATCCGTGAGCCCGAACCGGACAGATCAGGCCGGGCTTATGTCAGGAGGTCTGGATTCAGCGACACGGTGCCGGCCGGGGGCAGGAAGCCGGCCTCTTGCGCGGGCGTGAGCTGGATGACGCCGTCGGCCGAGTGCGTCGGGCCGGCCAGGTGCAAAGCCAGCGTCATTGGAGTCGCCACCTCGTCGACGGCCACGCCGGCCCGCCCCGTCACCGTGAACGTGCTCTGCAGGGTGTCGCAGTCGAGATCCTCGTACGCGTGCGCCGCGAACAGCTGATCGCCGCGCGTCGGGACGGTGCCGCAGGTCGCCAGGCGTTGCCAGTCGTACACGGCCGCGTGGGCGTCGGCCATGCCGTAGCCCAGGGCCGACCACACGCCGCTGGAGTCGTTCCAGGTGGTGGGGTCGGCATCGCAGAGCCCGTCGCCGTCCTTGTCGGGGCCGCCGACGACCTGGCAGCACGTGCCCTCGATGGGCGTGACGGCCTGGTTCGCGGGGAACAGGCACGGATCGGGCGTGCCGTCGCTGGCCAGGCGGTCGGGCCGCTTCAGGTAGGCCGAGGCGCCTTGGTAGATGCGCTGGAACGCCGTGAGCACCTCGGCGTCGTCGACGAGACCGAAGGCGCACGCGCCGACCTGCTGGTCGCAACGGCGCACCACGCCGGACGGCAAGGCCCCGTCGTCGTCGGACGCGCAGTCGGCGTCCGTCGTGCAGGACGCGGCGACGCAGCTCGCTCCGCTGCAGCGCTCGTCGCCGGCGCACGCGCCGCAGAGGACGGGGACGCCGCCGCGCTGGAACGCGCCGCACGCGCCCGGTGGGCACAGGGTCGCGTACAGGCAGGGGTCGACGCACGTGCCCGAGCCGAACTCGCAGGGGTCGCAGGCGTCGCCCCTGCCGTCGGTGTCGACGTCTTCCTGCAATGGGTTGTACGCGCCCGGGCAGTTGTCCACGGCGTCACTGACACCGTCGCCGTCGGTGGTCTCGCGTACGCAGAGCGCGGCGGCAGCCACCATGTGGTCGGCGGGGGCCACCTCGCCGGAGGCCAGATCGACCAGGAAGTAGCTCGGTGACGCCACCCCGCTGGTCCGGCGCAGCGTGCTGGACCAGGCGCGCGGGGCCGCCTCGTCGAAGACCACCGCGGACAGCAGCTCTTCGACCCGCGGCAGGCGCCACGAGCCGCCGAGGGCAGCGCAGGCCGCAGCGGTCTCTTCGAGGCGGCCGTGGGGAGCAGCGGAGGCGACGCGCCACGCCAGGCCCGAGGCGCGGTCGAAGCCGGTCCCATCGAGGAGCGGGAAGGTACGGTCGCCGGGCTCCTGGTCTGGAGCCGCGAGCGCGCGCACGCACACGAAGGGGTGGGACGTGGTCGGATCGCTTCGAAGGATGGCGTCGTCTTGCGGATCGACCAGGAAGCCCTGGCCGTCCGGGTGGGCGGTCGACGTCCAGGCGCGCTCGTACGAACCGCCCCACGACCACGACCACCCCTCGTTCCAGCTGTCCGTACCCACCGTGCCGAAGAGCTCGGGCACGGTCGGCAGGCGCCACCCTCCCGCGCCCTCTTCGTCGACGAAGGCCGCGCACGCCGCCTCGGCCGCCGCGCGTGGCAGCGTTCCGTTCGTGATCTCTCGCCACGCGAGGCCCCGGACGAGCCCGTCGTCGGGCGGATCGATCCACGGATCCTTGCTGGCGCTCACGATGGTGTGGCCCGCGACGCGGCCGTCGGAGCAGACCTCGGCGGCGATCTCGAAGAACAACGTGGCCGCCCGGCAGTGGCACCCGTCGAACACCTGCAGGCCCGCGCCCTCGGGGCACGCGGTCACGCACGCCGTGACACATTCGCCGCCCGCGCCCGTCGCCGCGCACACCTGGTCGTCGCGGCAGTCGGAGCCCTGGGTGCAGGCCGCGCCCAGCGTCTCGGCGTCCCGCGCGTTGGCGGTCTCGGTGGTGTCACGGGACAACGGGACATCGGGCGAACCGGCGTCACCGCCGCAGCCGACCAGGAACAACGCGAGAGTGCACAGGCAGCACGCGTTCGTGAGCGACGTCATGGCGGGGGCCCCCGGAGGTCAGCGACTCGTGCTTGTAGAGTAGCACGAATCGTGCCGATCGGCGGAACCGGCGAGCCGATGGGTTAGCGATAAATCGCGAAATCAACGAACGGGAAGGTGTTGTACTCGAGTTCGATGGTCGCCCGGTGTGACCTGCTGGAAGGCAGACTGGTCGCAGGCCGACCAACGGGTGCAGAAGCCAAGGATTGACGTCCGCGATCGTTGTCCCGAAAATGTAAGAGACTTGCGTCGACGCACGGGGACGCCATGCCGACGATCTGCATGTTCTACGGAATCCTGATTCGCATGTACTGTGCGCCATCCGAGCACAATCCGCGGCACTTCCACGCGTACTACGGCGATCAGCGCGCGACGTTCTCGCTTGATACCCTCGACGTGATCGAAGGCGACCTTCCGCGACGTCAGCTCCGTCTCGTGCAGGCGTGGGCCGAACTGCACCTGGACGAGCTCCGGGCCGATTGGGCCCTGGCCGCGTCGGGCGAGACCCCCTATCCCATCGATCCGCTGCGCTGAAGGGGGGGTGTGGGCATGTACAGCGCCGTTACTGCGGTCTCCGCCCTGGACGACTTCAGGCTGCTCCTGGAGTTCGATCATCGAGAGCGCCGCGTGTTCGATGTTCGGCCGTTGTTCGGACTGGGGCGATTCCGCGAGCTCGCGACACCCGAGCTCTTTCGCACGGCGCGCGTCTCGATCGACACGGTAGCGTGGAAGAATGGACTCGATCTGGATCCGGAATACCTGTACGCGAAGAGCCTGCCGGCCGGAGAGCCCGGGTAGCGGTCGGCGTTACCGATAGATGGCGAAATCGACGAACGGGAAGATGTTGTCCTTGTACTCGATGGTCGCCATCCAGTCCTCGTCGATCCAGCCGCTGGTCAGCTGCTCGTACAGCTTCGTGAAGCGCAGCGTGTGGGTCTTGAAGCGCCGGATGGCGTAATCGACCATGGTGCCCGTCGTGATGATGAAGGCCCAGTCGGAGCTCTCGGCCAGCAGCAGCTCGCGCGCGGCCTGGTTCAGGGCGCGGCGTTGCAGGTCGGTGGGGTTCGTGAAGCGGTTCGCCAGCTCGACCATGCGCACCTCGGCGGCGTGCAGGTGGCGGTACATCCAGTCGTTGCCGCCGTTCAGCCACACGTCGGCGTAGCCGCGGTCGCCCCAGGTCGACATGCTGAGGTCGGCCTGCTGCTGGGTCGGGTGCAGGGCCAGGTAGTCGCCCGGCGTGACCAGCTTGTAGGTCGACTGGTCGTAGGCCGACTTGCGCACGAAGAAGTCGAGGAACTCCGGCCCCTCGTACCACCAGTGGCCGTACAGCTCGGCGTCGTAGGGCGCCACGATGATGGGCGGGCGGCCCATCTGCCCGTGCAGCCACTCGACCTGCTTCTGGCGGTTGAACATGAAGTTTCCGGCGTGCTCGGCGACGCGCTCCATGGCCCGCGCGCGGTCGTAGATCTCCTTGTGGGGGGTCTTGCCGGTGATGCGGTGGTACTTGATGCCCGTGTTCTTGCGCAGCCCGGTAGGCTGCACGTAGTGCTTGATGTAGTCGAAGTCGAGGTCGTACCCGATGTCGCGGTAGAACTCGCGGTAGGTGGTGTCGCCCGGGTAGCCCTCCTCGGAGCTCCAGACCTGCTTCGACGACTCGGCGTCGCGCGCGAACGCGGCCACCCCCGAGCGCGTGAACAGCGGCGCGTAGGGCCCGTACGTGGGCCGCGGCGTCGCGAACAGCACGCCGTGGGTGTCGACCAGGAAGTAGCGGATGCCGTGCTCGGCCAGGATCTGTTCGACGCCCGGATAATACCCGCACTCGGGCAGCCAGATGCCTTGCGGCGAGCGTCCGAAGTGGCGCCGGTACTCGTCGACGCCCACGCGGATCTGCGCGCGCACGGCCTGGGGGTTGGCCTGCATGAGGGGCAGGAACCCGTGGGTCGCGGCGCAGGTCAGGATCTCGAGCACCCCACGGTCCTGCAGCTCCTTGAAGCCGGCCAGCACGTTGCGGCCCAGGCGCTCCTCGTAGAGCCAGCGGAAGTGCAGGAAGCGATCGAGGTAGTGGTGCGCCACGGCGTTGGCCGCGTCGTCGTTTTCGGTGCGCACGACCTCGCGCTCGGCCAGCTCGATCAGCTTGGTCAGCTCGCGGCTGTAGCGCGCCTTCAAGAGCTCGTCGGACAGCATGCCCGCCAGCGAGGGCGTCACGACCATGGCCACCCGGAAGGGCACGCCGTCATCGGCCGCCTTGGTGAAGCGATCGATCAGCGGCAGGTAGGTCTCGGTGATGGCCTCGTACAGCCAGTCCTCTTCGAGGAACTCCTCGTACTCGGGGTGGCGCACGAAGGGCAGGTGGGCGTGCAGGACCAGGGAGACGTAGCCTTTGGGTTCCATCGGGACCTCCGGGGTGGCGCGGGACGTCGGGCGTTCGTGATCAGCGGTGCTGCGAGCCGGGGATCCCGGGTACGCCCTTGCCGAACAGCTGCTCGTACTCGGCGCGGGTCAGGACGCGCCCGCCCACCGTGAGCTGGTCGCCGGCCGGCGCCTGCGAGCCGGCCAGGGGCAGCGGCGTGTCGAGGGGCACCGATACGAACGGGGCGTCGGTGCGATCGGAGACGCGGTCGGTGGGCACCGAGAGCACGTTCGACGACGCGATCTTGCGGTAGCCGTTGGTGCCGCGGAGGCCGAGCTCGGCCGCGTAGACCGCGCCGGCCTCGACCGGGAAGTAGTGGTTGTGGGCGCCGAGATCGATATCGAGCTCGGCCACGGGCTGGAACCCGCCGTCGGCGGCGCGGAACAGGCGCACCACCGGGCGGCCGTCGGAGAGCCCCTGGTAGAACTCGCCCAGGCGACGGTAGTCGAGGTCCCAGTACGCGTAGGCGCGCGTGGGGTTCAGGGGCAACAGCGTCAGGAGGTTCGCGCCATAGCTGCCCGGCAGCTCGCCCAGGCGCTCGTCTTCGCGCAGGCGCTCCACGGGCTGCGTCACCGCGTACTTGGCCTCGGCCACGCGCTGCTCGTAGACCCAGCGCGCCAGGGGCGTGGCCTGGGGGAACACGCGCTCGGGCTCGACCGGCGTGGCGGCCACGGCAGGGGCGGGGGCCGCGGCGGCTTCCTTCCCGGCCTTCTTGGCGGGCGCCTTCTTCGCGGGCGCCTTCTTGGCCGGCGCCTTCTTCGGCGCGGGCTCGGCGGCCTTCGCCGGGGCCTTGGTCGCTGGCTTCGCGGAGGCCTTGGTGGCGGCGAGCAGCGCGTCGACGAGCGCGTCCTTGCGTAGCGTGCCGTACCCCTTGACCTGGGCTTCCTTGCCCAGATCCTTGAGCTCGCGGGCCGAGAGGGCCTCGAGGGCAGCGCGCGTCAGCTTGGCGGTCATGGGAGCCTCCTCGGTCATTTCCTCTGTCCCGCGATGGAATGCTAGGCCCCCGCCGGCCCCTGTCAAGCGCCGATTGCCAAGGCAGCGCAATGCTTTGGGAAAGCGTGACTCAGATCAGAGTTACGTTGCGTGCTACTTGTTCTCCAACTGCTGGATGAGCGTCTGGATGGGCGCGGCGTCGGGGGCGTTGGGCGACGCGGCCAGGTACTGCTTGAAGTGGTACGCGGCCTTCTTGAAGTTCAGCTCGGTCTGGAAGATGTTGCCGAGCATCTTGTGGGCCGGGGCGTAGCTTTTCTGCGTGGCCTTGTAGCAGTACTCCTTGGCGTCGTTCAGCTTGCCCTGCGACTTGGCCTGGATGGCCTTCTTGAACAGGTCGAGGCCCGAGAGCCCGGCGTCGGGGTCGGCGCCGCCGGCGACCTTGGGGGCCGGGGCGGGCGCAGGCGCCGGAGCCGGGGCGGGGGCGGTCTTGACGGCCACGGGAGCCGGCTTCGGAGCGACGGGGGAGCCTTCGGGCCTGGGCGCCGGGGCGGCCTTGGGGCGGACCTCGGCGGCCTTGCGGTCCTGGGCGGCCTTCAGCTCGGTGGCGCGCTGCACGAGCGCCGTCGCGCCGGCGTTGTCGGGCGAGATGCCGAGGGCGGCCTTGGCGGACTCGAGGGCGGCGTCGGGCTGTTCCTTGGCCAGGGCCTCTTCGGCGCGCTTCACGAGCGCGCCCAGGGCGGCCACGCGCAGCTCGTCCTCCATGGACTCGAGGCGCTTGCCGTACACGGTGTCGGCGGGCACGTCGCCCTTGCCGTCGATCAGCAGGGCGTAGGCCTCGGGGGTTTTCTCCTGCGCCTTCAGCACCACGACCTCGTCGAAGCGCTTCTTGGCGGCTTCTTCCTTGCCCACGCGGTCGAGCGTGGCCAGGGCGTTGGCCGACACCAGCCCGGGGGTGTCCTTGGTCGAGGCGTAGACCTCTTGCAGCAGGGCGCGGGCCTCGGCGTACTTCTCGGTCTCGAGCAGCTTCTTGGCCTCGTCGAGGCGCGCGGCGGGATCGGCGGCCTTGGTCTGTTCGGGGGCTGCCGGCGCCTTGGCAGGAGCCGCTGCGGGCTTCGCGGCCTGTTCGACGCCGACCTCGGTCGCGTCGCGCGAGATGCGCGTGACGTACAGCACGCCCGCCAGCACCGACGCCACGACCAGCACGATCAGCGCCACCAGCTTGGCGGCCGACCCCGAGCGCTCGCTTCCGCCTTCGGCCGGGAGCGACGTGGCCGCGGGCTCGAACCGGTCGCTCGGGCGCACGAAGCGGAACTTGACGTGCCCGAACTGGATCTCGTCGTTGTACTGCAGCACGCACGACTGGTAGGGCTCGCCGTTGACGAGCACGCCGTTGGTGGAGCCCAGGTCGTACACGATGAAGTGGCCGTTCTCGAACGCCACGCGGGCGTGCGAGCTGGACACCGAGCGGTGGTCGACGACCAGGTCGTTCTCGGGCGTGCGGCCCACCGCCATGATCGAGCGCTCGAGCACGAGCTCCTTCCCGACGACCGCCGGTGACAGCCCCGCGAGCTTCATGCGGAACTGGGGCGGTACGGAGTTGCCTGCGCCCTCGCGCGGAGCGGGCTTGGGGGTCGGCGGCACCGCCACGGACGACGTGGGGCGGGCCTCGGAGGACGGGGGCGCGGGTGGCTCGGCGCGCGTCTGGGCGGGGTAGGGTGCCGTGTCGGGCGGGGGCTCGACCAGGGGCGATACGCGCTCGGCCGTGGGGCCGTCGTCGTCGAAGGGCACGTCGTCGAGGGCGTCGACCAGAGGCGCCGTGTCGCGCGTGTCGCGCCCCACCGGCCCGTTGTCGATCGCGAACGCGAAGTCGCCGATCTTGATGGTGTCGCCGTCCTGCAGGGCCGTGGGCCCGACGAGCCGATCGCCGTTCAGGTAGATCCCGTACCGGCTGCCGGCGTCCTCGAGCACCCACCCGTCCCCCTTCTTGAGGATGCGGGCGTGCTTGCGCGAGACGTTGCGCTCGGCGAGGACCAGCCCACAGGACGGATCGCGCCCGATGGTGAGCTCGGCGCCGTCGAGGTCGCGTTCTTGAACGTGTCCCTGGTCGTCTACGATCTTCAGGACCATGCGGCGATCCCTGGGGAGGACATTTTGAATGACGCTACCACACGATAGGGGTTCCATCAAGTCTCTACCCGATGCATGAACCCTGGCAGGAGGTCGGCGAGCAGGCCGTCGATGGCCGTCAGCTCGGCCTGCAGGAAGTAACCGGTCTCGGTCTCGCTGAGACGGATGCCCGCGCGCGCGTCGAGCTTCTGCACCACGGGCTCGTACAGGACGTCGGCGTCGTCGGCCGAGCGGAGCTGGTCGAGCGACGGGTTCAGCGTGAGGTAGGCGTGCTCGGGCGTCTTGATGAGCAGCGTGCCGCGATCCCCGTACGCCTCGGCCGCGCCGCCGTCGACGATGAAGGCGGCCAGCTCCTCGGACAGGATGCCCTCGCCCAGGTCCTTGATGGGTGTGTGGCCGATGCAGAGCGTGGCGGCGTGGAACTCGGACAGCAGCCGCTGGATGAACGCCGGGTCGCGGATGTTGCGGTAGAAGGGGTCCTTGTCCTCCTTCCAGGTGGTGAGCCGGGCCGCCGCGGCGGGCTCCTTGGCCAGGATGGCGCGCTCGAGGGTGGCCATCTTGCTCTTGCAGAAGAGCGGCGAGCGCGGCGCGCACCACAGGAAGAAGAACAGGTGCCGCTCGGGGGGCGTGAGCTCGAAGCCGTTGGCGTGCTTCTCGGCCACGCGCTTGATCTCGCGCTGCAGGTAGTCGAACAGCGCCTTGCCGTGCAGCCCTCCCACCTCGGCCAGCGTCCCGTCGGCCGCGGCCGGGAACGCGGCGTGGAAGTAGAGCGTGCCGTCGACCACGCGGTACATCTCGCCCTTCCAGGCCAGCCACTGCAGATCGGCCTGGAAGCCCTTCAGGGTGCGGAACTGGTGCACCAGGCCGTCCATCACCGCCTGCTCGTCGGGCGTGAGCCGGGCGCGGTCGGAGGCGTCGACGGTGGGGAAGAAGGCGTCGGTGTAGAGCGGGTGGTCGGCCAGGAACGCGGCCTCGGCGTCCGGCGCGACGCCCGCGGGGATCAGGCCGAGCAGCTGCTCGTAGTGGTCGGCCAGCGCGCCGAGCTCGGCCCGGAAGCGCCCCTCCTCGGCGGCCGCGGCGCGCGTCTCGGAGGCCGCCAGCTTGGCCTCGAGCACCAGGAGCGTCTTGGTCATCTTCAGGAGGTCGTCCTCGCCCCACTGCTCGTCGTGGACGCGCTTGGCGTAGCTGCCGCGGGGGCGCGACGGGTAACTGCGGAGCGCCAGCTCGCGCAGCGCCGTCAGGTCGAAGCCGTAGCGCCGGCAGAAGGCGAAGTTCGAGTAGCGCAGGCTGATGCGGAGGGCGGTGGCCACCAGGGCTGGGTTGCCCACCGACGCCCCCAGCCACAACAGGTCGTGGTTGCCCCAGATGTAGTGCAGGAACGGCGAGAAGGCGCCGCGGTCGAAGTAGGTGCGGTAGAGCATGACCAGGCGGTCGGCGTCGTTGCCGCGGTCGAAGGTGTCGCCCAGGTTCACGTGCTTGTCGACGAAGCACAGGTCGATCAGGCGCGCCAGAAGGTCGGCCACCAGCACGAAGATGTCGTCGGAGGCGGCGATGGCGCGGAGCAGCGCGCGCCGGATGGGCTCCTGCTGGGGGGCGTCGACGTAGAGCGTCATGAGGTTCTCGTGGAACTCGCGCGGCGCCGCCTTGAACACGCGGTGCTCGTCGTGGCGCGTGACCTCGCGCAGCATCATGAGCAGGTCGTCGAGCACGCGCGTGCGGCGCAGGCCCTTCTTCTCCAACTGGACCAGCGCCTCGCGGAAGTGCGGGGGGACGGGGCGCTCGAACAGGTGCCCGGGCTCCCACGCGTCGGGGTTGCCGGCTTCGACCGCGCGCTCGACCAGGCCAAGGCGCGCACGGCTCTGGAGCAGGATGAGCTTCGCGTAGATCGAGTTCACGTCGTCGGAGTACCAGCGGCCCAGCATCTCGCGGACCAGCAGGCGGATGGTGCCCAGGCCCTGCTTCAGCCAGAACAGGAACTTCTCGTAGGAGCCGTGCAGGTCCGAGTACACCACCAGCGTGCGCGGCGGGCGCTCGAGCTGCTTGTGGAGGAGCAGCTTGCGGTTCAGGAGCCAGGGCACGCTCTGCTCGGCGTGTTTCTTCCGGTAGAAGGCGACGTGGTCGGCGATCTGCGAGAGGTCGTGCATCGCGGACTCCGTACATGTCGAGCGGCGTCCTCGACCATATCCGACGAGCGCCCGCGTGGGAAGGGCGCTTGCCGCGGGGCCCCGCCTTCCGCTAGGGTGGACGCATGATCCCGGATCCTCCCGCGCTCGATCGACGTCGTGACCCCTGGGGGCTGCTGGCCCTGGCCGGGCTGGCGTTCGCGCTTCGGGGCTGGCTGGCGCCCCACGTACCGATCCACGAGAACCTGCACGGGTTTTCGATCCTTTCGGGCACGCTCACGCAATGGGAGGGCGTGCGCTCGACCTGGCTCGACCTGCTGCGCCTGCTGCACGTGCGCTTCGGGGCCGTGTTCTTCGTGACGGCTGTGGTGTCGGCCCTCGCGCCGCCGCTCCTGGCGCTCCTGACCCACGAGCTGCTGGGCTCGCGGCGCGCGGCGCTGTTCGCGGGGCTGGCGCTGGCCCTGCACCCGCTGGCCGTACGGCTCGGGGGCAGCGAGAGCGAGCAGCCCTTCGCGTCGACTCTGTTCCTGGCGGGCACGTGGCTGGCCGTGCGGGCGACGCGCTCGACAGGGTGGGGCCGCGCGCTCGTCCTGGTCGGGGCGGCGGCGGCGCTCTCGGCGGCGGTGGGGGCGCACGTGCTGACGCCGGCGCTGGCGGCCGCGGCGGCGGTGCTGGTGCTGCCGGCGCTGCGAAGGGGGCGGGCGTGGCCCGTGCTCGCGGCCCTGGCCGTGCCGCTGGCGGTGGCGATCGCGCGGGGGGCCGCGCTGGCCGGGCAGGGACGGGGGACGGCGCTCCTGGCCGATCCCGATCCCTGGGGCGCGGCGCTGCGGCAGGCGCTCGACCTGGCCCTGCTCGGCGGCCTGGAGCAGACGCGCTCTCCGCTCGCGTTCCAGGTGGCCGCCCTCGTCGGGCTCGTGCTGATCGCGCGGCGGCGGGCCGCGGTGGCGCTGGCGCTCGCGGGTGCGCTGCTGGCCTTGCAGGTGCCCTTCGCGGTGGTGATCGACGCGCCCGGCGGTCCGTCGGCGCTCCGGCACCTGTCACTGGCCCTGCCGCTGTGGAGCCTGGCCGCGGGCGCCGCGCTGGCCTTCGGGCTCGACCTGCTGGAGCGCCGCCTGCCGGCGCGCGCCGTGCCGGTGCTGACGCTGGCGGGGGCGCTGGCCGTACCCGCCGGCCTCGCGAGCGGGCTGCCCTTCGTCACGCACCAGGGCACCGCCGATCGCGCTTACCCGGTGCTCGAGGCTTGCGTCGACGCGGCCCCGGCGTGGGCGCGCGTGGTCGCCCTGAAGGACCCCACGGTACAGCACGTGGCGTCGCTGCCCTGGATCGCCGCCAAGCGTCCGCAGTGGCGTCCGGTCGCGCCGACCGACCTCGCGCGCGAGGCCGCGGCGTCCCGCGATCCCATCGTCTTGCTGATCGATCCGCAGTGCGCCGTGACCCTGGCGCCCGGAGGCGCCGCGCCCCCGCCTGCCGTACACGACACGCCCTGGGGCCCGCTGGCCGAGCCCTGCGCTACGGCGTTGAACGCGCTGCCCTGGCAGGCTGTGACGCGCGTCGACCTGCCGAACGAGCCGCACCACGGCCTCGCGTGGCTCACGCCCTTTCGCCCCGAAGCGCCCGTGGGCTGCCTGCAATGGCCTCCGCGGTGATCGGGTCGCCAGAGATTGACAACCGAACCCCATGGGGCTAGGTTCGCGCCGCTTTTTTAGGAACGAAACGGAGACGCAGATCATGACCGAGCCGAAGCGCGGCGCGCAGATTCCGGCGGCGAAGGGTCGCCTTGGCATCCTCACCCCCGGCATGGGGGCCGTGTCCACCACCTTCATGGCCGGCACCATGCTGGTGCGCAAGGGCCTCGGGAAGCCCATCGGATCGGTCACGCAGCTGCAGACCATCCGCCTGGGCAAGCGCACCGAGAACCGCGCGCCGCTCATCAAGGACTTCCTGCCGCTCGCCAAGCTCGACGACCTGGTGTTCGGCGGCTGGGACATCTTCGAGGACAACGCCTACCAGGCGGCCAAGCACGCGGCCGTGCTGTCGAACGAGCACCTCGACCTCGTGAAGGACGAGCTCGAGGCCATCTCGCCCATGCCGGCCGTGTTCTCCTCCGACTGGGTCAAGCTGATCAGCGGCCCGAACGTGAAGCAGGGCCGCAACAAGATGCACCTGGCCGAGCAGCTGATGGAGGACATCGCGCGCTTCAAGCGCGTGAACAACCTGGACCGCGTGGTGGTGGTGTGGTGCGCGTCGACCGAGGTGTACCAGGGCCGCACGCCGGCGCACCTCTCCCTCAAGGCCTTCGAAGAGGGCCTGGTCAACGACGATCCGACCATCTCGCCGTCGATGATCTACGCGTACGCGGCGCTGAAGAGCGGCGTGCCCTTCGCGAACGGCGCGCCCAACCTGACCGTCGACATCCCCGCCATCTACGAGCTGGCGGCCCAGAAGCACCTGCCCCTCTGCGGCAAGGACTTCAAGACGGGCCAGACGCTCATGAAGACCATCCTGGCGCCGGGCTTCAAGGCGCGCATGCTGGGCCTGAACGGCTGGTACTCGACCAACATCCTGGGCAACCGCGACGGCGAGGTGCTGGCCGACCCGGGCAGCTTCAAGACCAAGGAAGAGTCCAAGCTCAGCGTGCTCGACACCATCCTGCAGCCGAAGAGCTACCCGGACCTGTACGGCAACATCCATCACCTCGTGCGCATCAACTACTACCCTCCGCGCGGCGACAACAAGGAGGGCTGGGACAACATCGACATCTTCGGGTGGCTCGGCTACCCCATGCAGATCAAGGTGAACTTCCTGTGCCGTGACTCGATCCTGGCCGCGCCGATCGTGCTGGACCTGGCCCTGCTCATGGACCTGGCCGGGCGCTGCGGCATGAGCGGCATCCAGGAGTGGCTGTCGTTCTACTTCAAGAGCCCCATGGCCGCCGACGGCCTGTACCCCGAGCACGACCTGTTCATCCAGCTGATGAAGCTGAAGAACACCATGCGCTGGCTGATGGAAGAGAAGCTCATCACCCACCTCGGCCTCGACTACTACGGCTACGACCAGGAAGCCGAGTAGCCGCTCCGCCCTCCCGCGCTCCCAGCCCTCGAAATCCCCTTGAGCCCCGCGCCCTGCTGCGGCATAGTCGCGGCGCCTTCACCGGCACTTCGCTTCCAGCAGAGGGGGACCCCATGACCACCGTTCGCGACGCCGTCATCCTGGCCGCCGGCATGGGCAGCCGCATGAACGTGGGCGGCACCGAAACGCGCATCTTCAAGCCCTTCATCCGCGTGGGCGAGCGCGCCATCGTCGAGCGCAACCTCGCGATCCTGCGCGGGGCGGGCATCGAGCGCGTGGTGGTGGTGCTCGGCTACGAGGCCGACCACGTGCGCGGGCTGTTCGAGGCGCTGCCGCCCTGGGGCGGGACCTTCGAGTTCGTCGTGAACCCCCTGTGGCAGAAGTCGAACGGCCTGTCGCTCCTGGCCACCCAGGGGCGCACGCGCGGGCCCTTCGTGCTGATCATGGGCGACCACCTGTTCGACTCCGAGCTGCTCCACGGGTTGCTCGAAAGTGACCACGGCGACTTCGGAGTTGTCCTTGGAGTCGACCGCAAGATCGCGCAGGTGTTCGACCTGGACGACGCCACCAAGGTGGTGACCGACCCGGCCGACCCGCGCCGCATCGTGCAGATCGGCAAGGAGCTCGCGACCTACGACGCCGTCGACGTGGGCGTCTTCCTGTGCAGCCAGGACGCCTACGCGGCCCTGGAGGCGGCCCGGAAGGCCAGCCCCAAGGACGACTGCTCGCTGTCCGAGGGCTGGCGCGTGCTGGCGACGGACGGGCGCTTCCGCGCGCACGACATCGGCGCGGCCAGGTGGCAGGACGTGGACACGCCCGAGATGATGGGCAACGCGGTGGCGTGGTTCGGAGGCCGTTGATGACCGGAAGCCTGCACGAGCGCGTGGCGGCGGGCGACGTTCGCGCCTGCGCGCGGCTGCTGCGCTGGATCGACGACGAGGCTCCGGGCGCGCTCGACGAGCTGAAGGCGCTCTATCCCCACACGCGCGGCGCGTACGTGCTGGGCATCACGGGGAACCCGGGCTCGGGCAAGAGCACGCTCACGAACGCGCTGATCCGCGAGTTGCTGAAGGCCCACGCCAAGGTGGGCGTGCTGGCGGTCGACCCCTCCAGCCCCTACACCGGCGGCGCCATCCTCGGTGACCGCATCCGCATGCAGGAGCACGCCGCCAACCCCAACGTGTTCATCCGCTCGCTGGCCACGCGCGGCAACCTGGGCGGCCTCAGCCGCGCCACCTACGACAGCATCTTCGTGCTCGACGCCTACGGCTGCGACGTCATCCTGATCGAGACCGTGGGCGTGGGGCAGGACGAGATCGAGATCGTGAACTGCGCCGACACGTCGCTGGTCGTGCTGGTGCCGGGGCTCGGTGACGAGGTGCAGGCCATCAAGGCGGGCATCCTCGAGATCGCCGACGTGTTCGTGGTCAACAAGGCCGATCGCGAGGGCGCCGAGAAGGTGGTGCAGAACCTGCGCGCGCTGCAGGAGCTCGTGCGCGGGAGCGCGGCGCGCGTGCCCGAGATCGTGCTCACGTCGGCCACGCGCGGCGACGGCATCGCCAAGCTGGTGGC
>Ga0172370_10006726_pt1 | contig 14341 bp, 11 predicted proteins | sample LakKiv5m_FD_114538 | JGI IMG/M metagenome (GOLD analysis project Ga0172370, IMG submission 114538) | Freshwater microbial communities from Kabuno Bay, South-Kivu, Congo - kab_022012_11.5m | ecosystem: Environmental > Aquatic > Freshwater > Lake | place: Democratic Republic of the Congo...
ATAAAGTGGCTTGCTTCGGGCAAATCCCTGATTGCCGGAACCTATGGGGGGGCTTTTGTCATTAATTCTGGTTCTACTGACCCAATAACCCCAACGAATGTCAACGCTACCGAGGAAGTATCTTTTGGAACAGAACCGATACCGCCGAAGAAAATAGGTAATTTCCTTTATTATGTCCAGAGATTTGGCAAACGATTGCGTGAGTTATTCTACTCCTGGGATTTGGATACTTACAAATCCATAGATAAAACTATACTTTCGCCGCATATCCTCGGGCCAGGAATATTGGAGATAGATTATCAGCAGAACCCAGATACTATTCTTTGGTGTTTGCGGAAAGACGGAATTATAGCCACACTTACAAGAGAAGTTGACCAAGAAGTGCAAGGTTGGTCAAGGCAAGTAACCAATGGTTCTTATTGCTCTATCGCAATTATCCCTTCGCAGACAAGCGATTATGATGAAGTATGGTGTATAGTTAGCCGGACTGTTACCCCGACAGGCGGCACATCCACAGTCAAGAAATATGTAGAAGTTTTTGAGGAGATAGAACCCCCGGATAGGCAGGATTTATGTTTATACCTTCATTCGGCGCTTACTTACAATGCCTTTACGGTTAATACGACGGCGACAATAAGTTTATCCGCAACAAGCGGCACGATTACGGTTACTTCAAGCACGGGTTATTTTACATCGGCAGATGTTACAAGGCGGTTGCGCGCTATCAACGCCGACGGAGATATAGTCGGTGAAATATATATTACTTCTTATGGTTCAACTACATTAATCAAAGGGACAAGCCGTTATAATTTTAATGCCACTACCTATGCGCCTGGATACTGGGGAAAATCGGTCAAGGTAATATCAGGATTAACTCATCTTGAAACTTGTTCGGTTAGTGTGCTTGCCGACGGGGGCACGGATAAGCCAGCAAAGACTGTAACTAGCGGGGCGATAACTCTTGCCCATGATTATTTTGTGGTTAATGTAGGACTTCCCTATAACCAGATTATAAAAATACTTCCGTTTGAAGCCGGAAGCGAAAGAGGGACATCGCAAGGCAAGAAACAACGCATAAATGAAATTGCTTTAAAAGTCAATCGTTCGCATAAAGGATTTTATGTCGGAGGAACAGAAAGTGAACTTGATATTGTTAGTTATATTGAAAGCACTACCGAAGAAATACTTTATACAGGCACTATCCCTAATCCCGATTTTGTTTTGGAAAGAGTATCATTTAGAGACCCTGCTACTCCTCTTGGGACTCCGGAATTATTATTTACAGGAATAATACCTAATATATCTTTCAGGGATAATTATCAGTATGGAAGTCAGGTATATATCAAGAACTCTGATCCTCTGCCTATGGAGATTTTAAATATTATAGCGACTCTGGAAACTTACGATAAATAGGAGGATTTTAGTGGGGTTTACAACTGCGGCACTTTTAGGGCTTGGGGCATTACAAGCAGGGACTTCTCTTGTTTCCGGTTATGCGCAGAGTAAGGAAGCCAAATATAATGCTTCTCTATATGAACAACGAGCGGAGAATATAGAAAATCAAAAAGGTCTAACCGCTTACCAGGCAAACAGGCAAATAGAGCAGGTTGCAGGAACGACTACCGCAAGAGTAGCTAAATCTGGTATTACTATGTCCGGTTCTCCTATGGCGATTCTGCTTGATACTTATACCCAAATGGAGATGGACAAAAGAATCCAATTAAGCAATCTTGAAAATCAAAAACAACAGTCTTTATCTAAAGCACAGGCATATAGAAGGCAAAGTAAAAATGCAGTATTCGCAGGTTATACAGGGGCGTTTACGCAAGCATTGCAGACAGGCGTTAATTACGGATTATATTCAGGTGCTTTTACTCCAAAAACTTATACCGCTAATATTTCAGGTATGGGTAAGGTTAATGTAGCACCGCCTAATTATTATTTGAGAGCAGGGAGATTATAATGCCGGAATTACCAAGATATAACTCACAAGCTAAATTAAATATAGAACCTAATGCCGTTGTAAGAAACGACGCAAGCCAGCCTTATGATATTATGCAAAGGGGTCTAGAGCAAACTTCTGATATCATAATGAAATGGGCCCAGGCGGTTGATACTATGCAGGAAACCGCAGTTAAGGTTAAATATGCTCAAGGTTTAGCGCAGATAGAAAGCGACGCTATAAACGATACAGATATAAATAATGAGAAAACCCGCATTGAGGAAATAAGGAGATTGCGGACTTCGGTTATGGAAAACGGATTACAGAACAAATCCTTACAACAAAAATTAGGTATGGAATTAGATACCGACGATTATCTGGCTACGTTAAAGATAAATAATATCTATGCAAAAAAGAAAATGCTTGCGGATATTCTTAATACCGCTAATTTACTTGAAAATTATTCAGGTATAAGGTCGCAGGCATTACAGGCAGGTAACCAGACAGTAATTGAGGAAACTGATAAAAAGGCATTTGAGTTGATACAGGGAAAGGTTGCTACGCAAATAATGACAGAGGCGCAAGGCAAAGAAGCGTGGAAAAATTACCGTCTCGGTTCTGTGGATTACGATATACAAAGCGACCCGTCGGTTACACAGAAAGGTTCGGGAGTATTACAAGCATTATTAAAAGGAAAAGACGGGCGTTATTCATTCCTTACCAACGAGGAATTATCGGAAAAGATAAAATCTTCCAAGATAAATATCTGGCGTAATAAAGTAGCGCAGGAAAAGGCGGCGCAGGAAAACAATACAGCGATTACCGTGGATTTATCTCAAAAGTTATCCAATGGAACTTTGTCAATGATTGATATTGATAAGGCGGGCAAGATTGACCCGAAGATTGGTGCTACTTTTGCCAATGCTATAGATATAAAACAAAGAAACATTGATGATCCAGAAAATAATACAGCTAATTTCTTGCTTAAATTGCTTGATAACAACAAGATGACAGCCCTTGAAGTATTAAATAAAGCGGCGGAATATCGGGAAACAAAGAATTTTAATGATACTACCTATGCTTGGGTAGTGCAGGAAGTCGCCAAGAAAGCTGAAAGAGAGAAGAAAGGTTTATCTGGTTGGAGTGATACTACAAATATATTTGTCAATGGAGTAAAATCAATTATAAGTTTTGCTAATATACTTAATCCTTTTGGGTTAGCAAATATAATGATTGGAAAATATACCCAAAAAGTTAAAGAAGGTAAAGACCCGCAAATAGCAGAGCAGGAAGTCGTTAAAGAACAGATTGATAAGCAACTATCCGAGTTTAACGCCAATGGCGGATATACCGAAGAAGATATACAATATACGATGAAAAAACGTAACCTTACAAGAGAAGAAGTCATAAAAAGGTTAGGAGTTAAATAATGCCTATTGATTTGCTTGCGCAACCCAAAGATTTACTTGCGGACCAGAGGCAACCGATAGATTTACTTGCCGAGGATACCCCACAGAAAAGTTTTTTAGAAAATCTTATCAATATAGGGATTGATGTGGCAAAAGACATACCGGCGCAGATACACGACTTATTGAATATCCCTGCGGCATTATTGGGAATGCCAAGACCGCCGATGAAGTCAAAATTATCTACTGAAACGGTGCCTTATATTATGGAAAAAGCCACAACTCCAATAGGAGATATTCCTATACCTACCTTAAGTTATAACGATATAAGGAATATAGCAAGTGGTAGATTTACTTATAGCGAAGTAATAGTTAGCCCTTCTATGGTAGATATAGGTTTTTATGGTTTAATGGGTGCGTCTTTAGTCCGTAATCAGCTTGCTTTAGCGCGTTGGAATAACCAACTCAATAAACTTATTAAGACCGAAGAAGTGCGTGGAGCGGTTATGAATAATATGCCTGCGTTTGAAAACTTAATGAATCAGGTAGGCGTAAAAATGGAAGGTATGGACTTGGAGGCAAAAACTAATTTTATATTGAATCAAGCACAATCAAGTCCAAAATTAGGAACAGCGATTATGGATTTAGTAAGTGGTAAGATTGTGCCAAAAACCCCTATTACTGGTGAACCTGCGCCTATAACTCCGACAGTCGCCCCAGCAACCCCTGTTTTAGCCCCAAAACAGCCTATTACAGCCCCAATCTCTGCTCAAGCAGAGCAAGGACTTACCTTAGCTGTTAAACTTCAAAATGGGCAGATTTTAAGCGATATGTCGGCTAAACTGCATTCTGATATAGTTAGTGCAAATAATATTAATCCTGATGAGGTTGCGGATGTGGGATTTTTGAACAAGGAAGGGAAATATGAAGGAACTCATACTTTAGAAGGCAAACCTCTTGAAACCTTGCCGGAAGTGCCAAAAGAAACAATGGAAAAGGTTAAGGGGATTGTAGGAAAAACAGAACTACTACCCCCGCCAAAGGGTAGGGGAGAAATAGTGCCTCCTGAAATAAATTTCGGAACCTGGAAAGATAAATCTGCTTTATCTTTTTCAAGGGAAACGCTTGAGAGAAATATTGAGGATATTGCAGGAAAAGATGCTACAAAAGTGAAGGAATTTATTACTGAACCGATTAAAAAAAATGAAACCGCACGGGCAGAATGGATAACTGAAAAACGTCAAGCAATATCTGACAAGATGAAAGAATTAGGAATTGAGTTTAAATCTAAAGAATCGGCTCTCACTATGCGGTATGGTGAAAATCGTATGACTTTAGATGAACTTAAAAAAGAAAGTCCAAGAAATTGGGAGAAGATAACCGAAGCGTCAGATTACTTCAGAAACCTTTATGACGAAATGTTAGATGATATAAATACAGTCAGGGCTAAATATGGATATGAACCGATACCTAAACGGCAGGATTATTTTAGGCATTATCAGGAAATAGGAAACACAATAAATAATATAGGACTCATATTAAGAGAACAGGATTTACCAACTAACATAGCTGGGATAACGAGTTTATTTAAACCTGGCAAGCCCTTTACTACTGCCGAATTGAGGCGTAAAGGTGGATCATTTACCGAGGACGCTATTGGCGCTATGGATAATTATATAGACGCTATTTCTAAACAGATGTTCCATATTGATAGTGTTCAGAGGGCAAGAGTTTTAGATAAATATATCAGGACACAATCAGAAGTTAATGAAGATGTAAAACTTCCTAATTTTGCGGCCAATCTTAATGAGTATGCTAATTTAATTGCAGGGAAGAAAGCTACTTTTGATAGGGCATTTGAAGGATTATTCGGGAGACCATTATATGGGATAGTAAATTTCTTAAAGAAACGAACTGGGGCTAATATGATAGGGGCTAATGTTTCTTCTGCTCTTATGAACTTTATCCCTTTTACTCAATCATTGGCTACGACAAAACCGCAATCTGCAATTAAAGGATTATTTGAGGCGCTTGTTACTCCTTTTAATAAGACTGTTTTTGAAATAGACGGAGTAAAAAGTGAATTATTTACAAGACGATATCCTGCTACTCAGATTGCTTTTAATTGGTTTGGAAAAGCAGAAGAAACCGCAAATATACTTTTTAGGATAATTGACCAATTTACAGTTAAATCAATACTAGCAGGAAAATATTATGAAGGAATAGATAGTGGAATTGCTCCTGATAAAGCAATGAAAATAGCTGATGATTATACCGCAAAAATTGTAGCCGATAGGGCTTGGGGGCAGTTGCCTAATCTTATGGGTTCAAAAACTCTCGGAGTAGTTACTCAATTTCAGACCGAAGTAAACAATATGTTTTCTAATATTATCAAAGATATTCCTCGTCAATATAAGGGGGACACAAAGAAAATATTTAACGCTTTGATTTCTTTTACTATACTTTCGTTTATATTTAATGAAGCATACGAAAGGACTTTAGGTCGCAGGCCTACTATTGACCCAATTTATGCGGCACTTACTTTAATGGGTATGAGTGGATTAGGTAAAGACCAACTGGTGGGGAAAAGATTATGGAGAACAATAGTTGATATAGGAGGTAATGTCCCTTTTGGGAATATATTTGTTCAGGGTGGCAGATTTCCCATATCGGCAGGAATACCGGATATAAACAAAATCTTGACTTCTGAAACAGGGCAAGAGAGAACTAAAGAATTGATGAAACCAATATATTATTTTGCGATGCCTCTTGCAGGTGGACAAATAAAGAAAACAGTTGAAGGAACAACTGAGTTCGTAAAAGGTAAATCTACTACTCCTAAAGGAAAGAAAAGATATAAAATTGAGCAGGATTTTGCTAATTTTATGAGGGGATTTTTATTCGGTAAGAATGCTTTTCCCGAAGCAAGAGAACATTATAATAAACAAGGAACTAAAAAGAAAAAGACTAAATTTTAATGATAAAACTGTGGAATTGGTTAACTGATTTAAGTTGTTTTGGGAATGAACAAAATAATAATTTATTGTTAGAATTAGAGAAAACATTAAAGTTGTCTTTATTGATTATAATAACTATTTTAGGGATTATGTTTTTTATTAAATTTATTAGTTTTGCAAAGGAGTTCTAATGGCTGTCTCAACTACTGAACGCAAACAGCAATTTGTCTTAGATGGAGTAACAGAAGATTATACATTCACTTTTCGTGCTTTGACTTCTACCCCCGAAGATATTAAATGCTCGGTTACGACTGCAGGAACAACGACTGTCCTTACTTATACGACACAATATTCAGTAGCTATAAATTCCGACGGAGTAGGTGGCGCGGTATCTCTTGTTTCCGCAAGCACGATAGGCTTAGGCACTTTGACTGTTTATCGTGAGACTACCAATAAGCAGGAAAGCGATTATGATGATTATAACCAATTCCCGGCAGATACAATAGAAACAGACCTGGACCGCCGGACTATGGTAGATCAAGAACAGACTGAAATACTTGACAGGTGCATTAAATTTCCAGTCGAAAGCACTACAAAAGATATAGATTTGCCTGAACCAGTAGCGGCTAATTTAATCGGATGGAATGCTGTTGGCGATGGGTTAAAAAACTATCCGCTTTTAGATGATAGCGTAATAAGGGGGACTTTTACTAATGCTAACCTTACTTCTGGATATTTAACTATTACTCATAGCAGAGGGCTTACGCCGCCTTATACAGTATGGGTAGTTATCGTTAAAAATACAGGAGAAAAGATAAATACTGGGTATGTATGCTATACAAATACTGTTGTGGTTGATTTACGTGCCTGGGGAACATTAACAGGAACTTGGGGTTATATCGTAATATAGGAAGGAAAAAAAAATGAAAAAACTAAAATTTGCTTTCATTAGCTTGTTTATATTAGGGACGATTTTTTTATCTACGGTTAGCCGCGCTGAAGAATTCGGCAATGTTACGGTTTTAGGTGATTTTATTACCAAACAATCTCCCTATATTGACGCCAGGGCTTATGGATTAAGCACATCTGCTTCAGCCGCCGATAACACTACTGCTTTGCAAGCTGCCTTTGACGCTGGAGAAGCTGCAGGTTATGTGGAAGTCAGAATTCCTGCTGGAGCATACCAGATAAATGGAACGATAGATAATCAGGGTTGCCCATTCCACGGCGCAGGCGATGAAATTACGACTTTTTACGTTAATAACGCCGCCCCTTTATTTGACATTACCACCCGAGGACATACCGAAATAGGGGACTTTAGTATATCATTTAGCCCACTTACCAAAACAGGAGTAGACTCTAATTGTATCGGATTACGTATCAAAAAAGCTGACGAAGGCAGGATACATAATATAACTTTTTGGCGGGGGTATAATGCCATAAAAGTTCAATCTGGCGTAGGAGATGGCTATATCTGGCAAGTAAGTTTTGACCATATTTTTTCTTCTTATAATAAGGACTATGCTTTTGTAATTGATTCTGTTTCTGACTCAACTACTATTAAGTTTAATAATTGTCACGTTTACGGAATGGCAGGTTATGACCCCTTTTGGGATGCTTCCCAAACATTCAAAGGTTGGTATATTGTTAACACTACATCGGCAATATTCTCAAATTGCTCTATGGATGGAGGAGATGGGGATATCGATGGTTCGGTAATATACTACACTTCAGGACAAAATGTGTTTATAGACAGTTTTCACTTGGAGAGTTTTACTCATACTACCGGCGGTGCAAATCATTCTCCAATGGTATTAAGAGGAAAATCCAACATAGTAAACAATCTGGTTATGATTTCTTGGACGATAGATGTCGGCGCAGGAGTAAATGGAACACTTATCAGGACAGGATTTGGAACGGGTGGTTATTTTGAATTAGGACAAGTATCCGAGGTTGCGACTACGGTTACTACAGGAAATAAAATTTATGCCGATGTAACTCTTTCCACTGATGGGGCATTGATTAAGTCAAAACTTCTGGATAAGGCTAATTTCCTTTATACTACTGGAACAGGTAAACACATATTCTTAAAGGATATATATGGAAATACAGAATTTTTTAAGCAGATTGGGCATACGGCATATGTTACAGTAGCTACCGACGCAACTACTATCTTAAATGTCCCACAAAGAGGCAATGGCAATGACTCTGGTTTATTCTGGGTGCATGGCGAAAATGTTTCTACAGGGGTAGGATTTATGGACTTAATAGCTTTAGTGGCCGCCAGAAACGGTTTTACTTTGGTTAAATTGGTAAGTAGCCAAGAAAGTGGTTCTCCCCCTGAAAGAACTTACTCTTGGGATAATACAGGAAAAAACATACAGGTCTTGTTGGCGAGTGGCTCATCGTGGGTTATGGCTGGTGGGTTTGCCCTGACAAGCCCTTAATTTAAAAAGGAGAAAAAATGTTTAAAAGAATATTTGTATTATTAATCTGTTCGTTTTTTGTTTTCACGCTGGCCTATGCCGCCTCGACTAGCAAATATGGTGATACGCAAGGAGATACATATTTAACAGGTTCTAACATATATTTAAACGGTGGCAACGTCAGGATTGGGACGACGAGTCCGACTGCTGTCTTACATTTAAAAGCAGGAACAGCGACGGCTAGTACCGCACCTTTGAAATTTACAAGCGGAACTCTATTAGGCACACCTGAAGCGGGAGCGGTGGAATTTCTCACTGACGCGTATTATGGAACGATTACAACCGGAGCTGCCAGAAAGACATTCGCTTTCTTGGAAAGCCCTGCATTTACTACTCCCAATTTAGGAACTCCATCAGCGGGCACATTGACTAATTGTTCATTTCCAACACTTAATCAAAATACTACCGGTTCTGCTGCGAGTTTATCAATTTCGGGACAAACCGGATTGGTTTTCTTTACAGGTATAACAGGTACTAACAGGATAAAAACTATCAGGGATGCTGCCGATACAGTATTGGAACTTGGTGGGTCTTATACTCCTACGGGGACTTGGAATTGGGGAACTGCTTCTGTTACTTGGCCAACATTTAACCAAAATACTTCGGGAACAGCGGCCAATCTTTCAGGCACACCTGCATTGCCAGACGGCACAACAGCGACAACCCAATCACAGGCTGATAATTCAACCAAACTTGCCACAACCGCATATGTAGATACTGGGTTAGGAACAAAACAAGGAACGTTAACTAATTCAGCAGGATTATTGGCTGCCTTAAATGATGAAACAGGAACAGGGTTAGCGGTATTTGGCACAGCCCCGACCTTTGCCTCAACCATAACTATAGGGACTAATGGTGGCACTTCTGGACAGGTTAACTTCATAGCTTCTGATAATGACCAAGGGAATATTGCTATAAATACTTCTGACCAACTTACCTTTAATTCTTTTTTGGGGGGTTATCTATTTGATGGGCCTATGGACATCAATACTATGGGTGTTAGTATGCGCAGTATGATATTAGGAGCAAAATTCACACCTGCATCTCCTGCTTCTTCTGGAACAGCACAAACGGGCGGATTAAGATTATATTCTACTTCTTCCGTCGTTACCGATTTTGGGGCATATAACAGTGGTTCATACGCTGCTTGGATTCAGGTTGCTACTACTGGAAACCTTTCTACTATGTATCCTTTGGCATTACAACCAAATGGTAGTGGAGTAGTAATAGGCGGTTCATCTTTACAATCCGGTTATGAACTTACTGTCAATAATGATATTTACGCGGCAGGTGATGTTTCTGCTTTAACTTTTACTGATCGTACTCCCGCCTTTGAAGGCGATGGAATAAAAGCAATTATTGGAATAAAGTCTAAAGATGGGAAAATAGACCACGATACATTGCCAAAGTTTATGCAAGGGGTTTATCGGGAAAATATCTATCAGGATGTAGAGGTTGAAAAGGAAAATAAGACAGTTATTGATAGGCAAGTTGTTGGTTATGAAGAGAAACAAGGTAGAAATCTCGGTAATTCAGTTTCAGTATTAATCAAAGCTATCCAAGAACAACAGACAGAAATCGAGGATTTAAAAACGAGAATTAAGCAATTAGAGAAGGAGAGATAAAATAACCGGAGAGCGTAGAAGAGATGTCGGTTTAAAACTGGTGTATGTGATACTTACCGCTATCATTACTTTATTGATGTCTATATTTTTCAACAAAACTTATGAGACCGCAGTAATGGCAATGTCCTTGAGTAATGATAATAAGCGGGACATAGCAGTTATGCAGGAATGTGTAAGAGCAATCAATAGCAATCTTGCAAAAATGGATTATAAATTGGACACCTTGATAGGATGGAAAACAAAATGAAATGCAATAAGTGCGGTTCAGACAACACTGAAGTAGTAAAAAATACACCGCAAGGGAATATGTATTTTGTTATTAGATGTAAAGACTGCGGAACGGAAAGACTGCCGACACAACAGGAGAGGTCGGTATTTAACGAGTAGCAAATAGGAGGTGAAAAAATGGATTGGTTAATAAATAATTGGGTTCAGATTGTCGCAGGTCTTTGGGCGTTAGAACAGTTATTAAGAATAATCTCGCCATTAACACCCTGGAAGTGGGATGATAATATAGTATCAATATTTGGCAAGATTTTACAACAGTTTTTTCCCAAAAAATAGCAAGAGACCCCCGTTTTTAATGAGGATAGCCCTTAATTTTTTAAAGACAGGAAAACTTCCTCTATGGGTGAAAATTCTCTTGCGCCTCCGTTTCGGGAAATTCAAAACCCCTGACGGAGTAGATTACTATGGTTTTAAGATAAGTTTTAAGTGGTAATTATTTCTCTGATTTTAATAAGGCTTTTTCGGCGATTGAGCGGGTGTGCAATAGTTGATTTTCTACAATCTCTGTTTTTAATACGAAACTTCTTAAAAATATCATTTCATCAAAAGTCAAAAACCCTTTCTTAAATAACAGTTTTATAAGTCTGTATCTTGGTATTTTTAATTTAATTTCCGTAAATTCGCAGAGACGCGGTTCTTGGTATTTTGGCATTTTTCAAAGAAGATACAATTTTTACATCGTTTATTATAATCAATATATTCCTTTGAGATAGGGCATTTTACTCTCAAGTCAATATCCTCATTCTTCCTTCTCGCCAATCCTTAATTATCGGTTTCAAATCTTCTTCCTGCCCAGGTATTATATTTTGTAAAGCGAGATTAAAATATTCTTGCGCTTCTTTATCTTTCCGCAACATCCTTAACATTACGGAAATATTGAATAATAGCTTAAATTCTTTAGGATTAATCAGCTTCGCCAATACCCAAAAGTTAAGGGCTTCTTTGTATGCCCCATTTTCAAATCTTTTCCTTGCTTTCATATGCCAGGCAAACCACGCCATAGGGTCTTCACAACAAGAAAAATCAAGTAGCCAATAGTCATCTTTATACATCCGCATTATGGTATTGAATTTGGTAATGTAAGCTGTAAGTATTATGACAAGGGCAATAGGATAGTTTATCAGCAAGGTTGATAGAGAAATCATAAGCCCAATCGTAGGGGCATAAAGGTAGCGACAAGCAATTTCTTGCTGTAATCTTTTAAGGTTAGAAAATGGTGCAATCATTATAAAGAACCACCACAATCCGTAGGAAATCATATCCCATTTATGCAGGGAATAGATTATCCAAAAAGTAAGGATACCTAATCCTATCCAAAAGAATTTATCCTTTAGTGAATATGCCTTTCGCTTCATTATATCATTGCCAGCGCAAGAATTAATAAACGAATGATAAAAGGTTATACGGAAAGGTATAAGCCCAAGTGTAAAATAAAAGCCTATTGTCTTTATAGCTAAAATTATCTTGCCAAAATGGAATTTTTTATCCTCTACTGCTTGCTCAAAGGTCAACTTCTCTTTTACATCCTTTTTGAACTTTTTAGCCCAAAATAACCAAATAAATGGCATAAGGGTTAAAAGATAGGCTTTATTTGAGCCTACAAGCCCAAAGGGGGCGATAAAACCTAAATTGAAGTATCCCATAGCCCAAAGAGTAAAAGGGGCTAAAAAGGGCATTGTAAGCGAAATTAAGAGCAATAAGGGGGGCAAGACATATCCTCTGCCCGAAATCCATACAGAACCCTGATTATTAGCTGGATTACAACAGAATAGCAGCGCAGCCCAGAAAGATACTTGATTAGCCCCAAAGCCAAGATAAATGAATATGCCTACAAAGCTATGTAAAATAAGGGTTAAAAAGTGATCATATTGGGGTTTCCATTTGTAAGAAGCAATAAGCCATAAGAACCATTTATGGCATTTATTCTTGAATTTAGGCGGATTTTGAAAAGTAGGAATGTCATCAGATACATATCCATACTTTAAGGTTCTATAAAATAGGATAAAATTTATTGCCAAGATAATAAGGATATTACTCATTTATTTATGTTCCCCATAATTGATTTATTCCCTCTTTTATAAGCAATTTCAAATCATCAAAACTTTCTACCCTTGAGTGTCTGATTGCTGACCATTTGAAACCTGACCGCCAATTAGCCCATAACATAACCTTGCGTTTCCACGCCATTAACTCTTTTGAGGGTATTGGCTCTTTTCCTAAAGCGCAACCTTCGTAATACTGATATACATTAATGCAGGTTATTGTAGGTCTTATTTCTTTAATAAGTTTTTCTATATCAATCCAATCTTGGGGGGTTTCACCAGGGATATTGACAAGGAAATTAGCAAATGTGCGTATCTTATATTTATGACATAAGGCAAAAGTATCTTTTATCTGCTCAATAGTTATTCCCTTTCTTAATTCCTGTAATGCCCTATCAGAGCCGCGCTCAACTCCGAAGTCTAATTGTATGCAACCTGCTTTTGCCATAAACCAAATAGTATCCTCATCAATAGTATTAACTCTTGAATTGCAACCCCAGACAAGATTCTTATCTTTTATGAGAGAACAAAACTCCTGCACGCGCCATTTGTTTATTGTGAATAAATCGTCAATGATATAAAAGGCGTTGAAGCCGTATTTATCCCTTAATCCAAATATCTCTTTGGCTAATTCAACCGGTGTCTTTACTTCGCCCTTGAAATATTCCCTTAACCTCGGGGCCACACAAAAAGTGCATTGTGAAGGACAACCGAAACCGGATAATACTTGTGCAGTTTTTCTCATTACTCCTCGGATAGCATATATATTGGGAGTAGTATAATGTTTCATATCAATTAAATCCCAAGCAGCGCAACCAATATCACACCTGCCTTGCACTATTTCGTCGGCAATTCCTAAAAAATCTTCCGGCTTTAATGTAGGATGTATTCCCCCCACGATAATTTTCGCATTGCTTATTTCTCTTATATTCTTAATGAGTTCTTTTACCTCGTCCAATTCCGTAGAATAACAGCTAATGCCAATATATTTAGGATTATAAAGAGCCACTTCATAAAACATTTTAATCCTACATTCCGAAAGTAATTCATCTCTATTCTCCCAAAATTTTTTATTGCGTATTTGTTCTTGGAAAGGATAATCAACTATTCTTACCGTCATTCCTTTATTCAAATAATAGCCGGCGACATAAAGTAGAGAAAAAGGCGGCCTATAATGACTATCAAAACGAGAGGAAGAACTTAATAATAAGATGTCAATCATTTAGTGCCGCTTTAATTTTTCTCCATAGATATTTCAAATCGTCTTTGTTTTTAATATCCTTTATCTGGTTGAACCAGAAGTCGGGGTAATAGGCGCAGTCATATATTCTATGCACAAATCTTTTATGTTGTGGATTATTTTTACCCCCACAAGGTTTATAAAGACTTGCTTGCGCAGTTTTCGCATATCCTTTCCGCAACAGGTAATGCGTAAGTTTAAGGGTTTCCAGGGCTTGTTTATCATTCTCCCAGGGATAACCAAACATAACTGCGATATGTGGTTGAAGTCCTGCTTTTGTTGCTCTTTTGATTGTGGGAATAATATCTTCACTTTTTACTCCTTTGTTAATTTTGTCCAAAGTCTCCTGATTTGC
>Ga0172370_10006732_pt1 | contig 14328 bp, 10 predicted proteins | sample LakKiv5m_FD_114538 | JGI IMG/M metagenome (GOLD analysis project Ga0172370, IMG submission 114538) | Freshwater microbial communities from Kabuno Bay, South-Kivu, Congo - kab_022012_11.5m | ecosystem: Environmental > Aquatic > Freshwater > Lake | place: Democratic Republic of the Congo...
AAGATTTTTTTTATGCTACTTTTTCCGCTTTTCTATTTTTGGTATTTAGGAACTTTTAAACTTTTTTATTCGCAGTATTTTAACCCTATTCTTCCTTTTTTTGGAATAATAATTGCAATTGGTGTTATAGAAATTTACAAAGATATTAAGCAGCTGCCAAATAAGAATTATTTGCTTTTGTTTAAGGTAATTCTAATTGCTTCCGCCCTTCATATTTTTGCAGAAGCTGTAAGAATGAATTATGTTTTTATATTTGGCGACACCAGAAGGCTTGCAGAAAATTGGATTATGGAAAATGTTAAGCCGGGATCTACTGTTGGAATTTCTGGCGCCTATAGTGTTAAATTAGACGATTTTAATGGCAAAACCGGTCACAACGGGGTACTAATGGATAGGGTATTTAGAAGTATGGATAGAGAAATAGGGCACGATAAGCAAATAGAGTATTTTAAAAGCCAGAGTGTTTATGTTGCCGTAAGTGGTGATTATGGTTTAGATAAAAGGTTAAGGGAAAAGTTTTCTCCCAATTGCCGTTATCCCGATGGCGATTCTTGGGCAATAGATTCTATGGAGAAAATTAAAATATTCTACCCCCGATCTTACATAGAGCCAACTGTGGTGGTATTTGGAATTGAAGAGGCCTATAAATTAAAAGAACTAGGTATCATTCTAAAATGAACATTGTAATTCTTTCTAATCAGTCCTTTTTTCAAGAGCTTAAAACCAACAAGTGGCAAATTGCTACAAGACTATCTAAGAGGGGTCACAATGTAATTTTTATAGACCCGCCTTTAAGATTAAAGGCTTTTAAAAGGTTTTTTACCAACTTTGGCAGGAAAGATTCTTGTGGGGTTAAGGTTTTTAGCCTTTTTAGACCTTCTTTACAAAAAGACATTTCTAAAACTTCCTTTATTCTAGATGATATTTTTACTTGGTTTACCTACCTTTTAATTAAAATTAAAACCAAAGGAGCAGTTGTTTTGTGGATTTATCATATTGGTTATCCCAATTTAGAAAAGTTAATAAATATGCTAAAGCCTAAGTGTTTAATTTACGACAAGGTAGATGAATATAGCGAATTTCCGGAATACAGAAATCATAAAGATCGGATAAAAAAACGAGAAAAATGGTTGCTTGAAAAATGTAGTATTTGTTTCGCTTCCGCCCTAACTCTATTTGATAGTTTAAAAAAATATTGTATAAATTCCCATTACACTCCAAATGGTGGGGCTTTTGAAATATTTTCCAAAAATCCTAAAGTAATTCCAGCCGATATTAAAGATATTCCAAGGCCTGTTATTGGTTTTTCTGGGGCACTAGATGATTTTAAAGTGGATACGGATTTAGTTTTAGAATGTGCCAAAAAATATCCCAAGTTTTCTTTTGTTTTAATTGGGCCAAGAAAAGTTTCTACAAACTCCGATTTTAAAGGAGAAGCTCTTGATAATTGCAAAAATGTGTATTTTTTGGGGGAAAAGAAATTTACAGATTTGCCTTCTTATTTTTATAATTTTGATGCTTATTTTATTCCTTATGTTTTAAGTAAATACACAATGGGGGTTTTCCCAACCAAGTTTTTTGATTCTCTTGCTTGTGGGCTTCCGACAATTGTTACTAATTTACCCTCTTATAAAAATTACAGTGATAATTGCTATATTGGAAAAACTAATAAAGAATTTGTAGATTATTTAAGCATTTCTTTAAAGGAAGATTCGGTAAAAAAAAGAAAAGAAAGAGTTAAACTTGCAAGTGAAAATTCATGGGATGGGAAGTTAGATAAGCAGCTAAGTGTTATAAGTGAGGCAATTGGTTATTTGTAGAATAATGTCCCTAATCTTCCCCACAATACCAATTTCTTTTTAATACTCCAATTTAGTATATAATTTCATTATATGATCAAACCAAGAGTGGTGATTGTGCTTAATTCTGCAGAGCAACGGGGTGGGGTGGAAAGGCAAGTTGGAGATATTATTAATTGCCTTAAAGATAGCTTCGATTTTACTGTTTGTTGCAAGTTGGGGCAAATGGTAGAAGAGTATAAATCAAGCGGGGCAAATTACATAAACCTTTATCCCAGAGCCGATTTTGATCCTTTTTATATACTTAAGCTAACTAAGTTGCTAAAGACACTTAATCCTATTGCCATTCACGCCCACGAACTTAAAGCAGGCTTTAATGCTATGCTTAGTGCGTATCTTGCAAAAGTTAACAACCGTATTTATCATGTCCACACCCCAATTACCAATTGGCAACTTCCAAGTTGGAAAAAAGCTACTATTTTTAAACTAAACTTACTAGCAAATAAAATTGCAGGAAATTTTTTAGCAACAAAAGTAATAGCCCTTACAAATTCCATAAAAGAAGAACGAGTCAATAATGAGAAAATTAAACCAGATAAAATAGTTATTATTCCCAACGCCGTTTCCTTTCCGCAAAACTTTAAAAAGGAGAATTCCAACAAATTAAGAGCTATCATTGGTATTCCAGAAAATGCTTTTGTAATTGGCAATATTTCTAGACTTTCCGAAGAAAAAGGGCATAGCATTTTAATTTCTGCATTTTCCAAACTTCCAAAAGCTAGATTTACTTATTTAGTAATTGCAGGCGATGGGAGATTAAAACAGGATCTTGAACATCTATGCGTAAATTGCGGTGTAAAAGATAGAGTTAAATTTATTGGGAAATTTGAAGATTTACAAAAATACGAAATTTTAAATAGTTTTGATCTTTTTGTATTTCCATCTCTTGCCGAAGGCTTTGGTTTAGTTCTTACCGAGGCTATGTTGGCAAAAATTCCTGTTATTGCATCGGACCTTCCGGTTTTTAAAGATGTAGCTGGGGACACCGTAATATATTTTAAAACTGGGGATATAAATTCGCTTGTAAATACAATAAACAATTGGAAGCAAGATAAGGAAATTGTCCAAATGGCGGAAGATTTAGTAAAAACAAGCTATTCATTTGAAAAATTTAAGAAAAATTATAAAAATTTATATCTGGGGCTTGTGTAAAGTAATTATATGAAAGTTTTGTTCCAATCAAGACTAGATCTTTTTAATAAAAAAGGTGGTGATACGGTACAAATTTTGGAAACCAAGAAAGCACTGGAGGCTCTTGGTGTTAGTGTTGTTATAGATAATTCAATAAATCCAAATGTATCCGAGTTTGATATTATTCATGTCTTTAATTTAGATTGGGTGTGTGAACCATATCTTCAAATTAGTAATGCCAAAAAACAAAAAAAACCGGTTGTACTTTCCCCAATTCATCATAGCCTTTTGGAATTTGAAAAATACGAAAACCTTAATCGCTACGGTCTTGTAAAACTTGGAAATTTTATTATTTCTTCCCAAGAAAAAAGAGATATTGCCCGAAATATTTTAAAAGGCGTGCAAAATTTAAGCAAGCTATATCCAGCAATAGTTCAAGCATTTATGGGTATAAGAAAACAGCAATATCTTTCGGTATCTTTGGCAAATCACATTTTGGTCCAAACAGAATTAGAAGCAAAAGATCTAAAAAACGATTATAAAACAAACAACTTCCCATGGACAAAGGTGGTAAATGGGATAGATACCAAAAAGTTTTCGGCTGGATCAAATTTAAAAGTTCCATCCGAAAATACAATTTTGTGTGTGGGTAGAATCGAGCCAAGAAAAAACCAAATAAGCCTTGCTAAAGCATTTATAAAAGCACAAGAACAAGGAACAATTTTAGATTATAAATTAGTTTTTGTTGGAGGGGTTAATAATAATCATCCAACATACCATTTAGAATTTAATAAATTAATAAAGCAAAATAGTAATATTGTTCACCTTGGTTTTGTAGAGCAGGAAAAGCTGTGTGAGATTTATAAAAAATCTAAAGTGTACGCCCTTTCTTCTTGGTTTGAAACAACAGGTTTGGTGTTTCTAGAAGCGGTGTCTTGTGGAATTAAATCAATTGTAGCAAGTGGAGATAGGGCAAAAGAGTATTTAGAAGAAAATGCAATATATTGCAATCCAGAAAGCATTAGTTCCCAAGTTACAAGTTTGCAACAAGCGGTAGAAAGGCCCACAGTAAATCCTAACTTTAAAGAATTTGTTAAAAAAACCTACACTTGGGAAAATTGTGCCATAAAGACTTTAGAAGTTTATAATAAAGTTTTAGGCAAATAAGCTGTAAAATAAAATGATTAATTTACTACCCTTTGGAATAATACTTGGAGCACTGTATTTTTTTCTTGCCAAAAAAAGCATTACGAGCGCTTTTTATTTCTTGCTTCCTTTAATACCCTTAGATAACAGGCTATATTTTGCATTTGGCTTTGAAAGAGCAACTCCAGCTAGGTGGGCAATTTTAGGAATTTCGTTATGGTTTGTATTTTCCTTTCTTAAAAATACTCTAAAAAATAAAACAAATATAATTTCCAAGATAAAATTGGAAATTTTAGAAGATAAAATACTGGGTCTATTTATTTTAACGGCTCTTATACGGATTGCCTCTCTTATTTGGGCGCCCGATTTTATAGGAAGTCTTTCCTTAAACGCCTTTTTCTTGGAAATATTTTTGCTTTTTTTAATTGCAAGAAGTGTTTTTAAAAAAGAAGGGCTTAATTTTATCTATAAGTCTTTAATTATTTATGCTTTTTCCGGATTTATTTTGTCGCTTTGGTCTCCCGTACAATATTATTTTTATAAGGTTCACGATAGAATACTGCCCGGTGTTTGGCCTCTTATTAATACCCCAGTTAGAATAGGCTCGCTATTTTGGGATATAAACCATTTTGGAGCTTTTTCTGCTACTTGCCTATTTATACTAATATCTTCGTTGTTTGTTTTTAAAGGCAAAAAAAAGCTTATTGTAATTTTCCCATTAATTGTAACGGGAATTGCTTTTTTTATGACCGTTTCAAGAAGTGCTTTTATTGGTTTTTTTGGAGGAATTGTAGTTTTTTTGTTGGGGCTTTTGTTTTCCAAAAAGTACAAAATTATACTTGGGCTGGTTTTTTCCTTAGTTTTATTAATTGGGTCGTTTCTATTTTTAGAACAAAAGGGGGTTATTAAAGTCCCACAAAAACTTTACGAAAGATTTTTTTCTTTAAATTTTTCTTATCGTGTTTGGGATGATTCCATAAACGCCCATTCTGCTTTAATTCTTGGCTCTTGGCAAATTTTAGAAGATAGTCCAATAATTGGATCGGGATACGGCTCTTTTGATACCAGTTTTAGAAAAACTCCCGTTGCTAAAGAATATTTTGAATTTGATCCTGTAAAAGATGCCAAAATTCCAGCCCACAGTGTAATATTTGAACCTCTTTCGGCCACAGGTTTTTTGGGAGGTAGTGTTTTTTATATCCTTATCTTTTTAATAATATTTTACCTTGCCAAATCGGCCGTTTTTCTTCTTTTACAAAATAATAAAAATTCATTTTTGTATCTTGGGGTTTTAAGCGGAGTTGTAAGTATTTTAGTTTCCGGAATTTTTTATTCTTATAATTTGGAATTTTTTTATGTTTTTATTTTCATGGGTATATTTATGGGCTATCAATACCATAACAAGTACAAAGTTAGCTACAAAACAATTTTTGCTTTAATATTTTTAATTACTCTTGCTGGATCTTTTATTTTTTATAAGCTGGGAAGAGCAACCCTTGCCGATTGGGACGAATCTATTTATGCTCAAATTTCTCATAATATTCTTCATATCAAGGGAGATCCCTTTGCCTTTGTATGGAGAGAGGATTATTTAAGAGATGGTAAAGGCTTTTGGTTTGAAAAGCCCCCACTTTTTATTTGGCTTACCAGCCTAACCTACTTTACTTTTGGTGTTAATGAATTTTCGGCAAGGTTTGTTTCGGCAATTTCCGGGGTTTTTGGAGTTATTTTCCTATATTTTTTTGGAAAAAATCTATTTGGAAGAAAGGCAGGGATACTTGCCGGAATTATACTTGCAACAACAACTCATTGGATATTTCAATCCCGAAATGGAACCATGGATATAATGGCTTCTTTGTTTATTCTTTTTTCACTTTATTCTTTTTGGAATGCTTACAAAGGTTTGTGGAAATTTAGATACACGGGAATTTTTTTAGGTCTAACTATCTTAACTAAAGGTCCGGTTGTAATAATTCCAGCTCTTACAATTTTGTTATTCGTAATTTACGATTTTTTCCAAAGCAGAAAGTTTCCAATTTCGGCAAAAAACATTTTTGTAACGCTTTTTTGGATTTTATTAATTTCCCTTCCTTGGCATCTTGTTGAGATATATAGGTTTGGTCACGAATTTATAGATACCTACTTTTGGTATCATATTTTAGAAAGGTCAAAAGGAATAGAGGGGCACCAAAACGATTTATGGTGGTACTTGGTGGTAATTAAAGTGTGGTTTCGACAATGGTTTGTTGTGTTAATTCCCTCTGTAATTTGGGCTTTAAAAGCCGTATTTCTAGAAAAAAACCAAGCAACTAAGCAACCGCTTATACTTGTAACTATTTGGGCAACTGTAACACTTGCTACCCTTTCTTTATCTAGCTCTAAAATTCAATGGTACATTGTTCCAATATATCCAGCACTAGCTTTAATTGTTGCGTGGTTTTTGCAAGAGGTTTTGAAAATTGTGGAAGTTAAAATTAAAAGTAGCGCTTTTTTTGTCTCTTTAATTTTAGCTACAGGAGCATCTATTTATCTTCTTATTTCTTGGAAATCTATGTGGATAGCAGAAGATGCAAGTAGGGATATTGCAATACTTGGATCCCAAGTTTCCGAGCTTAAAGATGCCGACCATTTTCTTCCCAGAAAAGCACCTATTTATTTTTATAATATGGCCCCTGGTCCTTCTTACTTTTATATTCAAAGGTATTCACGACCAGTTTCCCAAAATCAAATAGAAGATATGGTTAAAAGTTCTCTTGGAAAAGCCTTTATGGCAATTGGTAAGGAATCTTCTTTTAATAAGCTAAAAAATAAATATCAACAAAGCAGAATTGCAATTTATAAAAAAGAAGGCGACTATGTGCTTTTTGGCAAAGACTGGCTTTCGGTTCCTACCCAATTTAATTTACAAAATTATCAAGTGCCGGTAAGTGTGTACGACCCTTTCTATTTTGAAAAAGAATTATTTGGATCTAAGTGGATTAATGAAGAATCCCATGACTAGAAAAATAGATCTTTCTATAATTATTCTTGCCTTTAATAGTGAAAACTTTATTAAAGGGTGTGTAGATTCTATTTTTCAATCGGAAAATATTGGATTTGGGGTAGGAGGTAGTGAAAAATATTTAGCAGAAATTATTGTTATAGATAATAATTCCCGTGACAATACAGTAGATTCTCTTAAAGAATACAAGAACATTAAAGTAATTCCCTTAAAGGAAAATAGGGGATTTTCTTATGGTAATAATGTGGGGTTTAAAAAATCTTCTGGTGAGTATATTTTATTTTTAAATCCCGATGCTTTTGTAGAAAAAAGTACTTTAGATAAAATGCTAGATTTTGCCAAAAGCAGAAATGACTTTGGAGGTGCTACTTGTTTTGTTGAACTTACCAAATCTAAAAAAATTGACCCTGCTTCTCACCGTGGATTTCCAACCCCCTTGGCTTCGCTTACTTACTTTTTGGGCTTAGAGGCTAAATTTCCCAATGTTTCCATTTTAACTAAATATCATCTTTTAGATAGAAATTTAAATGAAATTCATGAAATAGATTCGCCTTCGGGTACTTTTTTTCTAACTAGAAAAGACATTTTTCTAAAAGTTAATTTGTTTGACGAGGATTATTTTATGTATGCAGAAGATCTGGATCTTGCTTATAAAATTAAACAATTAGGATTAAACATATATTTTTATCCTTTTGTTAAATGTTTCCACTATAAAGGAATGTCTAGTGGAATTGTGCAAGAAACTGCCAAAGAATCGCAGGCAACAGAGGGGGAAAAGCAAAAAGCCCAAGAAGCCTTTTACGAAACAATGAAAATCTTTTATACAAAACACTACGAAACTAAATACCCCAAAATCGTTAAACATTTGGTCTTTTTAGCCATATCCCTCAAAAAACTCATCGCGTTAAGGCGAATTTAGTATAAAAACCTTAATGGATTATTTAAGACAAGTAATCCCCCGACCTAAAGTCGGGGGGTTTTTTTGTTTCTAATTGCAATTTCCCTCAAATTTTCTAAATTCTATTCTTAAATATTTTCTTGCACATTAATATAGTAGTCTCAAAGTTACCCCAAAAATATTTACCCCTTACACTACAGTGCACTAGTGTACGGTAGTAATTTAATTTCCCTAAGCAGTAGAGATTTAAATGGGAGCGATGTTATTAATAGAGTTTACTGAAATATATAAAATTAAAAAAATAAATAAAAGAACTTTTCCATACACTACAGTGCACTAGTGTACGGTAGTAATTTAACTTTCTTAAGTATTAGAGATTTAATTAGTGGTGGTGTTAGCAAAAGAATTTACGGAAATTAAAATAAGTATTTTTCATAAATAAAGTAATAGAACTAAAAGAACTTTTTTCATATACTACTGTACACTAGAGCACGGTAGTAATTTTACAATTTAGCTAAAAATTAGTAATTTAGTATTGTGGTGTTAGTAATTTTTTGTTCAAGTATAATCGTTAGAGAAGTTTTGTTAATAAATTTAAGACGAACACAGGAGCTGTTATATATCAATTAAAAACGGAGATATAGAGCTTAAACTTAATTAAAAGGTTATATAGATATCGAACCGTTGCGCTTTTTGCAACTGTTGGACTGATTTAAAAAAATATGAAAATTGGGATAGATGCAAGAATGTATAGTGAGGCGGGTATTGGAAGATATATTAAGAATCTTCTTAGTAATTTATTGGAAATAGATACAAAAAATGATTTTGTAATATTTCTAAAAGAAAAAGACTACCACAATTTTTCCTCTGCAAATCTAAAAGTTAAAAAGGTCTTAACAAACATTTCTTTATACAGCATTTCGGAGCAAATAATACTGCCCATCTTTTATTACAGGGAAAATTTGGATTTACTGTTCGTTCCTCATTTTAATGCTCCAATTTTTTACTTTAAAAAAACCATAATTACAATTCATGATGTAATTATGCACTTTGGAAATTCAAGAAAAGATACAACAAAAAATCTAATAGAGTATTTAATTAAAAAGCTATTTTATTTTGTAATTTTTAATTTATCTTTAATTAAAGCAAAAACAATTATTGTTCCTTCTGTAACTACCAAAAATCTACTGGAAGAAGTTTCACACCTTAATATTTCAAATAAAATAGAAGTAGTTTATGAAGGATGCGACCCATTTTTTTTAGATCTAGCACCACAAGATAAAAGCTTACTAAATTCTTTTAATATTAAAACCCCCTATATTCTTTTTGTAGGAAGTGCGTACCCTCATAAAAATCTAAAAGATTTAATAATTGCTTTTTTGCAAGTAACTAAAAAAAATCCCAATATTTCTTTGGTTATTGCAGGAAAGCGAGACAAATTTTTACTGGATTTAGTTGTTTTTAGTAGGGGTTTGGGTTTGCAAGAGAAAGTAATATTTCCCTCTAACATAGAAGGATTTGAAAGATTATCGGATACCGCAATTAAAACACTTTATCAAAACTGTCTTTTTTACGTTACCCCTTCCAAAATGGAAGGATTTAACCTTACCCCTTTAGAAGCAATGGCTTGTAATGCCCCCTGTCTTTTATCCAACATTCCTTGCCACAAAGAAATATATTTAGATTTTGCAACCTTCTTTAACCCTAATAAAGTAATAGATATAGAAAATGCCATTTTAGATTTTTTAAAAAACTATAATGAACAACAACCTAATTATAAAAACCTTTTATCACAATATTCTTGGAAAAAAAGTGCCACTTCCATAATAGAAATTTTTAAAGAAAGCAAAAATAGTATACAATCTTAAAATATTTATGATTAGCTTCGAAAGGGCAAAACGGTTTCTTGACATATCAATATCTTTTCTTGCCTTAGTTGTTTTTTCTCCTTTTTTTATTGTTTTTTCTCTGCTTATTTTCTTGCAAGATTTTTCATTTCCTTTTTATTCTCATAAAAGAGTTGGAAAAAATAGAAAGGAGTTTACCTTTTATAAATTTAGAAGCATGGTAAAAAATGCCGATGCCATTTTATTTTCCAACAAAGAATTATATGAAAAAATGCGAAGCGGGGTAAATAAAGTTGAAAACGATCCAAGAGTAACCCCAATTGGTAAATTTATTCGCAAATATTCTATAGACGAACTACCCCAAATATTTAATGTTTTAAATGGAGACATGAGTATAGTTGGTCCAAGAGCTTTACGACCAGACGAGCTAAATAAATATGAAACGGAACATCCAGAAATGAAAGAAAAAATAAACCAGATATTAAAAGTTAAGCCGGGAATAACAGGATTTTGGCAAGTAAGTGGCCGTTCCAAAATAACCTTTGACAAGAGAATAGAAATGGAAGCAGAATATGCAAGTAGCAAGTCTCTTATTTTTGATTTATTAATTGTTATAAAAACGCCACTTGCTGTTCTAAAAGCAGAGGGTGCTTATTAGTTTAATATGACAACAAAAACTATTTACAATACATATAATAGTCTTCCTAAGCCAAAAATTAGTTTTCCAAAACCGGGAAAGAAATTTAAGATCTTTGTACTCTCAGTTCTTGGCGTTTTGGTTTTGTTTGCTGGGCTTGTTTCTTACTTTGTGATTCTTCCAGGAATTAAGCTAAAAAATCAATTTATGGAGCTTAAAGATTCTGGAGGGCTCTTAAAAGACGCCTTTCTTGAAAAAGATCTAGATCTGGCATACACAAGAATGCAAGAAACAAAAGAAAAGCTTTCCGTATTTGAAACATCTTTTAATAAAAATGCCAGTATTGCTTCTAAAATCCCATTTACCAAACCATATTATTTAGATGGGCTTCACGCACTTTCTGCTTCCAAAAAAACCATGGATATTGGAATGGAAGTCTTAGAAACACTAAAACCTTTTGCTAGCCAGCTTGGTTTTTCTAAAGACACTTCTAGTGAGGTTGTGGATAATAAAACTAGGATTTTTAATTTAATTAGATTAATGCCAGAAATTTCTTCCAAACTAAGTGCTTCGCTTTCTAAAATTTCCGAAGTAGATAAAGAAGTATCTTTTATAGAAGAAAGCAGATACCCCGATAAATTTAGAAATGTAGAAATTAGACCTAATATTTCTAAGGCCAAATCGCTTTTGCACGAAGTTAGTGCCAAGGCTCCAACTTTTGACAAAATGTTTTCATTAGTTCCCGAAATACTTGGGTTGGAAAAGCCTAAAACCTACCTTTTGTTAATGGCTAATAACTACGAGCTAAGAATGTCTGGTGGTTTTAACACTTATCTTGTGCTTGTAAAAATAGATAAAGGGGTTCCTACAGTTTTAATGTCCTTGGATACCTACGATATAGACCGAGATAAAAGCTTTTTAGTTTATAGCAATGTTCCCGCTCACCTTAGAAATTATCTTTTAGTTACTAGGTTTTATGCAAGGGATGCAACCAGTAATTCACCCGATTTTAAAGTTGCCTTAGATAACTTTTTAGCAAAATTTTGGAAAGTAGATTATTCTATGCCTCAAAAATTTGATGGGGTAATTCAGGTTAATAATAATGTTGTAGAGGATTTGCTTAGAGTTGTAGGTCCAGTAGAGTCGGCTGGATATTCGGTAAAAACCGATCAAGGAACCTATATAAGTGTCCCAAAAAAGGAATTTACAGCAGAAAATGTTATTTTGGAGCTAGAAAAAATTGCTGGTGGTTCTCTTGCCGAAACAATTGGACGAAAAGACATAATAAGATATCTAATGTTATCTATTATGGATAAAACCCTAAATACTCCTTCTGAAAACTTGGGAAATTTGGCAGAAACTTTATTTTCTAGTTTAAATGAAAAAGATATCCAAATTCACTTTTTTGATCCTAAGTTTCAAGAAACTGTAGAAACTTTAGGATACGGCGGCACGCTTTCCCCAATTCCTTCTGGATACGATTATATTCATGTAAATAACAGTAATTATGGTGCTGGGAAAAGAGATTGGTTAATTACAAGGGAGCTTTGGCAAGAAACTTTAGTAGAAAATGGTGTAAAAACTGGTGTTCTTAGAATGAAAACGGTAAATCCCAAAAGCCCAACATGGTGGCAATGGACAAATTTCTACAGGGATTATTTTAGAATTTATTTGCCCCTTGGTGCCAAGCTTATTTCCGCCTCTTCCTCCGATGGTCAAGAATTAAATGCTAAACAATTTGATGATCTTGGAAAAACATACCTAGAGGGTTTTTTTAAGCTTGCAGAAGATTCCGAAAACACCATATCGGTAAAATATCAGCTACCCGACACTGTTGACTTTAATAATTATAAAATAATTGTTCAAAAACAATCCGGCGAAAAAGACATTCCTTTTACTGTTACACATGGTGGTAATTCTAGAAGTTTTGATTTAGTTACCGATAAAGAGTTGGGATTTTAGCTTGGTGTCTTTAAGAAATATTACAACTTTAGCTCTTGTCCTTCGCAAGACCAATTTTTCTGATTTTGATATTATTTTTTCTCTTTTATCAAACGACCTTGGGAAAATTTCAGCAATTGCCAAGGGTGTAAGAAGAATAAAAAGCAAAAAGGCGGGTCATTTGGATTTGGGGGCAGTTTCTAAGGTATACCTTTCTAAAGGAAAAAATATGTTCCTTATAACCCAAGCCGAAACTAATTATTCTACAAACACAGTAAAAGAAGACTTTAATCTTAAATTTGGGGTAATGGAAACTTTAGAGGTTTTAAATGCTATTCCTATTGAAGAATATCAGGCAAAACAATATTTAGAATTATATAAGAACTTTTTAAATAATCTTAATCATGGGGATTTGGAATCTGCACTTCTGGATTTTTATCTTGGGGTTTTTAAATTAATGGGTTTGTGGAAAGAAGAGTTGGAGTCGTTAGCTCTTGCTGGTTTAAGGGCAAAATTTGAAGGTGTTCTGGAAACACCTTTAAAATCGGGAAAGATAAAGTAAGGAGGAGACCATGTCTATTAAAGATAGCGATATTTTGGAATTCTTATCGGGCAATGGTGTGGTCCATCAAACCGTGGATGCCATTGCAGATGCGTTAGGAATTTCGGATTTTCTTGGTAAAAAAAGGCTTAGAGGGGTACTTCATACCCTGCGGGTGAAGTCTGTTGTTGTTTCGCCACGAGGAGGTCAGGATCTATACACACTTTCAACGAGGGAGAGGATAAAAAGGGGTTTGATTAGATAGAACTACAAGGCATATTGCAATTTGGACAAGTTAGACAAGTTGTGCAAGTCCATTTTGCAATATGCCAAGCTTTTGCCAAACAATAGTAGTGAAAATGTGGGGCAAGTATTGTAATATCAAAACATGGAAAAAAAGGAAATTTTCGAAAAGGTTGTTTCCCTTTGTAAAAGAAGGGGATTTATATATCCCGGATCGGAAATATATGGCGGTCTTGCCAATTCTTACGATTTTGGCCCATTAGGCGTTCTGCTTTCTAATTCCATTAAAAAAAGGTGGTGGAAACGCTTTGTAGAAGATAGAGAAGATATTTATGGATTAGACGGTGCAGTTATTTTAAATCCTAAAGTTTGGGAAGTTTCAGGACATGTTGCCAATTTTACCGATCCTCTTGTAGAGTGCAAAAAATGCCACGGAAGATTTAGGAAAGATATGCTAGATGAAGAAAAACAGGAAAACTGCCCAAACTGTGGTGGCAATTTAACCGAACCCAAAAACTTTAATGGCATGTTTAAAACCTATATCGGAGCATCCGAAGATACCGCAAGTGTTGCTTATCTTAGACCAGAAACGGCACAGGCAATTTTTATAAACTTTAACAATATTCTTAATTCCTTTTCCCCAAGAATTCCTTTTGGAGTTGGTCAAATAGGAAAATCGTTTAGAAACGAAATAACTGCAGGAAATTTTATTCACAGAACCTTAGAGTTTGAACAAATGGAGCTAGAGTATTTTATTACAGAAAATATATGGGAAAACGAATTTGAAAAATGGCAAAAAGAAATTTATGATTTTATTTTAGATTTGGGAGTAGAACCAGATAACCTTAGAATAAGAGAGCACAGTGATAAAGAAAGATCTCACTATTCTAAAAAAACTACAGATATAGAATACAATCACTACTTTGGGTTTAAGGAAATATGGGGATTGGCTTATCGTACAAACTACGATTTAAATGCTCATTCTAAAGGATCTGGTCAAAAGCTAGAATACAAAGACCCAGAATCTGGCGAAGTTTTTACTCCTCATGTAATAGAACCAGCAGTTGGAGTAGGAAGGTTACTG
>Ga0172370_10006735_pt1 | contig 14323 bp, 17 predicted proteins | sample LakKiv5m_FD_114538 | JGI IMG/M metagenome (GOLD analysis project Ga0172370, IMG submission 114538) | Freshwater microbial communities from Kabuno Bay, South-Kivu, Congo - kab_022012_11.5m | ecosystem: Environmental > Aquatic > Freshwater > Lake | place: Democratic Republic of the Congo...
ATAAAAAACAGATTAGCGCGAATGAATTTAATTTTTGGCTTCTTTTTTGGATTTTAGCGATTTTAGCGGTAGTATTTTTAAAGCGGATTGATAAGCTCGTGAAGCTCATTGGCTTTTCCGGATCGGGAATTGATGTTCTTATTTACGCGGGCGTGATAATTTTGTTTTATTTTATTTTCAGAGTACGACTAAGGGTTGAAAGAATTGAAAGGGATATCACTGAAATTGTAAAAAACATCGCTGTTAATAACAAAATAAATTTTAAATAATAATAATTTTATGTCAGCAAAAAATTTACTTATTGATTTTATAAGCATGGTCGTCTTGATCGCTTTAATAGCCTTTGTTTTATTCTACCTGATTCTGGGCAATCGCTTTGATGCCTTTGTCGGATTAATGAGGTCATTGGCTCCGATCGCGATTTTTTTAATTTTGTTTTTAGTCGTTATTAAAATCAAGAGGATAGAATTAAATAAAAAAAGCGAATTTGAGGGAGATAAAGATATCGTTATCCATCTAAGGTTTATGGATTTATTAAAATGGGATATTATTGTTTTTTTGACCCCGGTAATTTTTTTATTAATTGCTCTCGCGATTGACGAGCAGGTGGTTTTAAAAGATGTTATTCAGGCGATTGTCTCTCTATTGATTATGTATTTTTGCAAGAAAAAAATTCTTGCGAATATTGAAATTTAAAATGAAATTAAAAGTCGCACATATTGTATGTTCGTTTCCGCCGATGCGCGGAGGCATAGGAAACAGCGCCTGGCAATTTTCTAAAATTTTATCCGGCATCGGTTATGATGTGACGGTTTTTATTCCGCGATATCCTTCGGTGTCGGGAGTTTTTTTAAACGAAAATGAGCCGGATGGTTTTAAAGTTACTCGTCTAAAACCGTTATTCGGATACGGCTACGCGGCTTTTTTGCCAAAGCTTTTTTGGAAAATAAAAGATTTTGACATCTTGCATCTTCATTATCCATTTTACGGAACAGCCGAGCTTGTTTTGTTAAGAAAAATATTATTTCCTAAAACCAAATTAATTATTCACTACCATATGGATACGGTAGGGAGGGGATGGAAGGGCTTGATTTTTAAAATGCACAGGATGATAATTTTACCTATTCTTGTGAGATGCGCCGATTTAATAACTTGTTCTTCTATTGATTATATAAAGAATTCAAATTTAGGAAAATATTACCATAAGTTTGGATATAAATTCAGGCAGACTTTATTCGGCGTGGATCTTGATTTTTTTAAGCCGAGAGTCGGTGGCAGCGATAAAAAAAATAAAAATATTTTATTCGTCAGCGTTCTTGATAAGGCGCATTATTTTAAAGGATTGGACAAGCTGTTTATTTCACTTTCCGAACTGAAAAATAATAATTGGACGCTTACAATAGTCGGCGGAGGGGAGATGAAAGAGGAATACGAGAAAATGTGCGAAAAATTAAATATTAAGGATAAAGTTTTTTTTGCTGGAAAAGTAAGTCAGGAAGAATTGCCGAAATATTTTAATAATGCTTACGCGTTGGCGCTTCCCTCAATAGATAAGAGCGAAGCTTTCGGATTAGTGCTTTTGGAGGCTTTGGCGTCGGGACTGCCGGTAATCGCGTCAAATTTGCCCGGCGTCAGAGGTATTTTTAAAAACGGCGTTGAGGGTCTTAAAGTTAGACCCGGAGATATAAAGGATTTGCGATCAAAACTTAACGCCATTTTAAGCTACGAGAATATCGCCGAGGAAATGGGCGTCTCGGCCAGAATTTTAGCCGAAAAAAAATACAGTTATAAAAAATTAGGCGAGCGTCTGGATCTGATTTATCACTACGCTAAATATTCATTAATTAAATGAAAATTTGTATTATTAACAATTTATATCGTCCGTTTTTTCGCGGGGGCGCGGAAAGGATTACAGAGGTTATTTCCGGCGGCCTGGAAAGGCGAGATCATAATGTTGTTATTATTACAACCCGGCCGTTATTTAAAAAACAAGACGGCGAGCAAGCAAAACAAAAGATTTATTACATAAATTCTTTATATTATAATCTTTCCAAATTGCCGAAATTTTTAAGGTTGTTTTGGCATATTCTAGACTTGTTTGATTTGGGAGGGTATTACAAGCTCAGGTCAATTTTAAGGAAAGAAAATCCACAAGTTGTTATTACGAATAATTTAAAGGGGATCGGTAATTTGGGCGCGAAAGCCATACGTTCATTAAAGATTAGGCATATTCATATTTTACATGATATTCAACTTATCCATCCTTCCGGATTAATGTATTATAATTCCGAAAAAGTTATAAATAGTTTTTCTGCTAAAATATTTCAGCATTTTAGCCGATTGTTTTTTAAGTCTCCTGATATTGTTATATCCCCGTCGCAGTGGCTTTTAGATTTGCATATTAAAAAAAATTTTTTCCTGGGATCAAAAAAAATTGTTATTCCCAATCCGATAGATAACCGGCAGGAATTTTTTAATATTCAAAAAAACGGAATATTTAAATTTTTATATGTTGGATTAATAGAAGATCATAAGGGGGGTTTAATTCTTGTCAAGGCATTTCTTAAATTAAACGAAAATAATTGCAAATTAATTATTATCGGGAACGGATCAAAAATTGAAAAAATAAAAGAGATTGTAAAAACAAATAAAAAAATTGAAATTTTAGGCTGGATGGATAATAAATTTGTTGAAAGGGCGATGGCGGAATCCGACTGTTTGGTAGTACCGTCACTATGCTACGAAAATTCTCCGACGGTGATATATGAAGCTTTTCGGGCCGGGTTGCCCGTGATAGGGTCAAATTTTGGCGGTATCGCCGAATTGTTATCCGGAGGCTCCGGTATTTTATTTAAGCCTAATAACGAAGTTGATTTGGCTGAGAAAATGGAATGGGCGCTGAGCCATAAAGACGAGCTTGGCGAAATCTCTAAAATATCGGCAAAAAAAATAAGCGAATATTCAGCCGACTTGTATATGGACAGGCTTGAAAATATTTTTAGCGGATTATTAAATGATAAAAGGTAATTTTATTATAAAATTAAGAATATTACTTTGGGCGGGTTTGGCGCTCATTGTTTTTTTGCTATTTTATTTTGCTGTCATTCCAGGAGGAAGAATCGGCTATAAAACAGATTTTCAAGATAATAATTTTTTTATCAGAAAATTAAATCCTCCGGAGCGAATTGCGCAACCGAATGAAGGTGAATCAAAAATAATCGGTAACCCGGTATATTTTTACCTTAGGACCCCAAGGCGTTTTAATATAGCCGAGATGACAATAAAATATAAAACTAATGGCAATTTGCCGATTATTGAGGCCGGAGTCTTGGCGGATAAAAATACCTGGAAATACGCGATTAAACCGGTTGAAAATAATATTATCGGCCGCTTGCTTCCCGCGTGGAGCGTGATTAATGAAGATGGACACGCCTTGTTTCAGCGTGAAAAAAAATTTAATACTTTGAACGATTTTTTAAATAATTTTCCAGCCAGAAGCGAAGTAGCTGTTTATAATTACGGAAAACCATTGCCTGATAATTTTATTATAAGTTCATATGATAATTCCGAAGCGCGGGAAACAAAATTGGATTATCCGTTAATCGGGTCATGGGAATTTTATACTTATATAAAAAATGAAGAATTGGATTTTTCTTTTGATTTTTTGGATTTAAACAAGGAAAACGGAGAAGACCCGATTAATTTATATTTGTATTATAAGGGAAAAGCGATTGATAAAAAAAATTATAGCGATGACGGAATATTCTGGCCGGCAGGGGAAATAAAAGAAAAGGGGCTATTAAAGTTTAAATTAGCCGATTTGCCCGAAGGGATATATAAAATAGAATTAAAAGCCGGCAACGATATTATTACGAAATCAATCGCCACTAAACAAAAAATTATTTCGTTCGCCAATAAAATTAATTTAGCGAAAAGCGGGGATATCGTCGGCAACAAAAATACCGCAATCAATATTTTTACCGATAGCCGGATTCTAAATTTTCAAAGCGTTAATCCTTCGGGTTTACAAAAAATTAAAATAGAAAATGATGGGATTGATATCGCAAATACTTACGAGCAATATCAGTATAAAACGGCAAGCGCGACAAGTGAAATAATTTTAGAAAAAGACGGATTAACGATTTCCGGCGACGGAGTTTTCAGTTTCACCCGGGAAAATTTGATCAATCCGGAAATTACGAAAGTTAATGAAAATTTTGTTTTGGAAAACAATCCGGTAAATTATATATTGGCCGATTATAATCAGCCGAAAGAAGAGGACGGCTGGAAGATCGCCAAAATTAATTTTGATTTAACCGGCGCGTATCGAGAATTCAATAAATATACTTTTTTAATTTCAATACCCGGGCTTGACCCGGTGGACGAGATAGATGATTATGTAAAAATAAAGGAAATAAGGTTTGATTTGGAGGGTACAAGTTTACTAGAGAAAATAAAAAAATTAAGAATTAAGAATTAAAAATCATGCCAGCCTGCAAACAGGTTAAAAATTATTTTTATGCCGTTTATAAATGAAAAATTTACTATTATCTGCAAAGAAATATTTTATGTTTTAACTGGCGCGCTTCTTATATTTTCAATAATGGAAATAGCTTTTTCAGGTATAGTATCGGCCTATATCAACATAAATTACGTCTTGATTTTTTGGATTTTTTTTGCTATATTAATATTGGTTAATAATGATAAAAATTAAAATGATTAGCGGAGTAATTATTAAAAAATTGAATAAATTTAATGATGAAAGAGGCTGGCTGGCGGAAATATTTCGGGATGATGAGATTAATTTTAAACCCGCAATGAGCTATGTGAGTATGACTAAGCCGGGCGTCATAAGAGGGCCGCATGAGCATAAAGAGCAGTCGGATTTTTTTGTTTTTTTAGGTCCGGGAGATTTTGAAATTCATCTTTGGGATAAACGCGAAAACAGCGAAACAAAAGGAGAATATTTAAAGATAGAGGCCGGTGAAAATAATCCTCAAGCAATTATAGTTCCACCAGGAGTTGTGCATGGATATAAATGCGTTTCGGGGGAAAGTGGTTTATGCATAAACTTACCCGATAGATTGTATAAGGGGAAGGGAAAGAAAGAAGAAGTTGATGAGATAAGATGGGAGACTGATGAGGGGTCTCCTTATAAAATAAGTTAAATTATTATTTAAAAATTAATAATATGGATTGTATTTTCTGTAAAATTATTTCCGGTGAAATTCCGTCTTACAAAGTCTACGAAGACGATGACACCTTGGCTTTTTTAGATATCGCTCCGGTTAATCCGGGGCATACTTTGGTTATACCAAAGAAGCATTACGCCAATTTGGAAGAAATTCCGGAGGACGAGTTATGCTACTTAATTAAAATTGCAAAAAAAGTTGGTAAGGCGATAAAAGAGGGATTGGGAGTTAAAGGATATAATTTAACAATGAATAACGATCCGGTCGCCGGACAAATTGTGCCGCATATTCATTTACATATTATGCCGAGAAATGAAAACGACGGCTATGAACTTTGGCACGGCAAAAAATACGGCGAAGGTGAAGCGGAAAACATTTTAAATAAAATTAAAAGTAAAATTTAATTATGTCTATAATAACATTAACAACAATAGTTGGGTTTTTTACAATTACTCTTGGTATTCTCGTGAAATTGGTAGGGTTTCCTGATCAGATTCGTCGCAATTTTAAGAATAAATCAACCAAAGGACTTTCAACCTCTTTTATTATTTTATCTTTTTTAGCTTATGTTATGTGGACATTGCATGGAGTTTTGATAGGCGATGTTGTTGTAATAATCGGGCAAGGACTTGGAATTATTACAACAGGAGTCGTTCTCTATCAGATATATATTTATGGGAAAAATGATATAAAAAATAAATAATCGTTGTGTATTATGCGAATATTAATTACCGGTGGAGCCGGTTTCATCGGTTCAAATTTTATAAGATATTGGATTAATAAACATTCGGATGATAAAATTATCAATCTGGATGTTTTATCGTATGCGGGGAATCTGGAAAATTTAAAAGATATAGAAAATAGCAAAAATTATAAATTTGTCAAAGGCGATATTTGCGACACCGAACTTGTTAATGATTTGGTTAAAAATATTGATTTGATTGTTAATTTTGCGGCTGAAACTCATGTAGACCGTTCAATAATGAGAAGCGAGGATTTTATAAAAACTAATGTGGAGGGCACGAGAGTTCTGCTTGATGCGGCTAAAAATAATGGGAATATCAGATTTCATCATATTTCCACCGATGAAGTATTTGGCGCGCTTAAACCAGACGACCCGAAATTTAATGAAAACACGCCTTATGATCCGCGCAGTCCGTACAGCGCCTCAAAGGCCGCGTCTGATCATCTTGTAAGGGCTTATTTCCATACCCATAGATTGCCAATAACGATTTCCAATTGCTCAAATAATTACGGATCATTTCAATTTCCCGAAAAACTAATCCCATTATTTATTACAAATTTAATTGAGGGGAAAAATGTTCCTGTGTACGGCAGGGGAGAGAACATCCGCGATTGGATTCATGTGAACGACCATAACGCCGGCGTGGATGCGATTATTAAGAAAGGAAAGATTGGCGAGACCTATTGCTTGGGCGGAGGCAATGAAATAAAAAATATAGAAATTACCAAAATGATTTTGGAAATTATGGCTAAAGGAGAGGAAATGATTGAATTTGTGGCGGACCGCAAGGGGCATGATTTCCGCTATGCCATTGATTTTAAGAAAGCGCAAAATGAGCTCGGCTGGAGCCCGAAAATAAATTTTAAGGAAGGCTTAAAAAATACAGTTGAGTGGTATATGAAAAATGAAGATTGGTGGAAAAATATTAAAAGCGGAGATTATAAAGATTATTATCAAAAGCAGTATGGAGTATAGAAAAATTTTACCGGGGTTAACCACGACTTTTAGATCTGATTGGAGAGAAAAAGTTGAGGAAATCAAACGATACAATATTAAAGAAGTATCATTATTTTTAACAAGTATTGAGAAAAAAGAAAGACTGGAATTATATGAATTGCTTAAAAAAATAAATAATTTGAATATTTATCACGTTCATTTAAGAGGCGATATGGATATTGATGAAATTGATTATTTAAAAGGAAAATACGATATCAAAGCTTTTAATATTCACGCCGAGAACAGCAAGTATCCTCATCCAGTTTATATTAAAAAGTACGCGGATATTGTTTTTGTTGAAAATGTGGAAAACGCGCCGACTGAAAAAGAGCTTAATAAATACGCCGGGCTTTGCATAGATTTTAGCCATTTAGAAGATTTTACGATGCAAAAAAATGAAAAGTATATAAGAGATATGGAGAAGCTTTTACCTAAATATAAAATAGGTTGTTGCCATATTTCAGGAGTTACGGAAAAGCCCCATTCAAACGAGGAAAAAAATTTCCAAGGCATTGATGAATATTCAAGCCACTTTTTAAAAAAATTAAGCGAAGTTGATTATATAAAAAAATATATTAAATATTTGCCTAAATATGTAAGCATTGAGCTGGAAAATTCATTTAAAGAGCAGATAGAAGTAAAAAAATATTTAAAAAAAATTATCAATAATCAGATATGAAAATATTAATTTTAGGGGCAAAAGGAAGTTTAGGCCAGACTCTGGAAAAAGTTTTTGAAAAAAACAATGAAGTAATTTCCTGGGACAGGGGAGAAGTTGATATTACCGATAAGGATTTGATTGCCAAGAAGATTAAAGATGTAAAGCCGGACGTAATTATTAACGCGGCCGCTTATAACGCGGTAGATAAATGCGAAATTGATAAAAAAGAATTTGAATTGGCAAAGAAGATTAATTCTGATGCTCCCGGCTATTTGGCAGGCGCCGCGCTGGATATTGGAGCTATTTTGATTCATTACTCAACCGATTACGTTTTTGAAGGTAAAAAAAAGCGGGGCTATAAGGAAGATGACGAACCGAAGCCGATAAGCAAGTATGGCGAAACAAAGCTCGCGGGCGAGCGCGCGATTATATCTTTTAGCGGAAAAGGATTAAAATGGTATTTAATTAGAACCTCAAAGCTGTTCGGACCTAAAGGCGAAAGCGATATGTCTAAAGATAGTTTTTTTGATATTATGTTAAAATTGGGAAAAGAAAAGAGGGAATTGGATATAGTTAACGAAGAAATAAGTTGTTTTACATATACATCGGACATGGCCTCAGCAACCAATAAAATTTTAGAAGAGAATCGCGGTTATGGAATTTATCATATTACAAATTCTGGACCCTGTACCTGGTTTGAAGCGGCGAGCGAACTATTCAAGTTGGCGGAAATTAAAGTAAAAATTAATCCCGTAAAGGCCGATAAATTCCCCCGTCCCGCCAAACGTCCCAAGTATTCGGTTTTATTAAATACTAAATTGGAGCCGATGAGAAATTGGAAGGAAGCATTAAAAGAATATTTATTAAATTTGAATCAGGAATAATGAATTAAGAATTATGGTATTTTAAAATATTCATAATTCATAATTCATAATTCATAATTCCATTATGAAGGGTATAATACTCGCTGGAGGGACAGCCACGCGGCTGTTTCCTTTAACCGCTACAACTTCAAAACAATTATTGCCGATTTACGACCGGCAGATGATTTTTTATCCGCTGAATGTTTTGGTAAAAGGCGGGATAAAAGACATATTGGTAATTATCGCGCCGGAACATTCCGGGCATTTTTTAAATCTCTTGGGATCTATTTTTGATAAGCATGACATTCGACTTGAATTTAAAGTGCAAAAGACACCCAGGGGGCTTGCTGACGCGTTTATTGTCGGAGAAAGCTTTATTGACAACGAAAACGTGACAATGATTTTGGGCGACAATATTTTTGAAGACGATTTTTCCGATGATATCAAAAATTTTAAAAGCGGCGGCAAAGTTTTTGCCGTAAAAGTGCCGGATCCGGAACGGTCAGGCGTGGTCAAATTTGATGAAAATATGAAAGCTGTCCAAATCGTGGAAAAGCCGAAGGAATGGATAAGTGATTATGCCATCCCCGGACTTTATATTTATGATAATCGGGTTATTGGGGCGGCAAAAAGCGTTAAACCGAGCGTCCGCGGAGAAATAGAAATTACCGATTTGCATAATTGGTATTTGGAAAAAGGCGAATTGGAGGTGGGTATGGTAAAGGGAAAGTGGCTTGATGCCGGAACTTTTGATTCATTATTGGAGGCCGGTAATTACGTTAAGGATAAAAAGCTATACGAAAATTTTCATCCGATTATTAACACCGCGATTAAAGAGTTTAACGAGGAGCTCAAGGCACTCGCAAAGAAAAAAATATAATCCTTAATTAAAATGAAAATTACCAAAAATTTAATAAAAAAAATTGAAAAAGACGCGAAAGAATATTTTATCGGAGCAAGCGGCTGCCATGACTGGACGCATATTGAGAGGGTTAGGATATTGGCTTTAAAAATAGGAAAAAAAGAAAAAGCGGATTTGGGAATTTTGGAATTGGCAGTGATGCTTCATGACATCTGCCGAAAAGAAGAAATGGCCTCAAGGGGAAAGATATGCCACGCCGAGAGGGGATCTGAATTAGCAAGGAAAATTTTAAAGAAATATAAAATTGGCGAAGAGGAAATTAAGAATATCGCTGATTCAATCAAATCGCACCGCTATCGGAACGATCACCAACCAAAAACAATTGAAGCGAAAGTTTTGTGCGATGCCGATAAATTAGACGCTTTGGGCGCCGTAGGGATGTCCAGAATTTTTTTATTTGCCGGACATTCCGGATCAAAAATATTATATCACGGAAAAGAAAAAGAATTGGCGAAAAGAAAGAAAAATTATTCTTATTCGGATAAAGACTCGTCTTTTTTAGAATATGAAATCAAATTAAAATATTTAAAGGATAAAATGTTGACTAAAGAAGGAAGGAGAATAGCGAAAGAAAGGTCGGAATATATGAAAAAGTTCATCTGGAGATTTTGGCAAGAGGTTAACGGGGTTAAATAAATATGGAAGAAAAAAATATAAAATTGGCAATTGGTTTTATTCTTTACGGCAAATCCGCGATAAAGTATTTGCCGTTTTTTTTGCCTTCCTTGACCGCTGACGGCGCGGATAATTTTAAAATTATCGTTTTTGATAATAGCGAAGAAGAAGGCAGCGAGAATGTTAAATATATTCAAGATCATTACCCGCGCATTGAAATAATGCGCGATGGGGGAAATCTGGGTTTTGCCAAAGCGTATAACAAAATGATAAGAAAAGCGAAAGAGTCCGGCGCTGAGTATTTTTTGGCGCTAAATCCGGATATGATTCTGGAAAGAGGAGCTATCGCGAAAATGATTAATGAACTGGATTCTTATAAAAAGCTCGGCTCAGTTTGCCCCAAGATTTTACGCTGGGATTTTGAAAATAATATAAAAACAGATATTATAGATAGTTGTGGCATCAGTGAATTATCGGCTTTGAATTTTTACGATATTGGACAATCGGAAAATGATAAAGGTCAATGCGATGGGAAAGAAATAATTGGTCCGTCCGGAGCGGCCGCTATGTACCGAATGTCGGCATTGGAAAACGCGGAAGAAGGGGAAAATTATTTTGATGAATTGATGTTTATGTACGAAGAAGATTGCGACTTAGCGTATCGTTTAAAAATTGCCGGTTTTAAATCAAAATGCGTGAGCGATGCGATAATTTACCACGATCGAACTGCGGCCGCTAAAGGGAAGGGAAATTTAAAAATAGCGTTAAATCGACGCAACAAGCCGAGAAAAATAAAGAGATGGGGTTTTTTACATAAACATATAATTTTTATCAAATATTGGCGCTTGCAGTCCGTGGAAGAAAAATTAGAAGTCGTATGGTATGCTTTTAAAATGCTCGTCTTCGCATTATTGTTTGAGCAGTATTTATTAAAAGAATATGTGTTTTTATGGAAGATAAGAAAAAATATTAAAATATATAAATAATATGGATTTATCTATCATTATCGTTTCCTGGAACGTAAAAGAAAAATTAAGAGAAAATTTAAGATCAATATTTAATAGCGCAAGTAGTTTGAATATGGAGGTTTTTGTAGTTGATAATAATTCTTTTGATAATTCGGCGGAAATGGTGGAAAAGGAATTTTCGCAGGTTAGTTTAATTAAGAATAAGAAGAATTTCGGCTTCGCTAAGGCAAACAATCAAGCCATACAAAAAGCACGTGGAGATTTTATTTTATTACTCAATCCCGATATGAGAGTTTTTTCTGATACGCTAATAAATATATTAAAATGGATGCGCGAGAATAAGCAAGCGAGCGTAGCAGGCTGCCATTTGATTGATGAATTGGGAAACACCATAAAGCATATTCGTAAATTTCCGAGGCTTTCTGACCAGTTCGCGATCACACTGAAATTACCGCATTTGTTTGCCGGCGTTTTGAATGATTATTTGCGGGTAGATTTTAATTATGGCGTGGCTCAAAAAGTCGATTCAATTCGAGGCGGTTTTTTTATGTTAAGGCGCAATACAATAGAAAAAATCGGTTTATTGGATGAGCAATTTTTTCTTTGGTTTGAAGAAGTTGATTATTGCCGCCGCGTCAAAGTTGGAGGAGGGCAAGTTTGGTATACGCCCGCGGCCAAGTGCGTCGACTATGTAGGCCAAAGCTTCTCGCAGGTAAAAAGAGGGACAACGCAAAAATATTTTCGCGACTCAATGCTTAAATATTTTAAAAAATGGCATCCGAGTTGGCAATACTATATATTAAAAACAGCATGGCCGTTTGGCATGCTGACAGCTATAATCGCTGATTTTTTTAAATTAAAAAATAGGGCAAGAACTTAATTATTTTTTAATTTTATCAGTTGGTTATTTTTTGATTTTGATGATTCGTAAGAAGAAATATTCCCATATTTATCAGTTTTCACCCATAATCTTTCCCAGCCCAAGAGGATTCCCGTTTTTCGGCTGTAATAAAATTTTTCCATCAAATTTTCCGAATCGCCGTTAGCGCTTTTTATTTTATTAAAACGGTTCAATCTTTTTTCTGTTAAATAAGAAATAAATTTCCACCAGTTTTTTGAAATTATCCCGTTCCCGTTATGGGAAATGTCTTTCCATGAGTAAAGCTCAACAGTGTAAGCGGACTCTCCGTTAAATTCGGTAAATTGGGTAATCGGCGAATTATTATAAAATAGTTCGCCGATTTTTACGTTAATTGGTCCGTAATATTTGCTGTGGTTTCTCATTTTCTTCATCATCTTTTCATTTTCCGCCCCTATAAAGACGGGCTTATTTTGGTCATTTAGCGCTTTTTTCCAGGTTTCAATATCTTTTTCAGTAAGGTTGGTAATTCCTTTTGAATTGTATGATGTGCTTAATATATTGCCGTTCAATTCCGTGAAAACGCCATTGTTAACTTCATAGCATACTTTTTCGGTTATAAACGATGAAGTGTCCGCCATGGCATATCTCTCATAAAATAAACATTGTCCATTATTGAAAGGCAGGGGTGTGAATTTAGTTTTTGCCGGTTTCGTAATAAAATTAATTCCGTAAACTAAAATAATAATTGTTGAAATAATTCCAATAATTAAAAATTTAATACGAAAAGGCAGATCCCGCCAAGCTATAAAAATTTTTCCGATTCTGTAAAGAAATAACATAAAATTTTATACCCTCAATAAAGAATAAAGCTTGTTATAAGCAGTTTTATTGCTCTCATATTTAGTAATTTAAGAGAATCTTCAAACGAACATCATTTCATTTTAGTGTGCTCATGCGAGAGCGTAATATTCGTATCGGGTGAAATTTCAACTCCAAAAATATATTCATTTAAAACGCCATATTGCTCGGTCTCAAATTTAAAGTAATACACAATAATCCGTGAATACTTATTGATGTCGGTTTCTTCATATAACGTATCCGATTAAACGAAGTTTTTCTGTAGCGTAGCGGAAGAAAAATTTGCGAAAATGCCGAGCCGAGCAATTTTTCCGATATTCGGTGTTGTGCGACCCGACGAAGTCGCTACCTTAATTTATTATAAATTTGTAAAAGCGACGAGGAGAGCGCAGCGGGGCTTGAGTTTTATTTAAAATTATTACTTTTTTATTTTTAATAATAAAAATGTAACAATATTACTGATTGAATAAATTATCACAAACACAATTAACCAACCCGCTTTATTTAAGCCACAATTTGCAAAAAAACCTATTCCTCCTTTGCAATAATGAAATGCGGTATCCCTAAAAAATGGAAAGATGTTAAATATAGATACGCCCCAAAAGGGAGTAAGGGAGTCCAAGATATATAACAAGAAAAAAATTAATACTGCAACACCAAGCGTTATTAAAACTGGTTTTTTATAAAATTTATTCATAAAAAAGTAATAATTTTGAATAAAATTTCGCCACAACGTTTCGGCATCATCCGAAGTGCGAAGCATTTGGGTGGAGCGTAGCGAAACCGGATATGCCGTGTTGTGCGATGTCAAGAAAAGGACACTAATTAAAGGGCAAAATTTTACTCAATATTATATTGCCAGCCCGGTTGCCATGCCTTCCTTTTTCGCCAATCGTCTTCAAATGCCTTTTCCCATGACTTACCATCCACCAAAACATCGAGAGCCAACTGCGGTGCTTTGTGGGCGACAATGGCAACCGATTTATCATCATAATTTTTTTTCAGATAATCAAGAAAATCACTTATTCTATCTTTAATGTCTTCATAACTTTCACCGCCAGGAAATCTCTTCGTTATATTCACCTCTTGCATGGGCTCAACCACTTCAGAGGGCTGGGCATTGTACTCGCCATAATTACACTCACGCAATCTTTTATCTTGAACAATTTCAACATCACCACCAAAAGTTAATTCAGCAGAATGCACAGCTCGTTTTAGGTCAGAACAAAAGACGACATCGAAGTGTTTATCTTTAACTAAGTTTTTTAACTCAACTGCTTGCTTAACACCCAGCTCAGAAAGCTCAACATCAAACCAGCCAGAAGAGATTTTCTTTTCATTGTCAGTAGTAGTCCCATGTACAAAGTAAGTGATTTTTACCATATTGAGTGAAAAAAAATTATGATGATAAATATTTATAGAGAAAATTTTGCCCCTCCTTTCTTAAAAGTCCTTTTCTTGATTTCGCACAACGGCCGCGCCTGATGCGAAGTGGCGGGATTTCGCCGCCTCGGCGAAAGACCGGCATTTCGCATAGGCGCTGTTATGCGATGTGCGCGGCGCGCGCACTCGCAGAACAGCGCCGGTAGGCGCGGGCGTTATGCAAAATGCGCCGCGCATTTTGCATAACGTTTCGGCATA
>Ga0172370_10006736_pt1 | contig 14322 bp, 10 predicted proteins | sample LakKiv5m_FD_114538 | JGI IMG/M metagenome (GOLD analysis project Ga0172370, IMG submission 114538) | Freshwater microbial communities from Kabuno Bay, South-Kivu, Congo - kab_022012_11.5m | ecosystem: Environmental > Aquatic > Freshwater > Lake | place: Democratic Republic of the Congo...
CCCGTCAATTTTACCCATCAGGAGGCTGTTTTTTTGATACAATAGAAGAGCAAAATACATGGGGAGTGGTGTAATGGTAACACACCTGCCTTTGGAGCAGGTTACTCAAGGTTCGAATCCTTGCTCCCCAGCACTCGTGGACTCGAAGCATACAAAGCACCTATTTGGAGCTTTGTATCAATCTCTTCTTGGGGTTCGAACCTATTTGTTAGCTCTTCAACCTCATTTTTCACTTCCTTTATGCGTGTAAATGGCTTTAGCAAGTCAATGTGCAGTATTTTATCCCTTAAAAAAAGGTTCGAACCAAGCGATACAAGCATAATTCTTTTGTTTTGTGGAGTTGCATGTTCAAAGGCCGATCTTGCGGTACACGCAAATCTGAAGCTATCTTGGGCTAGCTTCATCCATTTGTTCATGCGTTCTCCCAAGTTTTCTTTTTTATCTTCAAGGGTCCGCTTTTCCTCTTGGAGCGGTTTCATCTGTTTTTCGAAGTCAACATCAGTCAAGATTGACTCATCTGAATTCATGGGGGATATTTTGAGCTTTACAAGATTATTTATTCGTTTCAAACAGTTATTATATGCAACATCAATGTTTTTATTTATATTCACCTGATCTTGTACCTCAATGTCATGTAGTTTGTTTATTTCCTCAACTGCCCACTCCATAAATTCTGATGGTATTTCAATATCAAGAAGAAGGCTATTAATTTGCTCTTCAAGTTTATTTAATTCAACACTCTTTTGTGAACAGTTTGGATTTATACGTTTTGTGCAGTGATAGTATATATATCTAGACCCAAAGCGATTTATCTTCTCTTCAGCGGTTACCATTGCGCCACATTCTCCACATCTTACTACCCCTGTATAGGCAAAGTCTCTTGTTTTTGGCCTTTGTTTTCCTCTTCTTCCAAGTATCGCTTGCGCTTTATCATATTCCTCTCTCGTAATCATGGGCTTATGAGCCCCTCTATATATCGTTCCATTGTATTTGAAGTCTCCATAATAAAAAACATTAGTGAATATAAAGTAAAGTCCAGATCTCGAAAGAATGTTCCCAGCTTTTGTGCGATATGTTAACTCCTTTTCTGCTGTTTTTAAGATTTCTGGAACGGTATATACTCCTGTAAGGAGCATATCCCACATTTTACGAACATGATCAAATCGTTTTGGATCTGGAACAATTATTCCCCTTCCGCTTCCAGCACTATTATCATTCAAATATCCCTCAGGAGTTGCCCCTGGTCTCCAACCAAGTTCAACCCTACAATTGAGTCCTCTCTTTACATTTTTTGATAAGTCTCGAATGTATTGATTTGCTTGACCAAACTCAATATTCATAAGAAGAACATTGTCTTCAGGTAGATATGTTCTAAAAGGTGTAAGAATCGCTTTGAGTTTTCCCTTTTGTAAAAGCCAGCTTAAGGTCCCACTATCAATAGGATTTCGAGAAAGTCGTGAGAGGTCCCACACAATTACTCCATTTGCTTTTCCTTCCTCAATACGTTGAATAAGTTGGTTAAAAACTGGTCTTCCTGGCATTTTTGCAGATTTCGATTCTTCTAATCGAGCGTCTATGTTTAAACCCTCCTCGGCAATGATTTTTCCCAATACAGATTGCTGTTGATCTATGGATGCGACTTGATGTTCGCTACTATCATCTGAGCTGCGCCTGAGATATAAATCGAAAGTTAGTTTTTTGAGATCTGGTTGTAAAAACATAATTGTTATAACGAAATACCCCCGCTTGGTGCACTCAGAAACGGTAAGGTTCCTGTCCAAACGGGGGTATTAAAAAAACCTTACCAAATTGTTCTGAGTGCATACTAATTATAGTCTTTTTGTGATGCATATGCAATGTAATTAACTATTGTTATGCACTTATTTAGACTGTTATAACAATCTATTAAGATGTTTATACCTTTTTACTTTTTAATTCCATTATTGTATTTTCCCAACTAATATTTGTAATGATTTCTTGTTCAATTAATGACTTGCCTTCTAGCTGTTTGCGTAAAGGAATACTATGATCTACTTTTATAATGGGCTGCATCTCCTTAGCTTCAGATTTGTGGGACAGAAACTCCGCTGGACTAAGTAATACGAAGTCTAAAAACCTATCAGTCAACTTATAATCAGCAGCTATTGCTCCGCGACCTCTATTTTTATCCAATACCTTAAGTGCGGAAAGTTCATCCAATAAGCGCCTGGATGTTTTTATTGACTTATCCGACAAATCAGCAAGCTGTTTTGCGGTCACCAATCCACCATATTTTTGAATCATACGTAATGCTTGAGACCTGTCGGCCGGCATTGAGGAAACAACAACTTCTTTAATAATATCCAGTTCTTCATACCCAACCTCTTCTTTCCCAACAACGAAAGTCAAAAAACGACATAGGACTATTAACTGTTGTACAGCACGCCATGGTTCCTCAATTTGAATATCGAGCACTTCATAATATTTTATTTCATCGCCCTCATCTGACTTAAAACTTGCCGACTGGAGAATGACTATGCCCCTACAGTTTGACATAAGCTCAGCAGCAAGCTTCAAATATCGTTTTATGTCTGGAGTAAAGTTTTTTATATTCATTTTATTTTTTGTTATTTGAGTAATGTAAGATGACGCATATTGACGAGCCTCCTTTTCCACCAAGGAACGATCTCTCTCGGAAAAAATAAAATCATAACTTGCTTGTTGATTGTCTGAACTAGAAATTGGCATTGTGTAACATAAAAAACGAGGACCCACCATATTCATATAATGAGTATGTTTGTTTAGGGTTGCGGGAGTAATGCATCCCAGTTGTGAAAATGAACTCGAATAACTAATATTACCCCGTCTTGAAGAAAATTTTGTGAACTCCTTATCATAAATACCTACAAGATCTCCAAGCAATTTTTTTGTCATTTTTTCATCAAGTGAGAAGATTGAGGTCCAATCCTTTATGATGAGACACTTTTTGTCTATTAGAGGTAATAAGTCATACACCTTATTCCCTTTAGTTGCTCGTTCCCCAGATACAAAGGCATTTTGTGTCAGATTATCAAGATAATATGTACAATCTGCATCTTTAACAAGTCTGACCATTTCAGTTTTACCAGATGACGGTACACCTACCATCAGTAACCAGACCATCACTGGATTATCGTATGCGGAAGAAGCCGTAATCGCTAACACAAGTTTTAAAGCTCTTTCAGAATTAGGAAGTAGCTCTAATACCTTAGCTTCTATTTCTTTATATGTGAGTTTACCTTGTATTAAGGCTGTTTTCACTATACCACGCGGAGTTTCTGTCCCACTCCTATGGGATAGTTCTCTTTTCTTTATTGACTCAAAAGTAGCCCGTAATTCAGATATTTGTAATGGTGGAGAATTCTTATCATTCCAATTCACTAAATGAATCCATGCGTCAGTTTCCCATTCTTTCTCAGGATGGTTTTTTAACAATTTTCCAGCAACTGATGCTGCTTTTTCATTCCGTTCTCCTTCTCCAACTCCTGTGAGGATTTTGCTGTCCCAATTGCTAACCTGTTGTCCTTTGATACTTATTTTATTCTTCCATTTCTTCACAAAGTCCGGGAGCTCTATTGGTTTCAATTTCTCAGGGCCTATTATCCAACTGTATGCTGCACCAGATAGATGAATAGAGGGAGGGAGAACTACATATCCCGACTCATTTCGTATATCAATCCCTTCTTGAATTCCCGCCTTAGTAATAAATCCTTCCTCAAATCTAAAAAAGACATGATATCCATTTCCCCCTGTCTTTGATTTTACTGTTTGAATCCCTTCAAATGGAATATATGATCCATTGTGGCGAGGATCAATATCAACCACAGTAAGATTGGATATCTTTCCGGTTATTACCCCAATATTCGCACTAGGGTATAACATAAACCATGTTTTCAGTCGGGCTTCTGTAACTTTCTTCGTCTGATATTCCTTCCAGTCTACTAATGGCTTCTTGTCTGATCCGACTGGTATTATATTCCAGCCTAATTGGGTTAGATAATACGATGCTTGTGCTTGAATATTGTTTATGTTAATATTGTTTTGGTTTTCCATAGTTTTAATCTTCATCTCCAAGGTACATACCTGCAGATATGTACCCGGACTATCAAGACTAAAAAGCGGTACCCGAAATCCCCTCGAAATCGGCTACCTTGGCTTTGATATTACCTTTCATATCTCTCTCGTGCTTAACTTGCATATAACATTTTTTTCCGAGAAGGTCTGTGGTATCTTCAAATCCAGCTTTTATCTCATCCACTACGAGCTCCTTGTCCATAAGAGCCTCAATTAGCTTAAGTGCATTACTCTTTTTGCCGTTATAAACGGTCATTGCTGTTGAGGTCCAAACATGGACTCTCATTTCAGGTTTTGCATCGTAAGCAAATATCCAATCAAGCCTCATAGACTTATCCGCGCTATCCTGCGCTGGATTGAAAAACTTATTCTCAATTTCCTTCACATCGACTAGAACACAAAGCTGTTTGCCTTTATCGGGTGTCGAATATTCACTATATTTCAGTTTTGGCATATATTGTCACTTACACCCCCTTTTGATTATCCAATTTGTAAGTTCGAACTGCATTTTCCGCTTCCATAACAATTTTCACGAAATTTATTAAGCGCCCACCTTGTTCTTTTGCCTTTAAATCATCTATCTCCTCCCCATACAATTTCTTGTACAGCTCCTTAAATTTCTTAATCGATTCAGAGGTTATCATTGCTTTTAAATCTTGTTTTGGTAAAGCACTTCCTTTAGTTTCTTAACTGCAAATATCATGTTTCGTACATCAACCAGAACATCTGGATTATTTTCCTGAGCAAAATTAAAGGATTGTATGTATTGCTCTCTCTCAGGAGTGTCTAAAAAAATGAAGATGCTTTGTTTGGGATTGTCCCTATTTATTCCAACAAGTTGAAGTCCTTTTGCGAGAAGATAGGCTGCAATGTAGAATGACACGACTTGGTAGTATTTATCCGTATTTTTTTGCATAAGTATTATTTGTTGATTGATAACATTATGCATTGTAGGGCTATAGAGGAGCTACATTACAAGGGGTAAAAACGGAACAAATTGAGGTCAAAAGTATACAGTTTTAAACTGTAGTGCCCTTCAGCTTGGATGAAATATACGTTTTTGATGGAGTTGCGATAAGTCGATATGCACCCCGTTGACTTGGATCATTTCTTGGTTCAATGCTTATATATCTCAATAGCTTTTTTTCTTCGATCTTATCCATCAATTGATTGGCGATTTTTCTTACTTCATTTTCTTCAACTATATTAAGTTGTTCTGATATCTCCCATATATTTGCCCAATCTCCACGTTTCTTTTGAAGCTCATCAAAAACACTTTTTCTTTTACTTTCTCCAGGATCAAAAGGAAGAAAATGCTCTTTTGAACCAAGAAGAAAATTTGTTTTATCGTCATCCCATTCATACCCTGATGGCCAAATTATTTTTTCAGTGAGAAATGTACGGATATCTTCTTTATTTTTTGAAATATTAACACCGCTAATTTTTTGTAAGTCCTTTGTATCAGAACTGCTTTTGATTAAAAAATCGATAATAAAGACGGTTAATAATTCACAACAAAAAAGATAGTCGTCTTTTTTAAATTCATATATATCCTTTTCTCGTCCTTCCATTATATTTTTCATTTCGTTCACTATCCCATCCAGATTCGCAATTTCCATAAAGACCGGAGCACCTTGCTCAAACTGTTTGACAAGTTTATCTCTATATGAGACATAGTCATATATTGTAAATGGCACAAGGATTAACCGTTCATAACAAGACCAAGCTCTTCCTTGTGATTTAACCTTTAAAATCTCCTTCGCTCTGTCATAATACTCATAGCTTTCAGAAATCTTCCACCTTGAAACATATTCTTCCCCCTTACTCTTCTCTGGCTCAGTCTTATATTTTTGCAAGTCCACATATGGTAGGATAATATCCTTGTGACCATGTAAAAGCAATCCATTTATCATCTGTCCAATCAAAGAATGAAGATTGTCAATTCTATCTCCACTTATCGAGCTTTTACCGCTCGCATAGTCTTCGAAATGCTCATTTTGGTTATTATAATTCGGGTGTATTCTACTAAAATGAAAGTCGTTCAAATGGTCCAAAGGAATCTTATTTTTCTTTAGCTCTTTAAGTAGTTTTACGCGCACAGATTTTATATCATTCAATACCAGGTTGCCAAGTCGCTTTACTTCTTTTTCATCGCTTTCTTTTTCTACAGTGAGTTGCTTTTGAATTTGTGGAAATAGTGGGAGTTTCTGCAAGAATGTAACATACTCCGAGAGAAATGAAAAGAAATTGCGAGATGATAGCTCTTTCTGCTTCAAGAATCGTTGTTTATCTCGTAATGCGTCAATCTGCAAAGATACCAAGTCGCTCATATATGTATATGTAATTCGTATTTTTATCTGACAAAATTGTAGTACTTACTCTTTTATTGTCAAGTTTATGTTTAGCCCTTTATGATAATAAGAAGTTGATAAGAACCCAATATATACTCATTATTAATTTAAGTTGTATCAATAATTTTCATTACTTCGTCTCCATAATGATTAATTACTTTTACTGCAATTTTCCCCGTTCTCGGTTTTGGAAATGGTCTAGAAATAGTCGAATACAATTCCTCCCATAGGTCCTCATTAATATCCGCTTTCAATGCTTTTTTCAACTTTTCATAGGGTTTGTTCGATCCTAAAAAATATGCATGAGTCACAAAAAAAGCTTCACCATTATAATTGGTATCAATAAACCAGGCAGCGATTTCATGCTCAGGATCGCCGGACCCACTTGATCGTATTTCACTTTTTACTGGATCATAGACATCAACTCCAACTATTTCGACAGTAATCCCATCTTTTACTTCTTTAACTTTTATTTCTGGCTCACCAAAGGAGATAAATAAATTACCAGAACTTGTTTTTTTCAATAAATCACCCATAGATAAATCTGGGTTTATTTTTACCTTCATAATCTGCAATTCATTAATTGCCGATGGCTCTGAAAATGCTGATGCTTCAAATGAGGTCGCTGCAACGATTAGAAGATTTGCAAATCTCTTAGCAATAACAGAGGCATCACGTATGAAGTCATCATCAACACTCCCGAATTCTGGACCGATTGATACAGCAACTTTTTTCAAACCATCATTTGTTTTATATTCTCCAATTGCTTGTACCTCTGGTCCACTTGGAAGAATATCTAAATTCATAAATTCAACTCGCGCTCCCTTTTCACCAGTTTGAATACCAGACTTAAGCATATTACTCACTACAGTCTCTACAAATCTCTCACTTGAAAGCATTTCTTGTGCATCCGAAACACGATGAGGTGATAGTGATTCTACCGTAAATGGTCCTGTGACTCGAATTATACTTTTATCATCCTGAGGCTGGTCGTAAAGTACTTCTTTTACGGCTGGCTCATCATTTGCAAGAGATTTTAGCGTTATATGATCAACAGTTTTATACACAAAACCAGCAGAAATACTCTTTCCATTATTAAGTTTATAATATGGAAATTTTGCGGTCATTAATCGTGTCCTGGCAAGAGCCAATGAAACTCGAGAAGTATCTATTGTAATCCACCTTCTTCCCCATTGCTCCGCAACAAAAGCGGTAGTACCAGATCCACAAGTCGGATCAAGGACAATATCACCCGGATCTGAAGTCATAAGAAGACAACGCTGAATAACATTTTCATTCGTTTGGACGATATATGTTTTGTTGAATGCACCTACGGTGTCAACCCATAAATTGGTGATCTTAGAGAGGGGATAATCATCAATAAAATATAGGTATGTTAGAGTGTTACCTTCAACATATAAACGGTTTAATTTTTTCAAAATATCCATTCTTTCTTCCCCTACAATCCAAGATCCTCCCTTAGGGGGGTAATAACTTTTTCCGTTCATTTCTATTGGATAATAATTTTCTTCGGAGTATCCTGGTGCTTTCATTGATACGGTTCTTGCAATTTTAGAGCCCTTTGGTAACAAAGATAAATTTAAGAATTCATCTTTAGTCATCTGTATTATCTTTCCGTCTGGTAGAAGACAAAGTTTCCAGTGAAAATCTCCAGAAGGGTCAATTTTTGTAAATAGAGTTCTATATTTGAATTGGTTTTTATCTTTTGCATATAAGATGAGAATGTCGTTCATTGTATCTAAATATTTCGAACCCAATGGCATTGTTTTTTTTCTGAAAACAATTTCAGAAATAAAATTTCCACTTCCAAAAACCTCATCCATGACGTTCCTAATTAAATGCACATTCTCATCTGAAATTTGCACAAAACAGCATCCACTTTCAGTAAGCATTTCGCGTGCTACCATTAAACGATCACGCAAATAGGAAAGATAAGAATGGATCCCAAGTTCCCAAGTATCTCTAAATGCTTTAACCTGTTCCGGCTGCCGAATAAAATCTTCTATTTTGTTATCTTTAACTTCACGATTTCTTGTTGATACCTGCCAGTTTGATCCAAATTTAATCCCATATGGTGGATCCATAAAAATTGTTTGCACTTTCCCTCTCAACCTTTCTTTCTCAAGAAGTGAATTCATAACAATTAGAGAATCCCCCAAGATTAATCGATTTTGCCAGTTATCTTCGTGTTTGTAAAAATCTATTGCTTTCCCAAGCTGCATTTCAGCCGTTTCACCAAAAAGTAACTGTTGAGCATTATCCTCTGCGCCTAGTTTAAGGCGTGCAATCAAGGCTTCTGGTGCAACCTTCTCCTGTACATATATCGGAACAGATGGTACTGCAAACTCAGCACCCTGTTCATTTTTTCCAGACCAAATAAGTTGAGGATCAAGTGATGGGTCATAATCATATTTCTTCTTTATTGGTTGTTTATCGCGTGAAGATAGTTTTACAGATTCCTCCTGGGTTGGAATACGAATACGTTTACCGTCATGTTTGTATGATGTAACAGGAGCAGCTGTTGTTGGAAAAACGATTTTTTTTCTTGCCATATTTATTTTTTGTTAAATAAATTATCAGGTTCTAAATTCTCAAAACCGCGCTCAATGCCAGCTCTAATTAAATTTTGAGTTTCGTGAATATCTTGAATTTCGATAAACGCCCATATTCCAAATTTACCAAAATTATTCACTGCTGGTATCCAGAGATCTCGTGCAGTTTTAACCTTCATCTTTTTTTTGTCATCTTTCTTCCCTGTAACTTCAATCAACAAATTAAGTTTACTTTTATCATTTAACTGCAAAACTGCAATAAAATCGGGGAGATATTGATGTGATACACCTTGATGTTCATAAGGGATGCTAAATCCCATATTCTGATTCTTTGCATAGGCAAGAACCTCCGACATTTGCTCCAACTTCTTTGCAACTCCTTGTTCCCATTCTTCCGTATCGGCCACAACATAATTAATATTACTCTTCACTGTCTCAACGATAGGTTTTGTAGTTAGAAAATCGACATAGCGGGTTGATCCAATCGTATCGTATGGGGCAAGAATTGGTAATAATTGTTTATTTCCTTGATGCTCTAAATTTTCAGAGATTATTGCGTGTTGAATTTTGGTCAGTGCTCCTGAAAAATATTCCCCAATGCTAAGATAACCTATAACCATCCTATCTTTTAATACGGCATATTTTTTAACATACTCCTCCACTATCTTTTGCAGTTGTGGAAAAAGCCAGTATTTCTCTACACCTTCAGCATCTGTGTAGTAACGCTTGAGAAGTGCTTTTGATAATCGAAGAATAACTTCCCCTTCACGACGTTCTTTTATCTTTTCTAAAGTCTCAAGTGTCTCTTCCCCGATAACGCCTCCAAGTGTCACCTCAGTTGGTTCATTTTCAATAATTATTTTTGATTCCTCACTAAATTTTGCGGCTAATTTTGACTCGTTAAGTTCATATCTATAACCTTCTATTCGAGGATACATAATTTCGTATTGCTCTCTTTCTGGCAGTGCATGAACCCTATAAATAATTTTTGGTTCTTTAGGCTTAGAATCACCGCTTACTTTCAAAAAGTTAAACGGTACACCATAAACTTCAGCATATTCCTCAGATAAAAGGCCTGTTGAGTCATTAACAGAATAATCTACTCGTCTAAGAGCACGACCAACAACTTGTTCACATAATAATTGGGTAGAAAAAGCACGAATTCCAAGTATATGAGTGACTGTGTTCACATCCCATCCTTCAGTAAGCATTGAAACAGAAATCACACATTTAATGTTCTCGCCTAGCTTACCTGGTTTTCCTACAGTATTCATCACTTCCCTAAGTAATTCTTCGTCAGTAGGCACTTCTCTACCAGGGAACCTTTTTTTATATTCTTTATGAAAATCGTCGATTTCAAAAGCAAATATTCTTCTGAAGTTTTCATCTATTTGTTCACCGCTTTCCAATTGTCTACTATCGATTATAAGTGTATTCGGTCTATCAAAAAATTGAATACCATCTTCGTTACGAAATATTTCTAAATTGCCTTTTTCTACAATTAATTTACCACTTGGTGTTTCACGTTCAAAACCAGCAATCCATCGATAGACCAATTCTGACACTGCTGTGTTATTGCAAACAACAATCATCACTGGAGGCATTACATTTTGATTATTTTTCTTTTCTTCTAAATATCTTGAATAATATTTATTTTCATAGTTGCCATAAAGCGACTCTAACGCTTCTTGAAGCTTAGTTGGTAAAACATTTGCAGACAAATAGTCTTTACCACCTGTTTTTAGGCCTTTTTTTGGTAAATTATCTGACACATGAACCCATAGATTTCGAAATTCGGGAATATCATCTTTAGATACGTTATCTGATTCTATTGGCAATCGTGGTATCTTTACAACACCACACTCTAATGCGTCAAGAAGAGAAAAATCATAAATAGTCCAAGGGAACATCGTGCCTTCTTGATACCCAGAACCTTGTAGGAAAAAAGGGGTCGCAGACAAATCAATTACACTATTTACTGATATTTTTTTTGACAATGCATCTATCCCGCTCAACCAAACACGAGCAGCCTTATTGTTTTCATCAGCTTCTTTTCTATCATCGCCAATGAGCTTTTCAGTATTCGGTTTTTCACGATAACAATGATGAGCTTCATCATTTATTATTAAGACTCGAGATTTATTTAAAATACTCTTGAAAGCCCTATTTACCATCGCGCTCGGACTTTCTTTTACAGCTTCATCTTTTAATAGACCAGTTGCTTTCATAACTGATCCAACCTGAAATCTTGGATTCTGTCGTTGTTCTAACTGGTGAAAATTAGTAATAAAAATTGTTGCTTGTTGTAACAACTCAAAATCCTGATAGGAAACAATGTCTCTTTGCAAATAATAATTTTTGGGGTCGTTTGGAAGAAGTACATTTAATCTATCCCTAATTGTTATTCCAGGAGTAATTATGACGAAAGCATCAGTAAACCTTTTATCATTTGGGTATCTGATTTTATTAATAGTGTTGTAGGCAATTATCATTGCCATTACTACTGTCTTCCCTGATCCCGTTGCCATCTTGAACGCTAGGCGATATATGCCAGGATTTGCTTCACTTGAAGCCTTATTTAGTTCACTGTTTATCCAAATATCGCCGACCCTTTCTGAAACTTCATTAATATAAATTAGTGTTTCAAGAGCCTCTATTTGACAAAAGAATAGTCTGTTTTCTCGATTATCATCACGCCAATACGAAAGTAAGTCTCTGGAGGCCTTTGTTACACCCGAATAATTATTATTTCTCCATTGTTTGACTTTAATTCGAATTTTGTTGATAAATTCATTTTCCTTTTGTAGTTCACTCCCATACGTTCCCTCGGTTGTTGTTAGATTGAGCTGTATATCCTTTTTCTTAGTATGCGGAATAGGAATATAAAAACTGCTTGGACGGCGACCTTCCGTAACTTCGTCTGTCAATCCTCGTGCATCGGCTTTAAAGTGTAGATTTGGCTCAAAATATGGCGAATTTAAGATAGGTGATTTCATTTTATTTTTATACTTATTTCTATAATTATACTCTTACGAGTCTTTTTTATCACATCACAATCTCATATTCTCTATCATATTTATCCATATAATAATGTATTGAATCAACATTTAAACTTATACCGCACTTTGACTTTTATAGGGTAATCTGCCAGAATAAGGGCATATGGATGCATTGCCAATCCCAACCTCAATTCTTAACAACTCATCTCTTCTAAAAAAATACCTAGGAAAAATACCTAAAACAAAAGGTCAATTGACCGTGCTCGCTGGAGAGAAAAAAGATTTATTTTTTATCAATCTGACTGAAGTTGGACATTTATTTCTCACGGGCTGGGTACAAAGTAGTAAAGAACAAGTCATACGAACTATTTTAACTTCTCTTGTTTTCAATTATGGCCCAAGCGAAGTTAGATTCATAGTCTATGACGATGAGGCTGATTTTGAGGATCTTACTCTCATTAATCCCTACTCTCTGACTCCTATTATTCATGATGAAGCTATTTATATGAGAGCACTGAGATGGACAATAAATGAATTACAAGAACGCCATAGACAGTTCATAGCTTCCGGTGTATCAACAATTGAAGATTACAATACTCAGTTTCAGAAAGAATATAGAGGAAAAATAAAAACAGTAATCGAACGTACAATACCTCATATTATCTTTATCATAAAGACAATCGATAGTCTTTCACATGAACATAAATCAATGATCAACGAACTTGTAAATAAGGGGTCGAAGGTGGGAATTCATCTTATCCTTGTCTCACATTCAATATTTAAACATTCATTATCTGCAGCATCTCTCTCGAATCTTCCAAATAGGATTATTTGTCCGATAACCAATGATGAAGAGGGTCTGGAGATCGGAATACCTGACGCAAAACACCTCAAGGATAATGAAATGTTTATTTTGTGTCATGGAGAAAAACCAATCAAAATAAATAGAATCGATGTCTCAAAGGAAGATGTAACCAAAATACATGAATATATAAAAAAAGAATACACAGCAATACATTACAGCGAGGAATTTATTGAGACACCAAAGACTGATAATCATACAGATTCATTATTTACTGAAGCTTTACAAATAGTTATTGAATCAGGAAAAGCATCTACCTCGTTTATTCAACGAAAACTCAAGATTGGCTATTCCCGCGCAGCAGCCCTCATTGATATGATGGAGGAGCAAGGTTATGTGGGTTCAAAAGGAAACGGAGAACCAAGAGAATTATTAAAAAAATAATATGATGAATTCATACGAACAGAATGAGCAGATTTCTCATATTTCCCGTACAATTGAACAAACGCTTGATTCGTATGGAATTAATGTACGCATTGTGGAAGTAAATAGTAATAAAGATAAGACTATACAGTTTTGTATGGAAATAAAGTCGGGCACGATAATAAGTGATATCGAAAAGTATAAACGAGAGATTGCTCTAGCCGTTGCCTCGCCGACTGGAAAAGTAATTATTGAAGCCCCTATACCGGGAAGAGCACTTGTCGGTATTACTGTACCAATAAATACATTAAATGAAAAAAAACCTGTTCACATAGAATCCAAATATCCTCATACGATTTTAGGAAAAGGTGTCAATGTGGTTGCTTCTATTTTTCAAGTAATCGCTAATATCCTCTATTTTGCTGTAGATACGCTTGAACATATGAAAGGGATTGCAAATATTTTACTGGTGATTATACTTGTTCCGACAGTTTATATTTTTCTTACTGATGGCAACTTCAATTTAAATAGGAACCTGGATTACTCATTGGTAATATTCATAGCGTGGATAGTTATGATTGGAGTAAGACAGAGAGATATAAGCAAGGAAAAAAAATAAAGAAAGAACATAAGAATGAAAATTAAAAAAATAATTCGTAAACGCTGGAAATTGTTATCAGTATTGGTTGTTTTATCCTTCCTCCTTATTTTTCGAATATTTTCTTCAAATCAAAGCAGAAAACCCAATAATATAACTACTCTTGTAAAAGAAGTAATTTCTCAAACTCAAACTACAGATTGGCTTGGCAATAGCTATGATCCAGAGAACACAGGAAAGGAATTTGAAAGTGCTTCTGAAAAAACACTCACTTCTACAGGGTGGAAAAAGCCTGAGAAACCATTCTCAATACCTCCAGATAATAATGCCATGAAAATAATGCTTAAAGAAGATTATATTGCCCCTTCTACTCCTGGTTATATCCTGGAATTATTTAAATTATCTTCTGTTGAGTCACAGCATCTCATTGATTTTAACTACGCCCCAAGAAGCCTGGTACATTTTGATGTTACAGGAGATGGAA
>Ga0172370_10006737_pt1 | contig 14322 bp, 15 predicted proteins | sample LakKiv5m_FD_114538 | JGI IMG/M metagenome (GOLD analysis project Ga0172370, IMG submission 114538) | Freshwater microbial communities from Kabuno Bay, South-Kivu, Congo - kab_022012_11.5m | ecosystem: Environmental > Aquatic > Freshwater > Lake | place: Democratic Republic of the Congo...
ACCGACGACAACGGCTGGAGAATTCAGATTGATAAATACCCAAAACTCACCGAAATTGCCGCCTGGCGCGTGGATCGTGAGCACCAGCCATGGAACGAGGTTACCCCTCCTGAACCTGGCGAAAAAGCAACTTATGGTGGTTTCTACACAAAAGACGATGTACGCGAAGTGGTGCAATATGCTGCCAAACGACACATAACTGTTGTCCCTGAAATCGAAATGCCTGGTCATTCAAGCGAAGTGCTGGCTGCTTATCCTGAACTTTCGTGTACAGGTGGAAAATTTTATGTACAACCAGGCAGTTATTGGCCAAATGTTGATATCCTCTGTGCCGGCAATGAAAAAACCTTTGAATTTATCGAAGGTGTTCTGGATGAGGTTATTGAGCTTTTCCCCAGTCAATACATCCACATTGGCGGTGATGAAGCTACCAAAACCCGTTGGGAAAAATGCCCGAAATGCCAGAAAAGAATCAAGGATGAAGGGTTGAAAAACGAACACGAATTGCAAAGCTATTTTATAAAAAGGGCTAAAAAATACCTGATTTCAAAAGGCAAACGGTTGATAGGCTGGGATGAAATTCTGGAAGGCGGACTGGCTCCTGAGGCTACGGTGATGTCGTGGCGGGGATTTGAAGGTGGAATTGAGGCGGCAAGGCAAGGCCACGATGTGGTGATGTCGCCAGGGTCGCACTGTTATTTCGATCATTACCAGGCTAACCCCGATTTTGAACCAAAGGCTATTGGCGGTTTTACTACCTTGAAAAAGGTTTATTCATTCGACCCTACCCCGCCCGAACTGAACGAAACGGAAGCCAAACATATTCTAGGTGGTCAGGGGAATGTGTGGACTGAATTTATTAAGACGCCCGAACACGCCGAATACATGGCTGTTCCCAGAATGACGGCCTTGGCAGAGGTGCTGTGGTCGCCCAAAGAATCGCTGAAATGGGAAGATTTCAGAAGCCGGCTGGAGTTTCAGCTTGACCGTTTTGATGTGATGGGTGTAAATTATTCAGAAGGTTCATACTCTGTGAATTTCGTTACAAAGTTTGATGAAGCAAGCCAGCAGTTCGAAATAACTTTTGAAACTGAGATTCTGAACGCCGACATCCGTTACACCCTCGATGGCACCGAACCTTTGGCAACCTCCACAAAATATGAAAAACCATTGAAAATCAACCAAACGACCACCATTAAAGCTGCTATTTTCACCATTGGCATCATCAACGAAACATGGTCGGAAAAAACCATTGTTTTCCACAAAGGAATCGGTGCAAAAGTGGAATATCAAGTTCCGCCCGATTCACGTTATCCCGGCCAGGGCGATAAATCGCTGGTTGACGGGTTGAAAGGAACTTTAAATCATCGCGACGGGCTTTGGCAGGGGTTTAATGGCAGCGACCTTGACATCACCCTCGATCTTGGCCAGGAAAAACCCATCAAATCAGTTGCTGCATCCTTCTACCAGAGCCAGCGCAACTGGATTTTTTTACCTCAAAGCATCGAAGTGAATGTTTCGACCGACGGCACCAACTGGGCTGGAATAAAAACCGCCGAAAACACTGAATCTCCTCAAAAAGACGGGAGTTTTACCCAAACCCTTTCAGTAAATTTCGACAGTGTAAATGCACGTTTCATAAAACTGAAAGCCAGGAATTTGGGCACTTGCCCGGCATGGCATCCAGGTGCAGGCGACAGTGCCTGGTTGTTTGTGGATGAGGTGGTGGTGGAGTGAAAATCAATTACTCCATTTTTGCACGGTTTTTAATACAGAAAAAATCGGAATAACATGCCAATCTTCATTTCAATCCTACGCGGCATCAACGTTAGCGGTCAGAAACTGATCAAGATGGAGACGCTGAAGGAATTGTATGAAAATATTGGTTTTCAAAACGTTCAAACCTACATTCAAAGTGGAAATGTTGTTTTCCGTTCTGAAAATTCTGATCCTGTCAGCCTTGAAAAAATGATTTCAGAACAAATCCTGAAATCCACAGGTTTTGAAGTTCCGGTTTTTGTTCTTGATGTGGCTGATTTGAAAGAAATTATCAACAATAATCCTTTCCTGACTGCTCCCGCAAAAGAAATTTCACACCTGCATGTCACAATTTTAAGTGCTGTTCCCGATGATGTTATTGCAGAAAAAATGAATGCGAAAAAATCACCCGGCGAGGACTTCTCCTCCATTGGCAGAGCAATTTATTTGTACTGCCCAAACGGTTATGGAAGAACGAATCTCCACAATAATTTTATTGAAAAAGCAGGTAAAGTACCAGCCACTACACGAAACTGGAAAACCATCCTTGAAATATTTAATATTGCAGAAAAATTAGAATCATAATTAAACCTCAAAGTGCATTTCGATGCACTTTGTTTTGTGATTTGCAATAATAACTGTATTTTTGCGCAAAAAAGAGCGATAAAATGCACTTTGATGAATTAATTGAAATCATTAAAAAACGAAGAGAAACACTGAGAGTAACCCAGGAAACCCTGGCAGAGCTTTCAGGCGTAAGTTTACGAACATTAAAGCAGTTTGAAAGCGGAAAAGGAAATCCTACCCTCACTACATTACAAAAAATAGCCGATGTGTTGGGATTTGAAGTGTGTCTGAAACTTAAAAATGTATCTCAAAACAAATGAGAAAAGCCAAAATACTATACAAAGATGAAGAGGCGGGAGTGCTGACACAACACGACGACGGTTCATTCACATTCCTTTACAATACAAACTGGATGGCAGACAGCAAAAAAAATAGCATCAGTCTTACATTACCTAAAAACAAACGGGAGCATCATTCAAAATTCTTGTTCCCATTTTTTTTCAACATGCTTCCTGAAGGTTCAAATAAACAAGTAGTTTGTAAACACCATGCAATTGACCCGGATGATTATTTCGGAATACTGATGACTACTGCAAAAAGTGACACTATTGGAGCGGTGAGGGTTGTAAAAATAGAAAACGAATGAGTTTACCCGAAATAAAACATTGCCCCGGAACTTTAGCTGAAGGTTTTAACACCTATAGCCGAACCTGTTTAAAAAGAATGTTTCAGGGGAAGAAGGTTCATCATTTGCTGCCTTACGATTCGCCAGCATCCAATGCTGAAACAGATGAACTTTTTGAAGAAAACCGGAAGAATTTATCAATTTCAGGAGTGCAGGAAAAATTTTCGGTATTACTCGACAAAAACAAGTTAAGGCTGACAAATGAAGGCGAGCGTGGCACATACATTTTGAAACCAGTTCCCGGAGCAGCCAGGAAACCCGATCAAATGCCTGCCAACGAGCACCTCACCATGCAAATTGCCCGTCAGGTTTATGGAATAGAAACTGCTGAAAATGCAATAGTATTTTTCAGAAATGGAGCACCTGCCTATCTTACAAAGAGATTCGATATAAAAGAAGATGGAGCTAAACTGTCGCAAGAGGATTTTGCATCATTAGCCGGAAGAACACCACAAACCCATGGTGAGCATTACAAATATCAGGGTAACTATCTGGAGCTGTTTCAATTGATGGAAGCACATTTGCCTGCCTATAAATTGGAATCACCCAAATTGCTGATAATGATTGTATTTAATTACCTGTTTTCAAATGGGGATGCTCACATAAAAAACTTTTCATTGCTGGAAACGCCAATGGGAGATTATCGGTTAAGTCCGGCTTATGACCTGCTCAACAGCCGTATTCATATCGATGACAAAGACTTTGCCCTTGAAGATGGGCTATTACCTGGAAACCTGGCTCAAGGGAAAATTAGTCAACAATTTGCCATACTTGCCCATTATGCAGGCATTAACGAAAAATTTTTCGCCAATATGATGTCATTATTGTTATCAAATTCGGAGATGGTTGAAAAAATGGTAGCCGCTTCTTTCCTCAACGAAACAACAAAAAGGAATTATTGGCAATCATATCAGGGACGTTTAAAGCAATTGTTGAAAGTGTGAGAATATGTTTGTTTGGAAGAAACAGTAAAAATATTACCCGACAAGATTCAAAAAATTTGATACTTCAAGCAAAATTTTAATAAAACAGCGCCCAAACAATGAATGATTTAACAATCAAACCATACAACAGACTTGAGGAGAGTGTGCACGCCGCCCTCGAAACCTACTCGAACGTCCATCGCGGGAGCGGTCATTTTTCGGTGGTTACAACAATCCTTTTTGAGAGAGCCCGTGAAATTGTTCTTGAATATCTAAACCTGGATAAAACGGAATACCTTGTAATATTTTCAACTCCGTTAGGAATCGAAAAACTCATAGCACAAATAAAAGGCACGGATTTTCAAGTGATTTCAAGCCAGGATCTCGGTTTGCCGCTGGCTGTAAGGGCTGTGGCTGTCAGGAAAAAAAATTTACCAAAAAGCCCACCATCTCTTACCGGTGGTGGAACAACCCGGCTTGTTTCGCCAGACTCGGTGATTTGGGCAGATGCTCCCGACCGGTTTGAACCGGGAACACCGGCCGTGATCAATATTATTGCCTTTGCCAAAGTTTTGCAACTTGCCCGGAAATATGGAAATGATGTTTTTCAAAATATTGGTGAGGTAAAGGATCCTGGAAAAGAAACTCTGCATGCCGATGATTTTGAAGGTTCAACAGGACATGAACTTTTAAGTAAACTCAGGCAAACTTTGATTGGCAAAAACACACTTGTTCCAACAATGAATGGCGAAAAGCCTTTTATCAACTTCGATAACGCTGCCAGTACCCCCACTTTTGAACCGGTTTGGAATGTTTTCAGAAAATCGTTGGTTCAGCCAACGGAAATTCAGCACAAGTTGATTGATGAAGTGAAAACCATCTGCACCCGTTTTTTAGGCGCAAGTCCGTCTGGCTACGATGTGATTTTTACTTCCAACACCACTGAAGCTATCAACCTTGCTGCTGAGGGATTGAGCTACGGAATTGATGAAGAAACGGAACCTGTTTTGGTCAGCTCGCTGCTCGAACATTCGTCCAACGATTTGCCCTGGCGAACCATGAAAGGATTTTCGGTTATCCGGCTCACAATTGACCATGAAGGTTTTTTTGATGTGAAAGAACTCGAATCGCTCTTAATTAGCTACAACAAGGAACAACAATTTGGTAAAAAGCGAATAAAAATTGTCGCCATTAGTGGCGCTTCCAATGTATTGGGGACTTTTAATAATCTTACGGAAGTAAGCAGACTAACCCACCAATATGGAGCACACCTGTTTGTGGATGCTGCCCAACTGGTTGCCCACCGCAAAATTGAAATGGAGAAAACCGGCATCGATTTCCTGGCCTTTTCGGCACACAAAGTGTATGCGCCTTTTGGGTGTGGTGTGCTGGTAGTAAAAAAAGGTCTCCTGAATTTCAGCTTTGAAAGAATGGAACAGATTAAAACCCAGGGTGAAGAAAATGTTGGCGGGATTGCAGCGTTGGGCAAAGCGCTCATTTTGTTACAAAAAATTGGTTTTGAAATTATTCAGAAAGAAGAGCAGGAACTCACTTCACTGGCCTTGAGGAAAATGTCGGCCATACCCAACCTGAAAATTTACGGAACCACCTCGCCGGACTCTCCGCAATTCGGGCAAAAGGGCGGTGTAATTCCATTTGAGATAAAAAACACCATGCCCAAAACAGTTGCCCAAAATCTTACATTGCATAACGGAATCGGGGTTCGTTATGGTTGCCATTGTTCACACATTCTCGTAAAGCACATTTTGAATATTGGCCCATTCATCCAGCGTTTGCAAAATGTGCTGCTCACCGTATTCCCAACATTGCAGTTGCAAGGGGTTGTAAGAATCAGTTTTGGAATAGAAAACACGCCTGAAGAAGTTGAAACTTTCATTCATACACTCGAAAATTTTGCAAAAAAGCCTGGCAATAAACAAAACAGCATTGATGCTAAAAACTTTGCCCTGTCTAAAGCGGAAGCCAAAAAGCAAATGGATGCTTTCGCACGAAATGCGATCGACAAAATATTTTAAACATGAAAGAAAATGCCGGAAAAATAATTGGAGTTGACCAGGATGTTTTCTTACGGGAGTTAACCCACAACGACATTCCAAAGCTTACCGAATATGCCAACAATCCAAAAATAAGCATCAATCTCCGGGATGGTTTTCCCAATCCTTACACCATTGATGACGCCAAAGGATTTATTGAAATGGCAAACTTCGAGGATCCAAAAACCATATTTGCCATCGAATACCAGGGAAATTATGTTGGGAATATCAGTTTAATGGTTGGAACAGATGTTTGATGAAATAAGGTATGCAAAGATTAAAGAGTAATTTTGATATAATTTTGCAAAAAAGGGAAAAGTTTTCGGGTAGCTGTTTTACAAAAGAAAACAACGGGAACAAATCTTTGAAGACCCTGGAATCTTCCTGGTTAGAAATGAATGGTTGAAAATATTAAACATTAGAATATGAGTCTGAATGCATTAAATACAATGGAAGTAATTGAAGTTATGGAAAACTTCATAGCGAGGATTCGCCCTGATGAAGAAATGAGAAAGAAGATAGATTTTTCATACAGGATTGATAATCAAAGTATTATTATATTCGAAATTCACCCGCACTTTAAGGATAAAACGCGGAAAATCGAGTCCCCGGTAGCGAAAACAACATTCGTAAAAGCAGCCAATCACTGGAAAGTTTTTTGGCTAAGGGCAAATTTAAAATGGTACCCCCTGGAACCATTTCCAACAGTGGAAACGTTGGAAGACTTTGTTAAACTTGTTGAAGAAGATAAGTTTGGTTGTTTTTGGGGATAATATTTTCCACAAATTTGTCATTCTCTGAATTTTTTCCCTCAAAAAATTCTGATTACATTTATTTTGATAATTATGATTCAATAAATGAACCATTAAATTTTCCAATTAATGCTGAACTTGCTTTAACGCTTCCGGGTCGTGTTTGTGTTTAAAAAGAAGCAGAAAAGCGACAGCAATTACCAACGAATAGGCTGCAAAGGCAAGCCAGATTCCCTGCCATTCAAACTGCCCATCACCACCGGTAAAATATTCATCAATCACAATTCCGCTGATGCGGCTGCCCAGGAAAGCTCCAAAGCCGTTAGTCATCATCATAAACAAACCCTGCGCACTTGCCCGTATGGTTGGGCTACTTTGCGTTTCGACAAACAGCGAACCTGAGATGTTGAAAAAGTCGAAAGCCATTCCATAAATAATGCATGACAAAATGATCATCCAAAGACCGGATGCCGGGTCACCATAAGCAAACAGACCAAACCGGAGAACCCACGCAATCATGCTGAAAAGCATTACCTTTTTTATTCCAAACTTTCGAAGGAAAAACGGGATGGTGAGGATGAAAAGGGTTTCGGATATTTGTGAAATCGACATGATGATGGCCGGATATTTCACCGCAATCAAATCTTTAAACATGTCAATTTTAGCAAAATCGTGCAGGAATGTGTCGCCGTATGCATTGGTGAGTTGCAACGAAGCTCCCAACAGCATTGCGAAAATGAAAAACAACGCCATTTTGGTATTTTTAAAAAGAGCAAATGCGTTTAAACCCAGGGCTTCAACGAATGTCCTTTTGTGACCGTGCGCCAATGGTGGGCATTTGGGCAGGGTAAATGAGTAAATTCCCAAAAACAATGCTGCACCGGAAGCCAGGTAAAACTGCGCCGCTGATTTTTCAAACCCTGTTAAACTTACAACCCACAATGCGACAATAAACCCGATGGTTCCCCAAACCCTGATTGGCGGGTATTCTTTAATAATATCCAACCCTTTGCCTTTCAATGCAGAATAAGCAATGGTTATCGAAAGGGCGATGGTGGGCATGTAAAATACCATGTTTATCAGCATAATCCAGAACATCATCGAAGGATTGTCAACTGTGGGAACAAGAAACAGGATAATGCCACCCATAATATGGAAAAAACCATACAACCTTTCAGCATTTACCCATCGGTCGGCAATGATTCCGGCAATAGCCGGCATAAAAAGGGAGGCGATGCCCATTGTTGAAAAAATAGCACCAAAATCGGTTCCCGACCATTGTTTGGTCTGAAACCAATAAGCACCAATTGTTAACAGCCACGAACCCCACACGAAAAACTGCAGGAAATTCATTACGATTAGACGGCTTTTAATACCCATAATTTTCATTTCTTTTAAAATTATTGATGATTGATGTCGGTGAGAGAGAATCACAGAAATCCCGATGGTTATGATTTTTATTTTTTGCTCCTGCGCTTTATTTCATCCCTGATTGTGGAGGCTTTCTCGTATTCTTCGTTTTCGACGGCTTTTTGGATCAAGTCCTGTAATTCTTTAAGGGTGTAGTGCTCGTAAGGATTTTCGTTGGTATCGGCAGGGAAAAGATCGTCTTCACCGGCTTCTGAAGGAACTTTATCGTCCTGAATCACAATACCGGCGGCTGACATTATACTTTCATAGGTATAAATCGGACAATTAAAACGGATAGCAATGGCAACAGCATCAGAGGTACGAGAGTCAATCTCGATGAGATGCTTTCCATTATCACAAACCAGTTGGGCATAAAAGACACCTTCAAAAAACTTGTTGATGATAACTTCGGTAACTGTAATATTAAACGCGATAGCGACGCTTTTCAACAGGTCATGAGTGAGTGGCCGTGCAGGTTTCATTTTTTCAAGCTCGATGGCAATGGCCTGAGCTTCAAATCCGCCAATGATGATTGGTAACCTGCGTTTTCCCTCCACTTCGCCTAAAATCAAGGCATAAGCGCCGCTTTGCGACTGGCTGTAAGACATTCCTAATATTTCAAGTCTGATTTTCTCCATGAGTTTTTCTCTCTTTTGAAAGTAATTCGCAAACGAAAGTATAAAATTATCATTAAAAAACGGCTTTAGGCTACCGAATTTGTTAAAAATTGAACTTTAATGAATTTTTTGAGAATATTAAATCCTATTGTTAAAACTCAATTATTACAGGATTGTTCAAAATCCATCATTGATCTGCCAGGTTCCAGAGGGTTAGAATAGTGAGAGTTTCACGTATTTTTTGGGGTTGAGGCGGATATCTTCCAACAAAAGGTTGAGACTGCTCATCGAATTATTGAGTTCCAGGTAAAGACTATCGTTGGTAATTAACTGACCCATTGTTCCTTCGCCGCTGTTTATCTTTTCAGAAATGGCTTTCAGGTTGTTGATAGCCTCGTTGGCATCGCGAAGGGTTTGTGGAATATCGGCTTCATTAAGAGAATCGCTGAGAGCGGCGAAATTTCCAAGTATTTTGTTTATGTTCTCATTGTTTTCCTTCAGGTTACGTGAAATCGACTCAATGTTTATCATGATGTTTTGAACCCGGGTCTTCCCTGAAATCAAAATTGTATCGATGTTTGAGGAGGCGTTTTCGAGGTTGCCCAGGGTGTTGCGGATGTTTTCGAGCGAAAAAGCCAGGCTTTGGCGGGTATTTTCGTTAAATATGCCCTGGATAACCATCATTACCGAGTCCACCGAATTGATGAGGACAAGTGCTTTTTTCTTCAAGGGCTCTACCTGTTCACTGAGCTGATCTTTGAGGCTGCTCTCCATTTCCGACCTCAGGGTATCGCCCGATTCCACCAATTCTTCGGAATCGCCCAGAATGATTTCAACCGCTTTGCTGCCCAACAGGTCGGTAGCGTAAATACGGGCCACAGAGTTACGGGGTATCCTGATTTTGCTTTTGATGTAAAACTCTGCCACAATTTTTGAAGATCCTTCCATAAAATCCATATCGCTTACCTGACCAATGTTCAGGCCGTTAACCTTAACTTTATTTGCTTTCTCGAGGCCGTCAACCTTATCATAAACAGCATAAAGCACCCTTTTACCTGAAAAAAGGCTTGTACCTTTTAAGAAATTAAAACCCCAGATAAAAACGGCGATTGAAGCCAGAAAAACCAATCCAACTTTAATTTCACGAGTGATTTTCACAATTCTGAATTTTGGTTATCAAATATACTCTGTTTTCCCCAAATATTCATCATGGGGAGGTTACGATGGTATTATCCTCGTTGAATCCCACAATTTTGCAGTTTTTCAGATAACGTTTTTTTATCCTTTTCATTTTCTTTGCCTCCTCAAGCTTCTGGCTGATTTCGTCCATTGAGTTGGCAATTCCGAAAGCATAATGATATTCATTGTTATCAAAATACACTTTCAGGTCGTCCAATCCTCTGAATTTTTTGCTGTGTAAAGGCTGAAATTCTTTAAAGGTGGCAAAATGAATGCGGTAAGTTATTGTTGGTTCATGCGCAGGATATACTGTTTTACTATCTTCAGGCAATTCTTTCAAGTGGAAGGCCAGGAATTCGCAAGCCTGTTTGTATTCTTTGAATGCCTCATAAATTGCCTGAGCAATCTTTTCCTGATTCCCTGATTCCATAAGGAATTTTTCTTCCTCCGGGTTGCTGAGAAAGCCCGTTTCGACCAACACTCCTGGCATGGTGGTAAGATAGAGAACCATGAAACCCGCCTGTTTTACGCCCCGATTATTAATTCCCGCTACTGAATGTAGTTTCTCCTGCACTTTGAATGCAAAATCAAGGCTTTTGGTGAGTCCGGCGCATTGAGCCATGTTGAGGACGATGTAATCTTCGTCCAGGTTTGGATTGAACCCATCGTACTGCTGGAAATAATTATTTTCCATCAAAATGGCTGAGTTTTCACTTTTTGCCACCTCCAGGTTTTCCTGGGTTTTGTGCAGACCCATCACATAAGTTTCGGCGCCTGATGGTTTGGGTGTATTAATTGAATTACAATGAATTGAAATAAAAAGATCGGCCTTATTTTCGTTGGCAATGTTGGCCCTCTTATGCAATTCAACAAATTGGTCTTCCGTGCGCGTTAAAATCACTTCAACATCGTCAAAGTTAGCTTTGATAAGGGTTTCGGTTTTTAAAGCGACAGCAAGTGTAATCTCCTTTTCGTTTGAATAGTGGCCAACGGCGCCATAATCGAACCCTCCATGCCCTGCATCAATCACAATTTTATCAACGCTGGGAAGTCGGGCACTATTCTGGCCTGAAATCCCTGACAGAAATTGTGTAATTAAAAGATAAACAAGAAAAATGATTCTGTATCGTTTCATCATTCTGAGTATAAAAATAGCATAGCTATCTCAAAAATATTTAAACATTTAGCCACAGCAAAATTAAAGGAAAATGATAAGCGGGTAATATTATCACATTTGCAATTTCATTTTCTTTGCATATTATTATAAAAATTGAAAATCAGCATTCAGATTTGAATATTCCAGCTTCATCAAAACAACCTGATAATCCCGATTCTGGCTATTTTTGCCAGCCAAAGGTGATTTCTGTTTTGCAGGATAATGCTGCTTTATTGTTTAGAATATTCATGATCTTCCTTCTCTTTCTGGCGATAAATCCCGTAACCTTAAAATCCCAGAACGAAAATCCGGATGAAGTCAGTGATAAAATAGCAAAGATACCTGTGGCATCCATTATTACTGACTCACTTACAGCTATTTCCGATACAATACGCCCTGAAGCAGATACCCTGAAAAAGAAATCATCCATCGGACTTGAAACACAGGTAAAATATAAATCGTTCGAGAAAATCCATTACGACATCCGTAACAAGAAGGTTTTTCTTTACAAAAATGCTGAGATTGAATATGGCAAAATCACACTGAAAGCCGATTACATCGAAATTAATTTTGTTAAAAACCAGGTTTTTGCCAAGGGAATGCCCGATTCAACGGGGAAAATTGTTGGTGAACCGGTGTTTACCGAAAGCGGACAGGAATTTCAGTCGGAAGAAATGACCTATAATTTTAACACCAAGCAGGGATTGATCCGGAATGTGATTACAAAGGACGGCGAAGGCTACCTTCACGGCGAAAAAATCAAGAAAATGGCTGACGACCGCATCAACATTTATCATGGGAAATACACGACCTGCGATCAAAAAGTACCTCATTACGAATTTCGTTATTCGCGGGCACAGGTAATACCGAACAATAAGATCGTCTCTGGTCCGGCTTACATGGTAATTGAGGGTGTCCCTGTGCCGTTAGCTTTGCCATTCGGGCTTTTTCCCAACAAGGATGGCCGGCGATCCGGCATTTTGATCCCTTCTTTTGGTGAAACAGCCAACCGCGGTTTTTACCTTGAACGAGGAGGTTATTACTGGAGTATAAACGAACACATGGATTTTACAGTTACCGGCGACATCTTTTCCAATGGGAGCTGGGCCTTGAGGCCAACCTTACGCTACACAAAAAGGTATAAATACAACGGGAATTTCGATCTCAGCTATGGGAAAAACATTGTTGGCGACCGCGATGATCCCAACAATGAAGTGAAAAAAGACTACTCAATCCGATGGTCGCATCAGCAGGATTCCAAGGCGAGACCCAACAGCAGGTTTTCGGCCAGTGTTAACATTGTGAGCAGTTCGTTTAATCAGTACAATCTTTCGAGTAACGAGTCCTACCTGTCGAATACATTCCAATCGAGCATATCCTACCAGACCAATTTCAACAACAACCTGTTTTTATCAGTCAACGCCACGCATCAGCAAAATACTATCGACGGATCGATGAACATCACCCTTCCCAGCTTAACCTTTAACACCAAACAATTTTACCCTCTGCGGCGACAAAATCCCACCGGAAAAGAGCGCTGGTACGAAAACATCAACATCAAGTACTCGACCGTAGCCGAAAACAGAATTTCCACCTACGACTCACTGTTTTTTACCCCCGGATGGACTGAAGATTTCAGATACGGGATGAAACATACCATTCCTTTGAGTAGTTCTGTTAAGGTGCTCAAATATTTTACCCTGACCAACTCCATCAGTTTTACTGAAAAATGGTATCCCTCCACCACCAGTAAATATTGGGTAAACGACACGATTTTCACTGAAACCGACACCATTGTAGGTTATGTTGAAACCGACACTGTGCAGGGATTTGCTGCTGCGCATGAATTTTCCTACAATGCATCACTCAATACGCGACTTTATGGGATGTATCAGTTTAGGAATTTCCCGGTAACAGCCATCCGACATGTTATTACACCGAGTGTTTCGTTTAATTACCGCCCTGATTTTGGAAGTGATTTTTGGGGATATTATGATGAATACCAATACAATGATGAAGGTTTGATGAAAAGGTATTCCAAATTTGAAGGTTCGCTCTATGGAGGGCCGCCCGACGGAAAATCGGGAAGGATAAGTTTTTCGTTGGCCAATAATCTTGAAATGAAGGTACGGTCGAAGAATGACACCATAACTGGGACCAAAAAAGTAGTGCTCATAGATAATTTCAACCTTGGAACAGGCTACGACCTGGCAAAAGATTCACTTAACTGGTCGCCACTTTCGATGAGTGGCCGTACAACACTTTTCAAAAAACTAAACGTCACCTATTCAAGTTCATGGGACCCTTATGCTGTAGATTCCGCAGGAAGACTCATCAATAAATTTGAATGGACAGTAAACAAGAAAATGTTCAGAATGACCAGCACTTCCTGGAATTTCAGTCTGAGTTACAGGCTGAGTTCGGCTGATTTCAAGAAAAATAAAGATAAGACTCCTGATGTAGCCTCCGATCCAGATTTTATTCAAAAATACTCGGAACAGGAGCGCAACGATGTGCTTCAGAAACCCGATCAATACGTTGACTGGAACAATCCCTGGAGCCTGTCGCTGTCGTACAGCCTTGTATTTTCAAACAATCCCCGTTACGTCAATTACATGCAGGAAGATAACCGTAACAGGGTTCAAACCATCGGCATCACAGGCGATATCAACATTACACCAAAATGGAAAGTACTTTTCAGAACCGGATACGATTTCGAGAGTAAGAAAATTTCGTTTACATCACTTGATATTTACCGTGATCTGCATTGCTGGGAAATGCGGTTCAACTGGGTTCCGATTGGATTCCGAAAAAGCTGGAGTTTCACGATCAACGTAAAATCATCCATTTTAAAAGACCTGAAATATGACCGGAAGAAGGATTTCAGGGATTCTTATTAAGGAAGTCGAGAGTCGTAAGTCAAAAGTCAAAAGTCGTAAGTCAAAAGTCGTAAGTCAAAAGTCGGCATTGGGCAGTCAGTAGTAGGTAGTCGGAAGTCATAACTCAAAAGTTGTGAGTCGCAACCAGGTAATATTATTAGCAATTCTGTGCCATGAAACTCCTGGCGGACCATTGTATTTAAAAGCGCAACAGAATTTGAGATTATTTGAAAACAGAATTATTTCTTCTTTTAAGCAAGGTTTTTTCGTTTAATGAAAAAAAATCAAACCAGGTGAGAAGGTCGGAAAATTGGAGTACATCCCAAATTACTCATTCATACC
>Ga0172370_10006738_pt1 | contig 14322 bp, 10 predicted proteins | sample LakKiv5m_FD_114538 | JGI IMG/M metagenome (GOLD analysis project Ga0172370, IMG submission 114538) | Freshwater microbial communities from Kabuno Bay, South-Kivu, Congo - kab_022012_11.5m | ecosystem: Environmental > Aquatic > Freshwater > Lake | place: Democratic Republic of the Congo...
CCGGGTGTGTCGCTCGCGGCAATTCGGCGGACGCGGCGCAACACCATCACCACGGTTGAGAATCTGGCGCTCCGACCTACTCCTGCCCCACCGACCCCAAGAGACGAATCGTCACGGGTCCGGAGGCTGCCTGCCGAGCGAGCCGCTTGTCGGCCGTCCAGAGTTCGGCGTCAAGATGCTCGGCCGCGGCTACGTACTGCGCGTCGTAGGCGGCGCTCAGCCCGAGTCGATCAGCCAGCCGCAGCGCGTGGCGAAGGAGCACGGTGCTGTGTTCGTAACGAATGGGGAGGGATAGGGCGGCATCAAGGACGAGGTCGGCCGAGTCGAGGCTGAGAAACCCCGCGCGATGATAGCGGTGGAGTGCGTTTGTCACCTCGTATCCCAGAAGGACAGGCGCGTGCACAGCGACCCCGGCCGTGGCCCAGTCGTCCCACAAGCGCCAGACCTCCGCGTCATTCGGCCCGAGGAACAAGCGCATTACGAGACTCGCGTCAACGCAGACCGTCATACTGCTCATTCCGTTCTGCTCGCTGGTCCCTCAGCACGTCCTCCGGGGCCGGCAGTTCACGTCCCGCGATCTCGGTGCGAACGCGCTCCCGCGCCTGCTGCACGCGCCCCCGCCACTCACTGTCTTCCGCAGCCCCCGCAAGCTGCTCGTACGTGCGCACGGACAACACGACGACTTGAGGACGCCCGCCCCGCTCCACGAGGACGGATTCCCGCCCCTCGGATACCCGCCGAAGCAACTCTCCAAAGTGAAGTTTTGCCTCGGTCGCGCTCATGACTGTGTGCATCGCAGCCTCGTTGTTGTTCGAACTATCGATCGATCATTACGATAGCACCGTCTACATGTGGGTGTAAGCCTGCTCTTAGCCCAACCAGAACTTGAGAACTTGGCCCGGCTGGGCAATCGAAGCGCGGCGGCGCGACGCAGGCCGATGGTGGCGGCCGTCGTAGCCCATGGTCCGATCCAGCCCGCAATGAAGTGAGTTCCCAAGACAACGAGCCGGCTACCCGCCTTCAACAGGTAGAATGCACCGTATGACCCGCCCGTTTCGACTGCAGGCTGTATTGTTCGACTTCGACGGTACCCTCACCGGGCCGGGCGCCATCGACTTCGAGGCCATCCGGCGGGCGATCGGCTGCCCGCCTGGCACGCCCATCTTGGAGTTCGTCGCCGCGCAGACGGACGCGGCCCGGCGGGCTGAGCTGTACTCCGTCCTCGAGGGCTTCGAACTCGCGGCTGCCGCGGTCTCGCAGCCGAACCTCGGAGCGGTGCAGGCCGTGCGTGGACTGAAGCCACTGGGTCTGCCCGTGGGTGTTATCAGCCGGAACGGCCTGGCTTCGATCGAGCGCGCACTTGAGAACTTCGCCGATCTCGGTCCGGACGACTTCGACGTCATCGTGTCGCACGATCTGCCGCTGGCTCCCAAACCTGCACCCGACACCGTGCTCTGGGCCGCCGACCGTCTAGGGGTCGATCCGGCCGGATGTCTGGTGGTGGGCGATTTCGGCTTCGACGTGATGGCCGGAAGAGCTGCCGGAGCGGTGACTGTGCTGGTGCGCAACCATTCCTCGCCTGCTGAGGGTGTCGTGGGTGGTTCCTTCGCCGACTGGGCCCGGGATGCCGACTTCGTGATAGACGATCTCACCCAGCTCGACGAGGTCGTGCGGCTTGGTCTGCCACTGCCTACGGGAAAGTTCCCCAACGATCTGCTCGGTCGCTTCCTCGCCGACCTCATCACGGAAGATCCCGCCCTCTTCGTACGCCCGCGCGTCGGCGAAGATGTGGCCGTGGTGGACCTGTCCGCCGCGCGCGTGCCACGGGGCGCCGCGGGCATGGCCGTCGCTGTCGGACCGGCATCGCCCGATCTCGGCCTCTTGGTTCTCAAGTCGGACCCCATAACCTTCGCCACCGATTCTCCGGGCCGGTACGCCGTGTTGGTCAACGCCAACGACGTAGCCACTTCAGGGGCGACACCGCGATGGCTGCTGGCCACGTGCCTCTTCCCGGCGAACTCCACTCCGTCGGAGATCCTGTCCACGCTTGCCGAGTTGCGTGACGCCTGTGCCGAATGGGGCATCACCTTGTGTGGCGGGCATACCGAGATCACCGATGCGGTCAAGCATGCGGTCGTCGTGGGAGCGCTGGTTGGGACTGTCGCCCGCGGCGGGCTCATCGACAAGCACTCCATGCGTGAGGGCGATCGCCTTGTGCTGACGAAGCGCCTTGCTGTGGAGGGTACGGCGCTCATCGCTCGGGAGTTAGGCCCGCGTCTGTTCGACCTGGGTATGACCGCGGAGGAGATCGATCGCTGCCGGGCGTTCCTCTCACAGGTCAGCATCTTGCCGGAGGCGCGCGTGGCGGCGGCGTCGGGAGTGGTCACCGCACTCCACGATGTCACCGAGGGTGGTCTGGCCACGGCGCTCGAGGAGGTCGGCCTGGCGGGCGGCCATCGCATCCGCGCGCAGCTGGACTGCATTCCCGTGTTCCCCGAGACCCGGAAGGTGTGCGGGCTGCTGGGGATCGACCCCCTGGGCCTCATCGGCTCGGGCAGCCTGCTCATCGCCTGCCGTGCCGCCGGCGCCGCCACCCTGGTCGCTCAGTTGACCGCCGAAGGCATCGAAGCCACCGACATCGGGGAGGTGTTGGAACCGGCCGTGCCCGGGGATACGATCGTCGAGGGCGTGCGCTCCGGCGCACCGGCGGAATGGCCGCGGTTCGCCGTCGACGAAGTCGCCCGTCTGTTCTAGCCGCCGCGGCGGATCGTGACGCGAACGGCCACGGGGGAGACGCCGGAGAGCCCATGAACGCGCTGACCGAGTTCTCTCCGCCCGTACGGACCTGGTTCGCCGCCACGTTCGGTGATCCGACACCTGCGCAGGCCCAGGGATGGTCGCCCATCCAGCGTGGCGAGCATACGCTGATCCTCGCGCCCACCGGATCGGGCAAGACCCTGACCGCGTTCCTATGGGGCATCGACGACCTCTATCGCGAGTTGGCCGGCGCGGCCGCCGGTCCGCCCGGTGTCCGCCTGGTCTACATCTCTCCGCTGAAAGCCTTGAACAACGACATCCAGCGCAATCTGCGCGTACCGCTCGCCGGCGTGCGGGCCGCCGCTGCGGCGGCGGGCCTGGAGTGGCCGGAAATACGCGTCGCCGTCCGCTCCGGTGACACCCCGCAACGAGAGCGACGGGCGCTACTGGCCCGACCGCCGCACCTCCTCATCACCACGCCCGAGTCGTTCTATCTGATGCTCACGAGTCCGCGGGCCCGGGAGATGTTCGCGCCGGTGCGCACGGTGATCGTCGACGAGATCCACACGCTGGCGGGGAACAAGCGGGGAGTCCATCTCTCGGTGAGTCTCGAGCGGCTGCGGGAGCTGACCGCGACGCCGATCCAGCGGATCGGGCTGTCTGCGACCATCAGGCCATTGGAGGAGGTGGCCCGGTTCTTGGGTGGAGCGGAGTGGGCGTCCGGCGGTCTCGCGGCACGCCCGGTAACCATCGTCGATGCGGGTCACCAGAAGCCTCTCGATCTGCGGGTCGAGACCCTCACCGAGGACTACCGCGGGTTACCCGGGGGTTCGGTCTGGCCGGTGGTGATCCCGCGGGTACTCGACCTGATCCGGCAGCACCGCACCACTCTGGTGTTCACCAACAACCGCCGGCTGGCCGAGCGCACCGCCGACCGGTTGAACGAGCAGGCTGCCGCCGAAGCCCGGGACGAGATCTCCGATCTGCCCCCGTTTCGGGCCCACCACGGCAGCATGGCCCGCGACGCGCGCCTGGAGATGGAGCGCGATCTCAAGGCGGGCAGGACGCGCGCCTTGGTAGGCACTTCGTCGCTTGAGCTGGGCATCGACATCGGCACGGTCGATCTCGTGGTGCAGCTGCAGTCCCCGTCCTCGGTGGCGCAGGGTCTGCAACGGGTGGGCCGCTCGGGCCACGTGGTGGGCCAGACCAGCAAGGGCCGGATCTTCCCCACCCATAGGGAGGATCTCGTACAGGCGGCGGTCGTGGCTCGGGGGATGATCGCGGGGGACGTGGAGGCAGTGGTGACGCCGCTCAATCCGCTCGACGTGCTTGCCCAACAAGTGGTGGCGGCCGTGGCCGTTGAAGACCGGCGGGTGGACGATCTCTTCCGTCTCGTCCGCCGGGCATACGCGTATCGGGACCTGACGCCGCGCGCGTTTCGAGCAGTGCTCGACATGGTCTCGGGGCGGTTTCCCAGCTCGGCCCATCGGGAGTTGCGCCCGCGTCTGGCGTGGGACCGGGTGAACGATCGCCTCACCGCGCTGCCCGGTTCGCGCCTTTTGGCGCTGACGAACGGGGGCACCATCCCCGACCGGGGCCTGTTCGGCGCCTACCTGCCCGACGGCAAGACCCGCGTCGGCGAACTTGACGAGGAGTTCGTCTTCGAAAGCCGCACCGGCGACACGTTCATCCTGGGGTCGCAGGTCTGGCGGATCTTGGAGATCACCGACGATCGCGTGCTGGTGGGGGAAGCCCCGGGAGCCCTGCCCCGCATGCCGTTCTGGCACGGCGATCTGCCCTGGCGCCCGTTCGAGCTGGGGAAGCGGGTCGGGGAGTTCCGACGGACGTTGGCCGAGAGGCTGGAGCGGATGGCGGTGGAATTGACAGCGAGATCGTCTGACCTCGCCGCAGGTGTCGACGCTGTCGCCGGCGGCGCGTCACCGGCCCGGCAGGGCCCTCCGAGCCCGCCCGCCGACGGTCCGACAAGCCTCAGTCTGTTGTTGGACGAGGAGTGGAACCATCCCCGCCTAAGGGAAGAGTTGTCGTGGCTCGCGAGCACATGTGCCCTCGACGGACCCTCGGCGCGGCAGATACTCGGCTATATGGCGTCGCAGCTCGATCGGGGTGGGGAGGTGGCCACCGACCGCACCGTCGTGGTAGAGGTGTTCGACGACGCCATCGGCGATCCGCGCATGGTGGTGCATTCCGTCTTCGGTGGGCGGGTGAACGGCGCGTGGGGGATGGTCCTGGCGGGGACACTGCGCGAACGGACCGGCGTGGAGGTGGAGATGCAGGCCGGCGACGACGGCATCCTGATGCGCTTCCCCGATGCCGACGCTGAATTCCCCCTCGATCTGATCGCGGGCATGGGACCGGCAGAGGCGAGACGGCGACTCCTGGCCGAGTTGCCGGATTCCGCGGTGTTCGGGGCCCAATTCCGCATGAACGCGGCTCGGGCCTTGCTGCTGCCCGGTCTGCGGGGCGGCAAACGCACGCCCTTCTGGCTACAGAGGCTGCGCGCCCGCGACCTGCTGCAGCTGGTGCGGCGGTATCCCGATTTCCCACTGCTGGCCGAGACCTACCGCGATTGCCTGGAAGATGTGATGGATGTTCCCGCGCTGGAACGTGTGCTGGACGCCGTCGAGAAGGGCGAGATCCGGGTTGTGACGGTGGAATCGCTGGTGCCGTCGCCGGTGGCGCAAAGCCTGTTACGGCAGTTCGCCGACATCCACCTCTACGACGCCGATACCCCCAAGGCCGAGCGCAGCCTGGCGGCGATGGCGGTCAACCCGGAGCTGCTGCAGGACCTGCTGCGCGACGTGCGTCTGGACGAGGTGCTTAAACCTGAGGCTCTGGTGGAGGTGAAGGATCGGTTGCAGCGCACTGCACCCGGTGGACGGGCGCGCACGGTGGAGGAGCTGGCCCTCCTGCTGGAGGAGCTGGGCGATCTGACCACCACGGAGGCGGCCGCCCGGTGTGTCGTCGCTCCCGATCCCTGGCTGGCGGAACTCGAGGTCCAGGGCCGGATCGCCAGGATCGAGGTGCCCACCTCGGCCGGGATCGAGGAGCGCTGGGTGTGGGGTGAATGGAGGGAGGACTACCGGCAGGCTTTGGGCGGGGGCGTCGAGCCCGGCGCTCAACGTCGCGCCCCCAACCACTATGACACGTCGGCCTCACGTGGCGCCATGCGCCGCATCCTCGAGCGATACCTGACCCGTTCGGGGCCGGTGACGGCTGAGCAACTCGGTCGGCGGTACGGTTTCCCGCCACAAGCGCTCCGGGACGAGCTTCAACTGTTGGTTGATGAACGGCGCCTGGCCGAAGGGCAGTTCACCCCGAGGCGCGGACCGGCCCAACCCACCGGCGACGCCACGCCGGCCGGGCCGACGGCGGCGGGCGGCCGCGGCGTTCCATCTCCGGATCCAGCCCCCACCGAGTATGTCGACGTGCACGTGCTCGAACAAGTCCACCGTCACACGATGGGCGCCCTACGCCGCGAGGTGAGGTCCGTTGACCTTGCCGCCTATGCGGACTTCCTCGTGGCCTGGCAGCACCTGTCTGCGGACCATCGGGCGGAGGGTGAGGGAGGTCTACGACGGGTTCTGGCTCAGCTGCGTGCGGCCCCGGTCGTGGGTCTCGTGTGGGAGCGTGACGTGCTGCCGCTCCGGCTGTGGGATTTCGACCCCGCCGTACTCGAAGCGCTCTGTCGGAGTGGCGACCTGGTGTGGATCGTTGCGGGGGAGAAGGATCCACGCAGGGCGCGGGTACGATTCCTCTTCCGTGGGGAGGGAGCGGCGTTCCTGGAGCCTGTCGTGACGGAGGAGTCCGGTCCGACAGCCTCGGCACAGGCAGTCTACGACCTGCTGCGGACGGAGGGGGCGCTATTCACATCCGACCTCCGTGGCGGGGTCGCCCTCGACCCGGGCGCCCTGGAATCCGCCTTGGTCGAGTTGGTACTGGCCGGCCTGGTGACCAACGACAGCCTCTCCGTGCTGCGGCGGCTTGCAGACTGGGCTCCGGTCGCCCACGGCACGGGTCGCCCAGTCGAGTCCGGCCTGCAGGCCGATCTCGCCCGTCGCCTCGCCGAGCGCGGGCTCGGCGCGGGCACCACCCGGCGGCTGAGAAGCCGCCTCTCGGAGTCGTCGTCGTACCCGCGTGTGCACCCGCACGGCCTGCAGCGGCCGTCGCGAGGTACGCAGCGGGCGGCGTCGCGCCGGGTGCGCGAGAGATTGGCAATGAGCACCGGCGGTTCTGCCGTCGGGCCGGCTGAACTCACCACCGACGGCCGTTGGGGCCTTGTTGACCGTGCGGGGATCATGGGACCTCCGTTGTCGCCGGACGAACGCTCGCTGCGGCAGGCCCGTCAATTGCTGTTGCGGCACGGCGTGGTCACTCGGGCCTGTCTCGACAAAGAGGAGGGTCCGTGGGAATGGACCGCGATCCACCGTCAGCTGGTGCGCATGGAGTTGCGGGCCGAAGTCCGGCGGGGCTACTTCGTGCAAGGACTTCCCGGGGTGCAGTTCTCGCTTCCGGAGGCGGTCGAGTTCCTGCGGGAGACGGGGGGCCGGGGGGCGTCAGAGACGGGCCTCGCCGGCGGGCAGGGGTCCGTCGTAGTCATGAACGCCTGCGACCCGGCGAACATCTGGGGGTCGGCCTCGATTTCCGCCGGCGCCGGGCGGGGTGCCGACTCCGGTGGCTCGACGACGTCGCCGCAGGGCCCGCTTACCTTCGCGCGGGTGCCGACTACCTGGCTGGTGCAGCACCGAGGTCTCCCCGTGCTCGTCGCCGAGGATACCGCCGCCCGCATCCGGGTAGCGCCGGGCGCCGATGACACTCTCGTTCGCGCTGCACTCGCGGCGCTCGTCGGCCACCTGAGTGGGTTCGAGAGCACACTGAGCGTCGTTTCCTGGGACGGCGTCCGGGTGCTGGAGAGCAGCGGGGCGACGTTGCTCGAATCGGTAGGCTTCTATCCAGACCATCCCCGCATGACCTGGGAGCGTGCAGGTTATGACACAAGATCATAAATGTGACACAATGGTAGAAAGTGCACGCGACGAAGGGTCGATGCAGTGCGCACCATGTCTATCAGAGAACTGCGAAGCGCGCTCTCCTCGATCGGCGAGATCGTCGAAAAGGACGGTGACGTCGTGGTCACCCGCCATGGGCGGCCCGTAGTGAGACTGGTCCCCGTGAATCCGACCCGTTCCGTTCCTAGTCACGCCGATCTACGCGCTGCCATGCCCTATATGGCCGTTCCCAGCGCGGACCTCATCAGAGCCGATAGGGGCCGGGGGTAGATGCCGCGGGCATCTACATCGACACCAGCGCGCTCGCAAAGTGGTATCTCAACGAGGCCCGGTCCGAGGAGGTCGACGACTTCCTCAGGGGCGCGTGCCCGGTCTCTATCAGTCTGCTCACCAAGGTGGAGATGCGATCGTTGATGGCAAGGCGGTTTCGGGAGCTAGATCTGGATGCGAAGACCCAAGGCAAGGTTCTCGCGACGTTCGAGGGAGACATCGCGCTGGGTCATCTCGTGTTGCTGCCGCATACCGTTGAGTCCTTCCTCACGGCAGAGTCGTTACTCGGGGCCTATCCCGACATTCCGCTCCGGTCTCTGGACGCTCTTCACCTGGGCGTCATGCGCTCGGCCGGTATCGAGGTGTTGGCCACCGCAGATCGAGTCATGGCACAGGCCGCCGCCGCGCTGGGGATGGAGTGCCGGGTCTTCTACTAGCCCCGCTCGCCTGTTACTGGCTCGGCCGCTCGGAACTCCATCAGGGGGTTTCGGCCGAGAACGGGGAGTAGGCCTCGGTTTGGGCGTGACCGAGTCCAGAACCTACGATCAGCTGCATCAAAAACCTTTCATTCAGCCGGCCCCGACGGCGTACTATCATGGGTGTCGGCGATGACACACGCGAGGAGGCATCGATGGGGGCGGACATCTGGCAGGGCGCGAGAGACCAAGCCATGGCCGGGTTTTTCGAGAAGGGGCCGGCTCATCTCAGCTGCGCGCAGGCCGTGGTCGCGTTCGCGGCGCACGGCCTCGGCCTCGATCCCCGGCTGGTGCTGGCGGCCCGCCATATGGGGGGCGGGTCGGTGCGCATGGGCCATCTGTGCGGCGCCCTCAACGGGGCGATGCTGGCGCCGGGGTTGCGCGACTTCTTTTCCGGAGTCGAGTGGCCCGACCCGGCTGGATCCGACATGGCGGCTCTACAGCAGCTCATCCGCGATTTCGAGGCCGAGTTCGGCGCGGCCACCTGTCTTGGACTCACCGGCCACGACATCTCGTCTGCGGAGGGCTATCGGGTCTTCAGGCACGACCCGATAGCGAAGCGATGCGCCGACTACGTCGCTTGGGTCTTTGATCGCATAGAACCCATCTTGAAGGGCGCGTCCTAAGGCTCGTCCCCAAGGGGCGGGACGATGCTTCCATGGAACGAAGACGCTGGATAGTCCATCTCTCAGGGCCGTTGTCCGGCTGCAACCCTTCGCAGCGGCGGCTCTGGCGTGACGAGTTCAAACGGCTCTGCCCCGATATGCAGACCATCGACCCCAGCGAGTGGGCCGACGAGTGGGACTTCTCCCGCGACCTGCGGGCCGTCGCCGCCTGTGATGTCGTGGTGGCCAATATGTGGAAGGAGTCCATCGGCACGACCATCGAGATCATGCAGGCGCGTGCGCGAGGCCGGCCGGTAGTGCTCATCGACCCCAATCACCTGGACCACGCCATCCTCCGCGGTCTGGTCGCCCCCGAGAAACCCGTCCACTCGGTGAAGGAGTCCGCGGTGCGGGTCCGTGCCTTGGTGCAGGAGCTGGGTGGTTTCAGCATCGTGAAGAGAGATGGTTCGTCGGAAGCCTTCGACCGCGACAAGCTGATGCGTTCTCTCAAACTCGCGTGCGCCGAATGCGGCGTCGATGACCTGGAGTTCCCTAATCAGATGCTCGGGCCTGTCATAGACTCTCTTCGCGGTACCGCGGCGAACAGGGTGGTGAGTACCGCCGATATCAAGAATGCTGTGTTTGCTCAGATCGACAGCCTGGTGGGGGAGACGGAAGACCGCAAAGCCGTAGGGGAGCTCGCCGCCCGCGTCAGGCGGGCCTGGGAGAAGCGGGAGAGCTACAAGCAGGGCGACACCTACCTCGACGTGCTCCACGACGAGAACGACGACCTACGTGCCAAAGTGAGGGAGTTGGGGACCCTGGTAGCGCGACTGCACCAGGAGATCGCGGACCGCGACGCCCGTCTCACGGAACTCGATCGCCGACCGGAGACGCCCGTTGCGCCGCCGCCCGCGACCTTGTTCGAGGCGCTGCGCCGCGTCGAGCGGGACTACGCCGAAGCGATCACGGTCCATCCCCGGGCGCTGAAGAGTGCTAAGGACTCCCCCTTTCAAGACGTCGACAAAGCGCACACCGCACTTCGACTCCTGGCCCGATACGCGCGCGAGCGGTTGGAGGCAACCTCCACCCCCGGCTGTCGTCCGCCGGGAGCGCGAGAGTGGTTCAAGCAGCACAGGGAGGAGGCCCCGTGGCTTGGCTACGCACCGCACGAGAGCAAGACCAGCACGACCATGTGGGCCGACGAGCGCACGTTGGAGCACGCAGGAGAGAGCCTACTTATCGAACAACATCTGCGTATCGGCAAGGGCAGTCCCGCCGACCTGCTCCGCATCCATTTCGCCATCCACCAGGCGAGCGGTCAGGTGGTCATCGGCCATTGCGGGCGGCATCTGACGAACACCAGGTCGTGAGTCGGGGACGGTCCCGCCCGCACCTGCCACCACGTCGTGCGCGGTCAAGGCGCCGGCCAACGTTGTCGGGGTCGGTGAAGACGCGACGGTTTGCGGCGCTGACACCGAGGGCCTGCCGAGCCAGATTCGCCCGCCCGCTTGACAGCGGCCGCAGCGGCGTGGTAGTTATTCAAGGCACAACCGAGCAACGCCGCTTGGTGCCGCCGACCCGGTGATGCAGGAGCCTAGCAGGCGCCGTCACCGCCGCCGGTGGAGAATAGGGAATCGGGTGAGAATCCCGAGCGGTCCCGCCGCTGTGATCGGGGAGTGAACCTGCATGAGGCCACTGTCCCACCACCATCGGCCCGTAGTGGGCGGATGGTAAGGGGGATGGGAAGGCGCGGGGGAGCGGTGATCCGAGAGTCAGCAGACCTGCCCGGCGGCTGGTAGGCCCCCCGTGTGAAGGGGGCCCTGCTGAGAGACGATGGCAAAGTCTCCGGCCTACTTTAGGCTGGGGGCTTTCTTTTTGCCCCCTCAACCGGAAAGGGGGCAGTTGTGGCGACACAGAGACGCTGTGCACGCTGAATCGTGGCCGGCACGTGCGGTCTCGGTGCGGGCGCGGGATCGTGTCCGAAGGCCGGCGACCTCCGGTCTCGCGGCGGTCGCGGTGCTGGTCGCAGCGACCGTCACGGTCGAGCTGGTCGTCCGGGCGACCCACGTCGCTCCGTTCGTATTCCCCGCACCATCGATGGTGCTGCGCGGGTTGGCCGACCAACCCGGGCTGTTCGCCCGTCATGCGGCGTACACGCTGTACGAAGCGGGAGCCGGGTTGGTGGTCGCGGCGGCGGCGGCGCTGCTCTTCGCCGCCGCCGCCCTCCACTCCCGGTTCCTCGACCGAGTGCTGACCCCGATCGTAGTGGTGTCACAGACGATCCCGGTGATCGCCCTGGCGCCACTGCTGATTCTCTGGTTCGGCTACGGAGTCCTGCCGCGGGTGGTCGTCTGTGCCCTCATCGCCTTCTTCCCCATGGCGGTGATGGCGCTGCAGGGGTTCCGGTCGACGGACCCGCAGCTGCTCACGCTGCTCCGCTCCGTGAACGCCTCGTCGTGGGATGTCTTCTGGCGGGTGCGGGTGCCGGGGGCGACGCCGTATCTGGCCGCCGGGTTCCGCACGGGAGTCACGTTGTGCCTGGTCGGCGCGGTGGTGGCTGAGTGGACCGGTACCGACCGGGGTCTCGGTTACGTGGTGCTCAGCGCGAACGCGCGCATGGCCACAGCGCAGGCGTTTGCCGCTGTTCTCGTTATCACCCTGCTTGGCCTCGCCGCCTACGGCGGGGCCGTGCTGGTGGAACGAAAGATCTGCTGGTGGAATCTTCCGACCCCGGCGGGCCGGATTCGGAACAAGAAAGAAGGTTGGAGATGACGTTCAAGAGAATTCATATCTTCGTCGCCCTGGCAGCGACTTTCATTGTGCTGTGGGCGACGGCCTGTGGCGCTGGAGACTCGACGACCACGGTGCCTGCCGCGCCCTCCACTGCGGCGGCGGATACCGCGGCCACCGCGGGCGCCGACCCCGTCACGAAGGTGGGCGCACCTGAGGTGGCCAACGTCGACCTGATCATGGACTGGGTTCCTTGGGTGCTCGACATCCCGATCGACGTGGCCCAGGAGAAGGGCTTCTACGCGGACGCCGGTCTGCACGTGACGCAGACCCTTCCGGCGGGACCCACTGACGTGGTCAAGTTCGTGGCTACCGGCAAGAGCCAGTTCGGCCTGTACTACGCTCCCGACATGCTGATGGGTGTGGCCGAAGGTGCGTCGCTGGTGTCGGTTGCGGCTCTTATGGGTCACGCTCCGGTGGGGTTGGCCGCGGGGCCCGGAGTAGAGATGAAGGCGCCCAAGGACCTGGTGGGCAAGACGGTGGCCGTGCCGTTAATCCCCTCCACGCGGGCCTCATACGATGCCATGCTCAAGGTCGGCGGCGTCGATCCGGCATCGGTGACCTTGGTGGACCCGGGATTCAACCTAGTTGCGCCGCTGCTCGCCGGGACCTACGACGCGGTGGCGTTCACCGAGTTCGGTGAGTTGGTGGAGGCGGAAGAAATCGCGGGCGAGGAGTTGCCCTACCTCGACTTCCGTGAGTGGGGCACCCCCGACTACGCGTTCCTCAATGTGATCACCGCCTCCGACTTCGCTCAGAAGAACCCGAACACGGTGCGCGTGTTCGTGGAGACGACCATGGCTGGTCTCGCCTACGCGGCGGCACACCCTGAGGAGGCCGTAGACATCTACGTGGCCCGCCATCCGGAGTTGAAGAAGGATCTTCTTCTGGCGCAATGGCGGGCTGCTCTGCCTTCGATGGCCACCGCCACGAATGACACGCAGGCCGGCCGGCAGGACGTCCAGGCGTGGGAGGCGTTGAACGCGTGGATGGTGGAGGTGGGGCTGCTCAAACAGGCCGTCGATCTGGGCGCCGTGGTAAGCAACGAGTATCTGGCGGCGCCGTGATGCGAGCGACGGGTTCGTGCACCCACCCGGTGTCGTCGGGGCCGGAGAGCAGCGGCGGCGTGGCCCGGGAGGGCCACGCCGCCGCCACGGTGACGGTCCGCGGCCTGTGCGCGGGGTACGGTGGTCGGCAGGGACACCTGCCCGTGCTCGCGGGCCTGGATCTCGCTCTCTCGCCCGGTGAATGTCTGGTTGTGGTGGGGGAGAGCGGCTGCGGCAAGAGCACGCTGCTGCATCTGCTGGCCGGGCTCATGACGCCCGACGCGGGTGAGGTACTGGTTGACGGGCGGGTGGTGACCACTGCCGACGCCGGCGGAGGTGGATCGGCGGGGTGCTCGTCCGGGCACGCGGCGTATATGTTCCAGCGCGATCTGCTGCTCCCGTGGAAATCGGTACTGGCGAACACGATGTTCGTCGCCGAGGTGGCACGGGGCGCGCGGGTCTTGGACGGCGAACGTGGGCGGTCTCAACCGTGGGGGGGCGATCGCCCCAGCAAGGATGAACTGGAGCAGCGGGCACGGGCCATCCTGGGCGAGTTCGGGCTGGGGTCGGTCCTCGAGGTCTTTCCCGGCGAACTCTCAGGAGGGATGCGGCAGCGGGTGGCTCTGGCGAGGACGCTGGTCCTGGGTCGCGGCCTGGTCTTGCTGGACGAGCCGTTCGGCAGCCTGGACGCCTTCACGCGCGCGGAACTGCAGGGCTGGCTGCTCAACGTCATGGAGACCCATCCGGCCACCTGGGTGCTGGTCACGCATGACGTGCGCGAAGCCGTCCTGCTCGGCGATCGCGTCGTGGTGCTGGCGGGCCGCCCGGCCCGAGCGGCGGGCTGGGTGCCGGTTTCACTTGATCAGACTGTCCGGCGCAGCCTCGCTGCGCCTGAAGCCGTCGATCACGCCATGACCCCGTTCACGAGGCGTATCCACCGGCTGCTTGCTCAAGGAAGGACGTCGTGAGCGTGTCTCTCGGCGCTGTGAGCCCGGGGTCGGTCGCCACGAGTGCACTTCTTTCGGAGACTCGGGACCGTATCCGTCCGGTGAACGCGGCCTCGGCCGCACGCGCGGCCGCGCGGGCCGCCGACCTCGCCATCCCGGCCGGTAGTCTGGGCCGCATGCTCGATCTGGCCGTGCTGCTGGCCGCCATCCAAGACACCTTGCAGCCCTCGTTTTCGCGGAAGGCCATCGTGACCGTGGCCGGCGACCACGGCGTCACTTGCCGAGGAGTGAGCGCCTTCCCGGCCGAAGTGACCCCGCAGATGGTGGCCAACTTCGTGCGCGGCCGGGCGGCCGTCAATGCCCTCGCCGGAGCCGCCGGCGCCCGCGTGATGGTGGTGGAC
>Ga0172370_10006744_pt1 | contig 14309 bp, 14 predicted proteins | sample LakKiv5m_FD_114538 | JGI IMG/M metagenome (GOLD analysis project Ga0172370, IMG submission 114538) | Freshwater microbial communities from Kabuno Bay, South-Kivu, Congo - kab_022012_11.5m | ecosystem: Environmental > Aquatic > Freshwater > Lake | place: Democratic Republic of the Congo...
ATTTTGGTTTGTTCGTCGCACAAAGTTTCCGAGCATTCCGGTTCGTCTTCCCCGCACAAGAACGGCTGGCAATTCTCATCGGTATTCGGATCGCAGAGAGGTATCCAGCTGGCATTCCGCTGGGCAATTTTATAATACCAAATGTCGGTTTCCGCATCACCGGTGCAAGCCTCGCCCTCTACCGTGGAAGCCGGGTCGCATTGCCAGACAAAACAAGCTTCAGTATAGGGATCGCAATCCACCTGCGATTGGATGATATAATCTTTTTCCACCATTATCCGCCAGTAGGTCGCCCCGACCGCGCCGACAATCAAAAACACGAATACCCAGATTAAAATTTTTGATTTTATATCCATAACTATATTATAGCACAAGAAATTAAAATATAAAACATGCTAGCTAGACGCTGATTTTCTGCATTTCGCTTAATTTGCGGTAAACTCCACCCTGGTTCAAAAGCTCCGCATGGTCTCCCCTTTCCACAATTTTTCCATTTTCCAGAACGATTATCAGGTCGGCTTTTTTGATAGTGCTCAAACGATGAGCGATCACAAAAGTCGTCCGGCCCTTCATGACTTCTTCCAGTGCTGCCTGGACATACATTTCAGACTCGCTGTCCAAGGCGCTGGTGGCTTCGTCCAAAATCAAAATTTTCGGATTGCGCAAAATCGCCCTGGCGATCGCCACCCGTTGCTTTTGGCCGGTAGAAAGCTTGATTCCTCTTTCCCCGACCATTTGATCGTATTTTTTGGGAAATTTTTCAATAAATTCATCGCAGTGCGCCAATTGGGAAGCTTTTTTTATTACTTCTTCAGCAGCTGCTTGATTTGAATAGCTGATGTTATTTTTAATCGTATCGTTAAAAAGCGCGACTTCCTGGGGCACGATAGCTATTTGATCCCGCAAATTTTTAAGCCTAATTTTTTTAATATCAATCCCGTCCAGTTTAATCTTTCCGCTTTGGATAACATTATAACGCGAAATCAAGTCGACTAAGGTCGATTTTCCTTCTCCGCTTTTTCCGACAATAGCTACCATTTGTCCGGGCTCGGCCTTAAAGCTGATATCCTGCAAAACATCTTCTTTGTCATAGGAAAAACAAACACTTTCGAATTCAACTTCGCCTTTGACATCTTTGATTTCAACCGCCAGCGGATCATCATAATTTTCCGGCGTTTCATTGAAAATTTTATCGGCCCGGGCGATGGTTACCAGGCTTTCCTGAAAACGCTTATATTGCCAGCCCAGGCTGTTGACTGAAGAAGACAAGAGATTTACATAAGAAATTAGCATCACGAATTGTCCGATGGATATGGTTTTATTGCTGATGAAATAAATGGCTAATCCATATAAAGCTAAAAATCCCAAAGTAAAGGTCAAGTTTTGCCAGAAAATAAGATTGGTCCACAGCTTAACCTGAAGAGAATTCATTTTGAAGCCATCCTGGAAATTATCTAAATTTCTCTCGTTTTCTCTTTCCTCTGTAGAATTGGATTTTACATTGAGAATATTAGAAGTCCGGTCATAGATATCGCCATAAGCCTTTTCAAATATCTTGTTCAACCTTTTTTGAGTTTTGATTATCGGATTGGTTTTTTTTACGGTGGCGAATATGAAAATAATTATAAACAAAAGATATATCAGCGACAGTTTCCAATTGATCCAGCCAATGACAAAAAAGGCTAAAAATGAAGTCACAATATTGGGCAAAATCTGAAACAATCCGTTGTCAATTAAATTATAAAGGTATTCATCCGCCCGGCTGAATCTTTGGATGATTTCCCCGATTTTTTTATTTTTGTGGTAACTTAGCGGCAATTTGATGAGATAGGCAACCGATTTGGTAAATAGATCCTGCGAAGACTTGTAGCTGACAAAGTTGGATTTTATTATTCTAAATTGGGCAAAGAGAACACTCAAAATATTTAATAAAGCCCACAAGAGCATCAGCATTGCAATTTCGATTCTAAAGGTTTGTTCTTTGACCACTGTATCGACGGCTTTTCCAAATATTATCGGACTGATAATCAGGATCAGATTCTCAAAAAAAACAAAAACCACTGTTATATATGCAGCTTTTTTATAAGGCCTTAGATATTTGGCAATCGGTTGAAAATTTTCTTTGCTTAACTTCATAAACTAAAATTCCGTTCGTTCTTTCGAATTTACGGTCTTATTTATACATCTTAGCACAAATTTAAGAAGAATTTTAGAAAATCTACTTTTAGTACTATTCCAAATGTTTCGTGCAATTTTCCACGATGATTTTACCCTTGAGATTTTTACCGATTTCGATGACATAGACCGAGGTATTTTTCGGTTTTTCGATGGTAAAAAAGTTTTTGACTGGCTTTTTTAGGATCACTGACAGCATGGCTCGATTGAGGCCGCCGTGGCCGATAAATAAAACGGTTTCGCCATGATGTTTTTTATGGACTTTTTTCAAAAATTCTTTGGCTCTTTTTTGCATAGATTCCAGCGTTTCCACATCCGGCGGAATATTTTCCCAATCCAGCTCTCCGCTTTTGCGCCCCTGGTAACTGCCTAGATTTCTTTCGCGCAAATGGTCAATAAAATAGAGCGGAATATTTTTATGATATTTGGCAATTTCTTTGGCCGTATCCATTGCCCGTTTTAAGTCACTGGAATAAATCGCGGAAAATTTTTCATCCCTTAACCTTTTGGCCAATTTCTTTGCCTGGATTTTTCCCAGTGCCGAAAGCCGCCCCGGCAGATGGCCCTGGATTATTTCCTGGGTATTTTCCACAGTTTCTCCATGGCGGGTCAAGATCAGTTTCATATACTTAATTAATCTGAAACAATTTTTTTAACAGTTTCTGGGTATATTTTAACATAATAACTTATCAAAATAAAAAAATTTGTGTTTGACAATTACCACATTTGTGTTTGACAATTACCACATTTGTTTTATATTAATTTAATGGAAATATTCCATATATACCCTAGACAATTAGGAACTAGACCCATTCATGTGACGATACCCAAAAGGTATGCTTACTTTTGGGAAATTTCAAGTTTTGTATCTAAATTTCACAAAATCGATTCTTTAGATTGCATAGACCCCAGGATAAGTACTTTTGATTTAAGCAAGAAGTTCAGTAAACAAATCTATAAAATACTTGTTATTCTGGTAAGGATTGAGAATATACGGCAATCAATAAAAATTGCAAAATTTCTTAAAGATTTAAATCCTGAAATTAAAATACTTATTTACGGCGACATTGTCGAGTTGATACCTGATTTTTTCAAAAAATATAAATTTATTGATGCTTTGATAACTGAAGGAGATTGGGAATTATCTATTCTTAGCTATGCAGATTTTATTGAAAATAAATGCAAAAGACCATCAGGCATCAGAATTAACGGAGAAAATAAAAACTTTCCCGGAAAATATTTATGCAAAAACTGGGAGTTAACAGACACGAGTTTTGCACCAATTGATTATTATAATTTTTTAAATGGTAATAAACAGCTAAGTTTGACAGTAGCCAAAGGATGTTTTTTTGACTGCAAGTTTTGCCTTTCAACAAAAACGTTTGGAAAAAAAGAAAGACGTTTGTCTATAAAAAAAATTATCCAATATCTGAAAAATAATTCCAGTCGGTTTGAAAGTTTTAAATTTTTTGCCCCATCTTTTACCTATGACCAAAAATGGGTTACAGCATTATGTAAAAAAATAATAAGGGAAAAAATAAGGATATCTTGGTGCGCAACAAGCAGAATAGACCTTCTTGATGATAAAAAACTTGTGTCTTTAATGGCCAAGGCTGGCTGTTATAAGATATCTGTCGGCATAGAAACAATAAATGAATCGGCTGATTTCTTAAAAAAGAATTTTAAGAAAGATCAGATTGCAAGAGTCGCCAGCTATTTTAATAAAAATAAGATAACTCTCAAGGGATTAGTAATGCTGGGAGTGCCCAAACAAAAAAAGGAAGATATCCTTGAATTGTTCAAATTCATGGTTGAAAACAATATTAAAATAAGGCCGACCTCCTACTCTCCCATTGAAGAACTTCTGCAATATAGAAACCTAACTATTTCAAAGATAGAAAAATTTGATAAATTTACTTTTTACAAATACGGCATAAAGGGATTGTCAAGAAAAAATTATTTTAAACTTATATTAGATCCTTACTCTTTCCAAGAAATATTAAATAATTAAATGAAAAACAGCAAAGAAAAATATGGTGTAGAGGCCATCGTCATCTATGAAGACAGCATCGTTTTGGGAATGCAAAAAAAATACCGTTGGGTAGATATCGGCAAAAATAAAAAAGGTATTGTTTTGAAAACTATTGGAGGTCAAATAAAAGAATCAGAAACTGAAAAAATGGCTCTAATAAGAGAACTCAGGGAGGAGATTTATTTTAGTAAAAATAATAAGGATATAAAATTCAATTTCATTAAACCTGAAAATACTTATTTAATAAACGGAAGTAAGAATGAAGTTGTAAAAGCAAGCAATGAAAGGGTTGCAATAGTCAGAGCAAAACTTCAAGAAATGAATATTTTTATAAAAAAAAATCAGAAAAAACTTGAAGGTCATTTTTATATAATCAAAATTGAAGGAATTGGAAAAATAAAACCAAAGGATTTGCCAGCTCTGCTAGTGATACCCATTGAAAAATTTTTAAAGATAAATTTTCTAACTAAAATTAACTACCAGGAAATCAAAAATTTTTTGGTTGAAAAAGAAAAAATATCCGAAAAAGATGTTTTCTCAATAATGCTTCCGGAATTTTTTAAGAAAATAATAAAAAAAATTTATGAAACTGGGATTTTCAATGGGGCCTCATTACAGAGTGACAAAAAAAGATGAGGATTTTGTTGACCTTTTTAATTTTTTTGCGAAACTTAAAAAATTAAAATGTTTGGAATTTTCTCTTTATTCTGTAAAAGAAGCTAATAAAAAAATTGAATTTTATGGTGAATTAATAAATAAACTTACTGCCATTGAAATAAGTTTACACATGCCAAGAAAAGGCCTTAATGCAAAAAATATAAAGATGCTGGCGGAAAAAATAAAAAAAATTAAAAGAAAGAAAAAGATAAGCGCCTATATTTTCCACCATTCTGAATACAAGAATTTAGAAAAAGAAATATTTGAATATTTTGGCAAAAACAAAGTTCTCATTGAAAACCCGGATGTAAAAAAGGCGGCTTCTTATTATTCAAAGAATTTAAAGCCTGAAAAATATCCCGGAGTTGTCATAGATATTGAACACTTCTACAAAAAAAACGGAAAGTTTTCATTTGAAATTTTCAAAAATTTTTTAGAATTACATGCCGAAAAAATTAAAGAAGTTCATTTTTCAAAAGCAAGGCACAACTTGTTCAAAAGAAAAGACATACCATTTTTTAACCGCATAGTAAAGTTAATTTTTGCTAAAACTAGAAATCATAACCTAAGGTTTATATGCGAAGGTACCGAAAAAAAATATCCGAAAGATAAGTTAAAAATTGAAATTGTAAAAAATATAAAAATAATAATCACCCTTTTAAAAAAATATGGAAAAACTAGATAAAAAAGTAAGTGAATTAATCATAACTTCCCTAAGAAAAGCTGTTGCTAAATCTGAGGCAGATGGGATACTTCTTTCTGGGGGCGTTGACAGCAGTATTTTAGCAGTCCTGGCACATGAAAAAAATCCTAATTTAGTGGCAATAACTGTAGTTAGGGACAAAAAAACATCTTCCGACGCAAAATACGCCAAAATGCTCTCAAAAAAAATAGGCATAAAAAAACATTATATAGTTACCATAGAAGAAAATGAAATTGAAAAATTAGTCAAAAAAGTGGCTTTGTCACTTGAAATTTTCAATGTTTATTGGGTAGCCGCAGGCTTGGTTATTCACAAAGGACTTTCTTTTGCAAAAAAAATAGGATTAAAAAAAGTCCTAACGGGAGAAGGTTCTGATGATCTGTTTGGATCCTTCCCAGTAATGCAAACTTGGCGCTATTCCGAGAAAGAACTCATGAAGTTTATAGATACGAGAATGAAAGACATAGATGTAATGACTGATAAAATTTCAAAAGGACTGGGAATAAAAATTTCATTACCATTCCACGATAAAGATGTAAAAAAAATATCTTTGGGTTTGCCACCTGGTCTTAGAACAAAAAAATTTGGAAATGAAAAAATTACAAAATATCCACTCAGGGAATCTTTCAAAGAAATGCTTCCTGAAAAAATAAAAAATCGCCCGCAAACCATGGCTTTCACAGGAGCTTCAACATTTGAATATTTAATGGAAAAATTCAAGGGAGAAGATATAAAAAAATTTGAAAAAAAATATGGAATAACATTTAAATCTTCATTTGAATGTTATTTATTCAAAATAATAAATGCTTCAAATAAATATAAACCTTGCAAAAAAGGAGCAAGCATTTGCATTTACTGTGGATCAAAATTAAGAAGCGCCGATTCAGTACATTGCTGCACATGCGGAACATTACAATACAAGGGAGAAATTTTGCCATTTTAAAAAAGCTGCCTGGCAATAGCCAAACAGCTTTAAATCAGAAAGCAAATTTGCTAAAAATCGGTTTCATTTATGCTTTCGTAAATCAAATCCCTTGCTTCATTAGCTTCTGATTGCAATAACGATCTTGCATGGGAACGAAAGACGACCCTAATAAGCAGATTTTTTTGTCCAGGCTTTATATTAAGCCTTTCCCTTGCTTTCTCAGGCAAATCAGTAAATTTGGTTTCTGAAACCAGAATTATGTCCTCAAGCAAATCATCCTTCCCATCCATAGCCATTTGAGCTTTATCACAAATATCTTCAATTGTAATATCTTCCCCTACAGAAATGGACATATCCTGTTTTATGGAAGGAAATTTAGAAACTGGAATAAAGATATCCAGATTGCTCATTTGCTTTGTAATTCTGGGTTCTTTTGATCTAAGTATTCTTATATCGTCAATTCCTTTAGCTATCATTACTAACCTATCTAGGCCTATTCCCATAGCAAGACCTGAGTAAAGGACTGGATCCAAATCGAAATTTTTCAAAAGTACTGGATTTATTTCTCCGCATTCCAAAATTTCAATCCATTCTTTATTGTGAAAAATTTCAACTTCCAAACCTCTTAACGTATAAGGATGAGTGACTTCATTGGCTCTGTACTGATATCCGGGGATAACTGCTTCTATAACCGATTCTATCAATTCGATGAGATTTTCTCTCAAAAGTTTTTCTGGTCCCTTTTTCACTCTCCAGATGTCAATCTGATGAAGTTCCGGGCTGTGTTGTTTATCGACTATCTCTCGTCTGTAGCAAATTCCCGGACAGCAGACCAAGCTGTCGTCAAATTCTTTCATTCTTAAATCTTCAAGAAATTCAGGAATGACGGCAGAAGTATGCGTCCTTAGAATTGTTTTTTCTGATACATACCTGGTATATGTTGAAGATCTACCAGGATTGTCAGCTGGAAATAAAAGCCTGTCAAAATTATTTTCAACCGAAGTTAAAGGGCTTCTTCTGAAAACCTGGGGCACAGGCCATCTCTTTTTTTGAGATAAAAATTTTATAATTTTATCAACAATAAGATTAATGGGATGCGCGCCATTTTTTACATCAGTTAAATCCATAACTGATAAGGCCCTCCTTAATTGTCTATAATCCATTATTTGCTTAAGCATAATGCCTCCTTTAATCTTTCTATTACTTTATTCAAATTTAAATGTACTAGTTCACGGCATTCTAAGCTTTTTTTCCTTAAAAGTCAAGAAATTTAAAAAAATTACAAAATAACAATTGATAATTTTTTTAATACACATAAAAAAAGCGCTTCGATTTTTCGAAACGCTTGGCCGATTTTTATTAAAACTACTTATTTTTCTTCCATTCTTCTTTGAGGATGCCCAGTAAGATTTTGTCGTAGTACTGACCGTTTTTATAAACGGCTTTGCGGACACAGCCCTCTTCTTTAAGACCGATCCGCTTTTGCATTTTGATACTGCGGACATTAAAAGCATAAGCGCCGGCTGAAACCCGATGGAGATTAACCTGTCCAAAGGCATAATCAACCAAAATTTTAGCCGCTTCCGTTCCATAGCCGTTGCTCCAGAATTTCTTTTCCCCAATCACTATCCCCATCTCACAATCGCGGTCATGCCAATTGATATTATGCAATCCGCAATTGCCGATGTGAACCCACTTTTTCCCGGATCTGGCTTCAATGGCGAAAACGACATCTGTTTGGGACCGCTTGGTACAGATATCTTCCAGCCATTTTTCTTCGCCGATTTCTGTCATTGGTAAAAAAATTGTCAGATACTGCTTTACTTCCGGATCATTAAACCACTCCATATACTTTTTCACATCCTCTTTGTGGATTTCCCTTAACCTTACGTTTTTACCTTGTAGCATGGCCTTTTCTCCTTTCTATATATGCAGTTTTTAAATATCAAATAAACGTTAATTTATAGCATATTGCCATAAAAAAATCAAGCCCAAAGCCTGATTTTAAAAAAATAAATTATTTTTTCAGCGCCATTTTGATCTGCATTTCCAGAAATTTGCCGAACGGGACGCCGGCGGCTTTGGCTTCTTTGGGACACAGGCTCGCTTCGGTCTGGCCAGGAATAGTATTAATTTCCAAAAAATATAATTTGTTGTCTTTGGATAATATGAAGTCGGAGCGAGTCAGGCCATCGCAGCCGACAGTCGCATGGATTTTTTTGGAAAGCTCTTGGATTTTTTTGGATAGTTGCGCGCTGATTCTAGCCGGGCAGACTTCTTCAACGGTATTGGAGAAATATTTGGTCTGGTAGTCAAAAAATTCTCCGTCAGCGATAATTTCCACTACCGGCAAAGCTGTTAATTCCGTCCGGCCGGTATTGCCCATTACTCCGCAAGTCAGTTCCCGGCCCTGGATATATTTTTGGACAATAACAGTCTTATCTTCCTTGAAAGCATCCCGGATGGCTTTTTTAATATTCTGGGAATTTTTTACAATGGTCACGCCAATGCTGGAACCGGATTCATTGGGTTTTACCACACAAGGATAGCCAATCTCTTTTTTAATAGCCGAATTTATTTCTCCAGGTTTATGCAGCGCCAAAAATTTCGGAATTAACATTCCAACATTCTCAAGAATATTGGAACATTGGACTTTATCCATACCCAGGGAGCTGGCCAAAACGCCGGAACCGGTATAGGGAATTTTGAGAAGATCCAAAATGGCTTGGATCTTGCCGTCCTCGCCGAATCGGCCATGGAGCGCTATAAAGGCTACATCAATTTTGTTTTTATTCAGCGTTTTAGAAAGCATACCCAAAACCTGCTTTTCGTCTTTGGGAATTTCCAAAACCGATACATTATATTTGTCCTTCGGCAATGCCTTGGCAATCTGCGCCGCGGTCTTGAGCGATACTTCCCTTTCGTTGGAAATCCCACCGGCCATCACCGCGACTTTAATTTTTTTCTTTGGCATTTTTTTGTTCGGCTAATTCTAAATAATGATTAATATTAGCTGCAGTAATTTCGTCCGGCGCAATAGTAGTATTGTGCCTTAAGCCCATCATCACGCTTTTTTCCAACTTGGTTTTATCTCTGACAGCCTCGGCAATTTCTTGGAGCTGTGAGCCTGACGGAAAAACGCTGTCCAGCTGTCCGGAAATATAAGTTATGGGTATATTAATGCTTTTAATTTTTTCCAAAAGTTTGCCTTTGGTTAATTTTTTGACTTCGACTAATCTTTGTTTCATCCTGCCTTTCTCAAAAGGACTCTGGGTTTTAGGAATATAATCTTTCAATTCATTTTCATAATCTTTTTCTCCGGAAAACATCGTTTTCACCGCAAACTCACTGGAAGTATAAGCTCCGGAAAGAACAAACTTGCTGCCCATCAGTGCCGGATTTTCTTTTTCTTTGACCCCGGCCGGATTCAGAAGCACTAAACTGGCTACTTTTTCAGGATAGTTTTTGGCGAGCGTAGCTAAAATTTCACTGCCCATGGAATGGCCGATCAGATGATATTTTTTTCCACTTTCTCCGATTTTGTCCAAAAGCTGACTTAAGGCTTCAGCCTCATAATCAAAATCAGGCTGATTATAATATTTTTCTGAAGGATTATCTGATTTACCGTAACCGGGAAGTGACGGCATAATCACCTTCCGGTCTTCACAGGACAAAGAAAATCCCAGTTCGGATATACCCTCCCAACCGGATCCGAAACCAGGCAGAACCACTACCGCATCACCTTGACCCTCCTTTTCTTTAACTGAAATCATCCGGTAATCCATGTTTAATCTTTCTCCATCAATCTCCACTTCGGTTTGGGTTTCTTTTTTCAATTGTTCACCAATTTCCGGAATATGTTTTTTCCGATTTTCAAATATTTGATTTATTGATTTTGGCGCTTCAAAATTATTCATTTGTCTTAATATTATTTTATTTTCCTAATTATACTACTTGTTTTTAAAACAAACAAAAAAAGGCCAAGAATTACTAAGTCTTGACCTTATAACATCTAAATTTCAGTGAACTCCCATCGCCGGTAAATTGGTAAAATGATAACTGCAGGATTCACAAGCGCAAAAATACTCATTTGGTCCCCGCCATTTTTTAAAATGATTAGGACACTCCTGCTCCTGATAATACATTCTAATTTGTACCATTTGTCTGCCACAGTGCCGCTGGGTTAAAATCATCCGGCCAATCTCTACCTCAGCTACTTCAGGAAAGGCTTCTTTAGCCATCTTTAATATTGATTCGGCCTTAGCTGCACTGATGCGCGGATTTAAAATGCTAGCCAACAAATCCAGAAAGAACTTAACCATAAATTACCTCCTTTTTTATTTTTATTAAACGTTAATTTAATAAATACACCCCCTGTGTTTTTTTAAACAATTTTAATCACAATTGTACAGTATAGCATATTTCAAATAAATTGTCAAATACAACATAAAACCTTAATAAAATGGAAATCCCGCCCGCCATTACGACAACTTTTATTTTTTTCTTTTTCGGATATATAAATCTGGAGACACTTATAATTAAGGTTTATTTATAATGACATTAATAAGCTCCTGAACATCTTGAATATTGTTTCCGCCAGAACTATCAACATCTGTTCTTGCGCTATGATATGCATCTTGATCTATTTTTAAAATCACATTGATTGCAGTTTGAACATCTGCAATATTGATAGACTGGTCGCAGTTCACATCAGCTGGTTGACAATCCTTGTGGGGTGTATGGGCATAAAACCAATATGATTGATTATTGCCAATCAACCCATCATATGGATTTCCTTCTAAATCCTTAATATCCTGCTCTCCACTAACACGTAAAATAAACATGCCTCCAAAAGTTTCTGGGATGGTAAAATCATAAACCGAGGGCGAAACTTGGGTTATTGTGGTTCTGCTGCCCAGCTGGGCGATAGCTGAGGCTGCTGACCCGGAAAGCGCAAAGTCGCCTTCGCCTACATTAACAACATCTTTAGAAAAAGCGATCCGCAGCACCGCGCTGGTTACATTGGTATATCGATCTGTTGGATTTTGTCTAACTATAGAAAGAATGGTGGGCAGGGCGGGTACCGCATTTAAATTTTTGATACACCGAACCGAATAACCATGGAATTTATTCCAAATAAGCCTTCCGACCTTAGTAGAATTATCTAATGTATACCCAGGTGTAGTTAAAGCACGGGTTATGGCTTTAGTTCCATCATATGAAGTTGACGACCAGAAATAAGCATTGGAACCACGAGCAAATGGATAAGGACTATTAGAAGTACCTGATGTAATGCCGCCTGCCAAAAGAGCATTGAAGTTAGAAGATCCTCCAGTTTTTAATTTTGTTCCGGCAGATGAGCAAGCCCATGAGTCACTTCTAATATTATCACATCCTTGTCCATCGTCTTTAAGATAATTCTCAAGTATATATTGTTCATTATCAGTAGGAATATGCCAACCAGTCGGACACTTGCCCTGAGCTCCTTCAGTAGTGGAACCGTTCATAGCCGCTGACCATTGATATAAAACATGTTCGCCTATCCCGGATGAAAGATTTGTACCACACCAGCCGACATCAACACCGTTCACCCAAGGCACCGAAGAACAACCATAAAAGACATTGAGATTTTCCGCCATCCAACATTGAGATCCGATTTGAACGGTCGGATAAACATCTGGAGGATCACTATAGCGACCATCAAGAAGATTGTCACCACAATTCCATGATTCTGCCTTAGTTGATTTTGGATAAATTAAAAATAATAAACATAAAAAAATGATTGGGATAATCAATATTATTTTTTTACTCATATTTTTTTATTTTACCTTTTATATTATTATTTTACCCCCAAAACCAGAAAACGCCTAGAGTGGCGTTTGAAACCGAAGTCATTTAAATCTATCTGATTATTCCGTACAACCCGGTTACCGGATCCAGGAACAGAAAAATTTTGGGAGGAAAAAAGGTAAATAAGCCAAAAGCCATACCCGCCAGGATTATAAAAATAATGGCCGAAGTTTTATATTTCAAAAAATTTCTTTGCCAAGTTAGGATCTTATAGCTGAACGCATAACCAATAATAATCGCTAAGACAAAAATAAATATATCGGAAAATAAATTATCTTTGATAACAGCCGTATAGCCGTAAAAGAAAACGGGAATCAAAATGGGTATGACATAGATCTGTTTGGCCTTGGCTACCCAAAAATTACTTTGGCTTTTTCCGTAAGCAAAATATTCTACAACCGCAAAAAAGAACGTCGGCCAAAAAGCGATTTTTAAATGCTCCCAAGTACTTTCGTTGACCGCTCCAATAATTGCCAACGGTTTAAAATAGTCGCCGATGCCATAAATGAAATGGCAAAAAGAACCCGCTAGGATCGTAAAAATCGCCCCCCAGATATGGAAAATCAATATTTTTTTTCTTATTGGTTCCATGTTTTTTCTGTATTAATTTTACATCCAAAACCAAAAAACGCCTAGGAAGGCGTTTTTATTATGGCACGCCATAGTAAAGGACGTTAGAACTATTTTTATGAATAAAAATGAGTATATTTATATTCCAGACCTAAGCCCGCAAATATAAATTACCCCACCGTATAACTCACTATTTCTTAAAAAATTTCAATCCTCCTTTATGCGGATGGTGCGATAACTGCCGTCATTTTTCAGATAGCTCATATCCACGACCATTTTATCTTTTTTGATGGTGATTTCGGAAAATGTGCCTTGATATTTTTCATTCTTTACGATTCCAGGAGAAATAAAATATTTAACCCCGTCAATTTCCTGCAAAAACAAGTCTTCAATATGCCCAGCAAAAACGGCAAACACCTTGTTTTGGAAGAAAATTTCCTGAAGTCTTTTGGCGTTGTTTGGAAATTGAAAATTATATTTTCCATCTATGCTCCAAAGTGGCGGGTGATATAAAAATACAAGCGTTCTTTTGTCGGTATTTTTGAGTTCTTTTTCCAAAAATTTAATCTGTTTTTCCGATATGTGTCCCCTGGTATACCCTTTTCCAGGCACGACATCTGCGTCATCTTTTGAAAAATTGCTGTCCAAAATTATTATTTTGTAATTTCCCACCTCAAAAGCCTTACTCACGTAATCAATGTCCAATGATTGCATAAATTGCTTTTTTGTCACCGAACGCAAATCGTGGTTGCCAACCACCCAGTATTTTTTCAAAGTAGTTCTATTGAAAAGGTCTTTCAAAAGTGAAAGCTCCGACATTCCTTTGTCATAGCTCACTCCAGTCCCCTCTATATTATCGCCATTCGCAATGACGAAGTTAGGAACAAAAACATTATTCATTTTTTCAACGAAGTAGTTTATCTTTTTTACAAAGTCCGACCCCAAATTCCTGTTGCCCGCACTATCAGAACCGCTTCTGACGTGTAAATCCGTGATAAATCCTATTCTCAACTCATCAGGATTATTTCTCTTTTTTGAAGGTGCGGAAAGGATTGTTGGAATAACAGGCAAAACTTCCACCGCTTCTTCTTCGGGTTCTGTGGTTTCCGCAATTTCTTCTTCCTTGCCGTCATTGACTTCAACCTGCTCCGCATCGCTTTCTATCACTTCCTCCTCAATTTCCTTTTCTATTTCTTCCTCTGGACTTTTTTCAGCTAAACTTCTTTCTCCGTTAATTATTTCAACATCAATATCTTCTTTTACCGCTTCTGCATTTTTTTCACTGCTATTAAAGTATTGATATGCACCGAAGGCGGAAACCGCCAAAAACAAAGAAATTGAAACAACCAGTATGAAATTGAATTTTGTTTTAATCATCGTTATTTGTTTTTAACAGC